>ERZ773001.907-NODE-907-length-10627-cov-2.76636_pt1 | contig 10627 bp, 5 predicted proteins | sample MGYA00511673_ERZ773001 | MGnify/ENA primary metagenome ERZ773001 (study PRJEB29015, sample SAMEA2738091) | human oral metagenome | biome: human oral; feature: human-associated habitat; material: saliva | place: China | collected 2162 ... | reverse complement strand
TGGAATAGGAGAGTCGTGTAATAAAACCAAGGAGGTCTGATGAACCCCAAAGCAAAAATTGCGATTCCAGCAATTGCAGCACTCATTTTTATTGTTATTGATTTTGTCGCACCAGTTCAGTATCTCAGCTATTTCCACACCGCATTTAACTTTGCAACTCGTCAGACAAATCCAATCTCTTTGATGCTCGCACGTGTTACCTATATTATTTTCCTGTCCTACCTGTTTGCTGCGGTTTCAGGTCTTCTGAGGAACTTCCGTCCTCGCCTGAGATGGGGTCTTTCCATCCTTTCTGTAGTTGGTACAACTTCCGCGCTTACTACGCTCTCTCTGATGATTTCTACCAGCCAGGCTGTGAATTTCACCACCCTTATTCTTAACATCATGATTGTTGTCTTCCTCCTACTTGCAGCTCTTCTTGCACTACTTATTTGGGTTCGTGCTAAGAAAGAGTTTGACCAGCGTCAGGCTGATCTAGAGGAGGAAGAGGTCGTCGTCGCTCCAATGCCTCTTACAACTGAGGGCACAGGTGTTGCTCCGGTAGTTCCTGTCACTGCAGAGGCTGCGCCAGCCGTTGCAGCAGAGGTCTCAGAGGCATCAGCAGCTCCAGAGACACCAGCAGCTCCAGATACACCAGCAGCTCCACAGGAGTAATTTCTTCGCACTCTCTTCTTGTTCAGGAGGATTATCTTTTCTCACAGGAGAACCGTATGTCTTTTGTTGAATTCAAAGAAGTAACAAAGACGTATACCATGGGTTCTATTAAGGTACACGCCGTCCATGATATGAACTTCTCCATAGAAGAGGGAGAGCTGTGCGTTATTGTTGGCCCATCAGGTGCTGGTAAAACAACTGTTTTGAATATGCTCGGAGGTATGGATACCTGTACCTCCGGGTCTATTTATTTAGATGGAAAAGAAATTGGTGGTCTTTCAGAAAAAGAAAGAACGCTCTATCGCCGTCATGATATTGGCTTTGTTTTCCAGTTTTACAATCTAGTTTCTAATCTCACCGCAAAAGAAAACGTTGAGCTTGCATCTCAGATTTGTCTTGACCCTATGCAGCCAGAAGATGCGCTTCGTGCTGTTGGTCTCGAGCACCGTATGGATAACTTCCCAGCTCAACTTTCTGGTGGAGAACAACAGCGCGTTTCTATTGCGCGTGCTCTGGCAAAAAACCCACGCCTTTTGCTCTGCGATGAGCCAACGGGTGCGCTGGATTATAAAACAGGAAAGCAAATTCTTAAGCTCTTGCAGGATATGTGCAAAGAGCAGCATAAGACCGTGGCTATTGTCACACACAATTTTGCATTCACTCAAATTGCCGATAGGGTTATCCATGTTAAAGAAGGTCAGGCTCAATCGGTAGAAGTTAATCCACACCCAGCTGACGCGCTTACTGTTGAGTGGTAGTTATGCCGCGCGCACTCTTTACCGAGATTACTCGGACCATCAAAGGGTCTCTCGCCAGGTTTCTTGCAATTACAGGAATCGTTGCTTTAGGCTGCGGTTTCTTTGCGGGACTTAAAATGGCTAGCCCTGATATGCAAGAAGCTGCCCATACGTTTTACGCAAACCAACATCTCTACGACCTGCGTGTAATCTCTACGCTTGGATTAAGCGAGAAGGACGTGCAAGCTCTTGCATCTGTCGAGGGTGTCGAAACAGTTATGCCTTCTCGCACAGTGGATGTTATGGCTACACTGACGTCCTCACAAACGGCCGCTCGTGTCAGTACGTTCAGACCAGGTGAACTTAATCAGCCAGTAGTAGTTGAGGGAAGGCTTCCTGAGGGACCCTACGAGTGTGTTATGAGCGCTGATCAAAAGAAGCGTGCAGACATAAGTCTTGGTCATCAGATTGAGCTTCCAGAGACTTCTAACGGCGTTCACTTACGTGGTGGATTGTATACCGTTGTTGGATTTGTAAATGTGCCGACGTATCCGTATGTAAGTAATTTTGGAACAACCTCTTTGGGAAATGGCATTATTCAACAGTTTGTTTTTGTAACTGAAGATGCCTTTGCTGAAGATGATCCCTATACCGAAGCCTATGTGACAATTCAGAACGCAACAAACTATAAAAGTGGCTCTACGGCTTACCAGAGCGCTGTGGAGGAGGTTGCAGAGCGTATCAAGCAAATGAATCCCTCGCTTGCATCTCTTCGCTTACAAGAACTTAAGGTCGATGCTCAGGCGCAAGTTGATGAAGCTCGTCAAAACCTGGAGCAAGCAAGGAAAGAAGCATCAGACAAGCTAGGCGACGCTCAGAAAAAACTTGAAGACGCTGAAATTCAAATTTCTACACAACAACAAAAACTTGTTTCTGGTCAAGAGCGCTATGACGCTAGCTATCAGCAGGTAGTAAATGCGAGTGCCAATGCTGATCAACAGTTTGCCCAGGCAGAGGCTCAGATTTTGGCATCGGAAGCCCAGATTGCCCAGGGAACAGCTGAGTTAAGCGCAGGAGAAGCGCAATATCAAGCTGGTCTCGCTTCCTTCAATGCAGGACAAGCAACATTTATGCAGCAAAAGAGTGCGTTTGAAGCAGGTCGCGATGCATTTCTTGCGGGTCTTGCCGCACAAGGCATTACGGCAGCTACGCTTGAAGAGGCGCAGCAACAGTTGAGCGCCTTGGGTCTACCAACTACACAAGTAGATGCTCTTCTCGCCACACAGGCACAGATTGCGGATGCAGAGGCAGAATTAGCTAGTCAGCAGCAGGCCTTAGCAGCGGCCCGAACAGAGCTCGATCAGCGTACAACTCAGCTGCACGCAGCAGAGGTTCAAGTTGAGCAAGCACGCCAAGATCTGGCAGCCGCAAGAAATGCTACGGCAGCAGAGCTAGCTGCAGCTCAAAATAAGCTAGCAGCATCACTCAGTCAGTTGAGGTCCGGTCAAACGGCACTGCAGAATGCAGAGGCTCAGACTCGTGAAGGATGGCAGAGTCTTGAGGATCAGCGAGCTGAGGTAGAGAGGCAGCTCGCTGATGGACAGGCAAAAATCGACAAAGCTCAACAAAAAGTAGATGAACTCAAAGAACCTGATATATACGTGCTTGATCGTACAAAAGAAATTGGCGTTGCAGCTTACCAAGCCGACTCAGAGCGTATTAACGACATTGCTAATGTATTTCCCCTGATGTTCTTTTTAGTTGCAGCACTGGTATCGCTTACCAGCATGACTCGTATGGTCTCTGAGGAAAGAACGCTTATTGGCATACATAAGGCTCTTGGCTACTCAACAGCCCAGATTGCTACTAAATATCTTTTGTATGCAGTTCTTGCGTCACTTTTAGGAGCTGTTATAGGCATAGGCATCTTAAGCCAGGTTTTACCTGGAGTTATTATCTCTGCATACGGATCAATCTATACCATTCCAAATGGGGGAGCACCGTATCCTATTCAGCTTGAGAGCGCGCTTCTCTCGGGACTCTCTGGCATAGGTATCACGCTGCTCTCTACAATGGCCGCCGTTTTGTCATCACTAAAAGAAGAACCTTCCAGTCTTATGCTGCCAAAAGCTCCAAAAGCTGGCTCAAAGATTTTTCTTGAGCGTATTACGCCTCTTTGGAGCAGATTGTCTTTCTCGTGGAAAGTTACTGTCAGAAATCTTGTGCGCTATAAACGCCGCCTGTTTATGACATTGGTAGGAATTGCTGGCTGTACAGCCCTTCTTTTAGTAGCGTTTGGCCTTAGGGATTCAATCAGTGACATTATTGATAGCCAATGGCCAGCTATTTCTCATTATGACTACATTGTGGGAATGAGCTCTGATGTTACGGAGCAAGAGGCTAATCAGATTAAGTCTGAGCTTGATGAAATTGGAGCCACAAATACCCATCGTCTGTCTAGAGAAAATGTTCTCCTAGAATCTGATACACAAAAGGCAGGATCGCTCACCAGGACAACTATTCTGACCAGTGATACTCCTCAAGAGTTGACCTCGACGTTTACACTTCGTAATCGTCTTTCTGGCCAATCAATTGAGTTCACTCGTGATTCCGTAGTGATTTCCGAGAAATTGGCTAAGCGTCTTGGAGTGGGTGTAGGCGATACTATTCAGGTTTACGCGCAGGATAGGATTGGAAATCCATCTGGCGTACCAAGTACGCTTACAATCACTGGAATTAGCGAGAATTACGTTGGATCCTATCTTTTTGTTGGACCAGATGCCTGGGAATCTTTGGGCAATCGCGAACAGGCAACGGATGGTTGGTATACAACGCTTCCAGAAGATCAAACAACGAGAGATACGTTTGGAGAAAAGCTTATTGACCAGGTAGGTGTTGCAACTGTTGATGATGTCAATGAAGCTATCCGTACGTATAGAGAATCTCTTGCAGTAGTAAATCGCGTTGTGGCTATCCTTATTGTTGCTGCAGCACTACTTGCATTTATCGTTTTGTATAACCTCACAAATATCAATATTGAAGAGCGCATTCGTGAGATTGCCAGCTTAAAGGTGCTTGGTTTCACGCGCCATGAAGTTGATGCATATGTCTTTAGAGAGATTGCGCTTCTCGCCGTGTTTGGAGCGCTCTTTGGACTTGTTCTTGGCACCTATCTTGAAGGATTTGTTGTTCAAACAGCCGAGATTGACCTTGTTATGTTTGGGCGTGCTATTCATGCACCAAGTTATTGGTTTGCCTTTGGACTCACGCTTGTTTTCTCGCTTTTAGTGTATGTAGCCATGCGACCAAAGCTTAAAAATATTGACATGGTTGAGAGTCTTAAGGGTGTTGAGTAGCTAAGGTATTGCACGCCCAAGAAGGGCATATTTTAGATAAGATAGAAGGTAGTTTTAGTTGCTTATCTATAAGGAGTTGGTATGCCTAAGGTTTCCTTTGTAATTCCTGCATACAACATTGAATCGTACATTGGTCGTTGTCTTAAAAGCGTTCAAAACCAGACTTTTGTTGACTTTGAGGCAATTGTTGTTGATGATGCCTCTACAGACGCCACTCCAGAGAAAATCGTAGAAGCAGTAGGGGATGACTCTAGGTTTAAGGTTGTCGCTCATCCAACCAATCAAGGCCTCCATCTGGCACGTAAAACGGGCGCAGCGCACACAACAGGTGAGTGGGTATTCTGCTTAGATGGCGATGATGAGGTTACCGCTGATTTCTTAGAGCAGGTAGTTGCTCATATTGAGAAGAATCCTGTTGATATTCTCCACCTGGGTATTACTGTTATTCCAGAAAATGGTGTAAGTGAAGCTGAGGCAGAAGGATTTGGCAGTTTCATAAACCAGCAATCTCACTTTACTCAAGGTGAGGAAGTTCTTCGTACCATTTACGATGAAGGCTATGGACAGAAGCTTGATTGGCGTACTACGCAGCGCTTATATCGTGGAGAGCTTTTCCGTTCAGCCTTCGCAGAGATGACTTCGGAGCGCCTGGTAAGAGCAGAAGATGCCTATGAGGTATTTGTGCTGTCAGATAAGGCTCAGACTGCCGACGGCTTTGAGTCCTGCAGAGGTCTTTTGTATCACTATGGTATTGGCGTAACTGGTTCTTCTCGCATTTCTATGGATCAATTTGGACAGTTCTGCTATCAGTTCTTAGACAATATTGATCAGACAGAACTTTATATCGGCAAGACAGACAATGTTGCCTATTTGAGAGCTTTTGAAGGCATGAAGCACAAGTTGATGGAGCTTTTGATTGGAGACTGGAAGTCTCGTCTTGCTCCTGAAGATCAAGAACTTGGCCTTGAGCCTTTTGCAATTCTGTTTGGGCCTGCTGTTGCTGTTCGAGAGCTGTATCGCTTTGTTCGAGATGGTGCATATGAGGCCATTGCTACTGGTGCTGAGCTTTCAGAAGACAGTGATGTCTATCGCTTCAGAAACTATGCAAAGAAGTATGTGGATCTGATGAATCAAGATGAAGGAAGAGCCTTTGATCGCGCAGTTGCTATGAAGCGAATTGCAGATGAGCATATTGAGTATCTGAGAAGAGTTCACATGGTAAAGATGTATGAGCAACAGCCTATTCGTATTCTTATCACATCCCATAAAGACGTAGATGTTCCTCAGAGTAACTACCTTCAGCCTATGCAGGTAGGACCAGGTCAGAAGACAAATCGCTTCAACTACATGCTTCATGATGACGAGGGCGATAACATTACCGAGAAAAACGCCATGTACTGTGAGATGACTACACAGTATTGGGCATGGAAGAATATTACTGATGCTCGTTATGTGGGCTTTGGACATTATCGTCGCTACTTCAACTTTACTGATACGGTTTATCCCGAGAATGTCTTTGGCGAGGTCATGGATGATTTCATCGATGAAGATGCCATTAAGAAGTATGGACTTGATGACCAGAGTGTTGCCCAATGTATTGAAGGCTATGACCTTATTACTACGGGTGTAAAGGATATCCGTAAGTTCCCAGGAAGTGCCAATACACCTCTTGAACAGTATTATGCTGCACCTCTGCTTCACCCTAAGGATATGGACACTATGGCAGCTCTCATTGTTGAGCGCCATCCAGAGTATGCTGAAGATGTTCACAATTTCCTTAATGGTCACCATCAGTGCTTCTGCAATATGTATATCATGCGCAAAGAGATTTTTGACCGCTATGCTGCATGGGTGTTCCCGCTTGTTGATGAGTGGACTGCGCGCACTGATATGTCTACCTACAGCAAGGAAGCGCTCAGAACCCCTGGTCACCTAACTGAACGCCTCTTTAATATTTGGCGTATGCACATGCTACGCACCGAAGGTAAAGACTGGAAGGTAAAAGAGCTTCAGTGCATCCACTTTACTAATCCAGAGCCTCGCCAGAAGTTTACTCCTCTGTTTGAGGAGAAGACCGAGATTGCTCGTCAAGACGTTGTTCCTGTTGTTTTTGCAGCAGATAACAACTATGCTCCAATTCTTACCTGCGCTATTGGTTCCATGCTTGAAAACGCAGATCCAAGCCGTTATTACGACGTGGTAGTTCTCAATACCAATATTGGTGGTTCTAAACAAGACCTGGTTAAACAGCACTTCTCGCGTTATAAGAACGCTCGTATTACGTTCTATAACGTATGGCGTATGGTTAAGGACTACAAGCTAGATACTAATAACGCTCACATTAGTGTTGAGACGTATTTCCGTTTCTTGGCTCAGGACATACTTTCTGCATACGATAAGGTTGTCTATCTTGACTCCGATCTTGTAGTTAATGGTAATGTTGCTGAACTTTTTGATGTAAAGATGGGTGACAACCTGATTGCGGCAACGCTTGATATTGACTATCTGGCAAACCTTAATATTCGCGGCGGAGACCGCATAAAGTACAGCCTTGACGTGCTTAATCTTAAGAATCCTTATGCCTACTTCCAGGCAGGAGTTATGGTCTTTAATACCGCAGAGCTTCGTCGCTATCACAGCGTCTCAGAGTGGCTGCGTATTGCATCCAACCCAATCTTCATCTATAACGATCAAGATATTCTGAACAAAGAGTGCCAGGGTAGAGTCATTTATCTCCCAGCCGACTGGAACGTCACACATAACATCTTTGGTCGTGCCGAGAAACTCTATCCACTAGCGCCCAACAGCGTTTTTGATGACTATCAGGCAGCACGTCGCGCACCTAAAGTTGTTCACTTTGCCGGTGCTATTAAGCCTTGGCAGAACGCCAGCTGTGATATGGCTTCCTATTTCTGGAAGTATGCGCGCAATACTCCGTTCTATGAGGTCATTATTCAGGACATGGTACCAGGCGCAAGAAATGATGCAGATGTCACGGAGTTCCACGAGCGTGCGCTTTCTGATGCAAGCCCTCTGCGCAAGATTATTGACCCTCTTGCACCATATGGCAGCGCAAGGCGAGAAGCCCTTAAGGCCCTTGGTAGAACCTTAAGAGGACGCAAATAAATATCTGGTAGGTGCAAGATTTCTTGCACCTACGTTTTTATGTTTGGAGTAGTAATGGCAGCACTTTCGCCAAAAGATGCCGCTCGTGCAGCGGAGCTTAATAGAATCTTGAACCATGCGGCATATGCCTACTATGCCCTTGATAATCCAGAGCTTACCGACGCTGAATTTGACCGCCTGCTCATTGAGCTTCAGCAACTTGAGGCAGCATACCCAGAGCTTGTTACTGAGGATAGCTATACGCAGCGTGTAGGCGGCTATGTTTCTGAACAGTTTGAGCCTGTTCAGCATGCTGCCCGCATGTATTCCATGGATGACGCCATGAATCTGGAAGAGCTGGATGCATGGCTTTCCAGAACAGATGAGGCTCTTGGCGCTTCAGCCACTAATCCTGTGGCATATACCTGTGAGCTTAAGATTGATGGCCTGGGTGTTGCGCTCACGTATCGTGATGGTCAGTTTGTACGCGCGGCCACACGAGGTGACGGCAGCACGGGAGAAAACGTTACGGCAAACGTTCTGACTATCTCTGATGTTCCCCGAGAGCTTGCACTTGCTGGTCTTGAGCAGGTTGAAAATAGAGGCCTTAACCAGAGCATTGAGGTACGCGGTGAGGTCTATATGCCCAAGCATTCCTTCATTCGTTTGAATGAGGATGCAGATGCTGCTGGTAAACAGCCTTTTGCTAATCCAAGAAATGCAGCTGCTGGATCTTTACGTCAGAAGGATCCAAAGATTACTGCACACCGAGACCTTGAGACCTTTATCTACGCAGTAGCTGACGAAGGTCCTCTTGATGTCCATAGTCAGTGGGAGTTCTTAAACTGGCTACGTAACTGCGGTTTTAATGTTAACCCTCATGCTCGTCGTTGCCTGAGCGCTCAAGAAGTACACGATTTCTGTGCGCAAGCGCTTGAGCAGCGAGGAGATCTTAACTACGACATTGATGGCGTCGTAGTCAAGGTTGATTCGTTTGCTAGCCAAGAGGCTCTTGGATTTACTTCTCGTGCTCCGCGTTGGGCTATTGCATTCAAGTTCCCACCAGAGGAAAAGCAGACCATTTTGCGAGAAATTCGTATTCAGGTTGGTCGTACAGGTGTGCTTACACCTGTTGCTGAGTTTGATCCCGTTACCGTTGCTGGTTCTACCATTGCTCGCGCAACTCTTCACAACCTTGACGAGATTCGTCGTAAAAACGTGCGCGAGGGCGACACCATCATTGTCCACAAGGCAGGAGACGTTATTCCAGAGGTTGTAGGACCAGTTTTGAGTCTTCGACCTGCAGATGCTGTTGAGTTCCAGATGCCAGCTACCTGCCCAAGCTGTGGTAGCCCTGTTATTCAAGAAGAGGGAGAGGTGGCCTTCCGCTGTGTCTCTATTGATTGTCCTGCCCAAGCAGTTGAGCGTTTGATTCACTGGGGAAGTCGAAAGGCTATGGACATCGACGGCCTTGGTGACGAGCTTATTGATCGCATGGTTGAAGAGGGCGTTCTTTCTGACGTAGCTGACTTCTATGACAAGCTTACTGAAGAGATGCTGGCACGCATGCCTACAGGCCGCGTCTACGATACCGATACTGCTGATCACCTTTCTGGCGATAGCATTCCCGTGGGTCATACTATTGCTAAGAAAGTTATGGCACAGGTTGAGGAATCAAAGACAAGAGGTCTTGGTCGCGTGCTCTTTGGTATTGGCATGAGGCATGTTGGTGCTAACGTTGCAGAGCTTCTTGCCCAGGAGTTTAGCTCTATCCAGGCGCTTGCTACAGCCCCTGTCGAGAAGATCGCTGAAATCCCAGGTATTGGCCCTAAGATTGCAGAGTCTGTACACGAGTTCTTCTCGATACCAGAAAATGTTGCTGTTATTGAGCGTCTTCGTCAGGCAGGCGTAATGCTCGAGGAAGAGAAGCCAGAAAACGAGCTTCCTCAGACGCTTGCTGGGCTTACTTTTGTTTTAACGGGAACTCTTGAGCACTTTACACGTGATGAGGCTGGCACTAAGCTTAAGGCCATGGGAGCAAAGGTCTCTGGTTCTGTATCTAAGAAGACAAGCTTCGTAGTAGCAGGAGAGGCTGCGGGATCTAAGCTCACAAAGGCTGAAAGCTTGGGTGTTCCTGTGCTTGATGAGGCTGCGCTTCAGCAAATTCTTGAAACAGGACAGGCACCTGCATAAATGTGCATGTTCAGTAACAAAGTGGTGATGTATACTACCTTGTTACTATCAGTAAAAAGGAGATGAACAGATGAAACTAATAAAAAACAAGTATGTTTCTCTTGGAATGATGTTTTTGATTTTAGCAATCATCCTGAGTGTGGCATCAAACGTTAATGATCTATTTGTTGGCATGCTCTATGGCATATCCCTAGGAGTATTGATTTTAGGATTGCTTTCTACTCAAAATAGTTTGCGTTTATGCAATCGATAATCTATCCAAGAGAAAACAGTCATGGTAGATAAAAACATTTTGGTTCTTTGTTATTCTCGCTGCACTACGTGTAAGAGAGCCCTCAAATGGCTCGATGAACATGGTGTTTCTTATACTTTGCGTGATATTAAAGAAGAAAATCCAACTGCAGAAGAGCTTGCTGAATGGCATAAGTTGAGCGGTCTTTCTATCAGGAAATTCTTCAATACTTCAGGCATGGTATATCGCGATAATAACATCAAGGAGCAGCTTGATGCAGGTATGAGCGATAGTGATGCCTATAATTTGCTTGCCACCACAGGCATGCTGGTTAAGCGCCCCTTGGTTGT
>ERZ773001.906-NODE-906-length-10633-cov-4.20722_pt1 | contig 10633 bp, 9 predicted proteins | sample MGYA00511673_ERZ773001 | MGnify/ENA primary metagenome ERZ773001 (study PRJEB29015, sample SAMEA2738091) | human oral metagenome | biome: human oral; feature: human-associated habitat; material: saliva | place: China | collected 2162 ... | reverse complement strand
ACATCCCCCATTGTTTTTTATGCCTTATCTTGTCATAATTTTTCTATTATTTAGTTCGTAATTTTCAATTTTTTTAGTAAATTTATTACAAACAAAAGAGCGAAAACCAGTTTTTAAGTCTTCGCTCTTTGTTCTTATTTATCAAACTTGAGGTTATTAAACTCTTTCTTGCGTGGGTATGAGTCCTCGGAGAACTCCTCAGCCATATTCTTAATAGCCTTCTTCTCCTTCGAGCTGAGTTTAGTAGGAACCTCGATATTAACCTTTACATAGAGGTCGCCATATCTGCCAGTTCTAGGGTTCTTAACACCCTTACCCTTGAGTCTGAAGTTGGACCCTGTCTGAGTTCCTGGAGCCAGTGTGTACGAATATGTCTCGTTGAAACCTGGCACCTTAACCTTATCACCGAGAACAGCCTGATCGTATGAAATAGGCATTGTCAGATACAGGTCATCGCCTCTTCTCTTGTATATCTTGTGAGGCTTTACGTTGATGACGATATATAGGTCTCCGAATGGACCGCCATTTACACCAGGCTCACCTTCACCGCGAATCGGGATGATGCTATCGCTATCAACTCCCGCAGGGATGTCGATCTTAAGTGTAACAGTCTTTCTCACAGAGCCCTTACCGCGACAATCAGGACAAGGCTTGTCTATTACCTGACCAGTTCCGCCGCATGCATTACAAGTAGTCACATTTTGGAAAGTACCAAAAGGAGTCTGCGATACACTAGACACCTGACCAGTTCCACCGCACTTCTCACAAGTATGTTTGTGAGTTCCAGGGGCAGTTCCCTCACCGTTGCAAGTCTTACACTTAACTTCTTTGGTGAGCTTGATTTCCTTCTTGCAGCCAAATATCGCTTCTGTAAACTCGATCGTAATCGACTTCTGAAGGTCATTTCCCTTACGCGGGCCATTACGCCTTGCGCCTCGTCCGCCGAAGCCGCCAAAGCCACCACCAAACATATCGAATATATCTTCAAAGCCACCGAAGCCACCAAAGCCAGCTCCGCCGCCACCAAAACCTGCGTTCGGATCTACTCCAGCGTGTCCAAATCTATCATACTTACTCTTCTTATCAGGATCCGACAATACAGCGTATGCTTCATTGGCTTCCTTAAACTTTTCTTCCGCTTCCTTGTCACCAGGATTCTTATCTGGATGGTATTTCATAGCCATCTTGCGATAAGCCTTCTTGATTTCATCCTCGGAAGCACCTTTCTGGATGCCTAGCACCTCATAATAATCTCTTTTTTCTGCCATATCATTTCCTTCCAACGATAAATTTATTAAATCAGTGAACTGCCGGCACTAGGTGCCGGCAGTAATCACCTGCTGTATTTAGACTTATTTGTCTTCGTCTACCACTTCATAGTCAGCATCTACAGTGTTGCCATTTGGACCTGCACTCTGTGCGCTGTCCTGTGCCTGCTCACCTGCTCCCGCAGCACCTGCCTGAGCCTGAGCTTCCTGATAGATTCTCGATGAAATTGGATAGAATGCCTGTGTTAGAGCCTCGATCTTAGCCTTAGTATCCTCAACATCGTTAGCTTCTACAGCCTTCTTAAGGTCTTCCCTTGCTGCGTCAACCTTAGCCTTCTCATCTGCTGTAACCTTATCTCCAAGCTCATTCATCTGCTTTTCAGTCTCGAAGAGCATTCCTTCAGCCTGGTTCTTAACCTCGACTTCTTCCTTCTTCTTCTTATCCTCTTCAGCATACTGCTCAGCTTCCTTGATCTTAGCATTAATCTCATCCTCAGAAAGCTTAGTTGAAGATGTGATTGTAATCTGCTGTTCCTTTCCAGTTCCTAGGTCCTTAGCACTTACATTTACGATACCGTTAGCATCGATGTCAAATGTAACTTCAATCTGTGGAATTCCACGTGGAGCTGGAGCTATACCTGTAAGCTGGAATCTGCCTAGTGTGATGTTATCAGCTGCCATTTCTCTCTCACCCTGCATTACGTGAACATCTACTGCAGTCTGATTATCTGCTGCTGTGGAGAAGATCTGGCTCTTCTTGGTAGGAATAGTAGTATTTCTCTCGATTAGCTTAGTTGCTACACCACCTAGAGTCTCGATAGAAAGTGATAGCGGAGTAACGTCGAGTAGAAGAACGTCATTTACCTCTCCTGTGAGTACTCCAGCCTGAATCGAAGCACCTACAGCTACGCACTCGTCAGGGTTGATTCCCTTGAATGGCTCCTTGCCAGTAACCTTCTGAACTGCAGCCTGAACTGCTGGGATACGTGTTGAACCACCAACTAGGATCACCTTGGAGATATCAGAGTTGGATACACCTGCATCTGCCATAGCCTTCTTCATAGGCTCAATACTTCTATCTACGAGATCGCTAGTAAGCTGATCAAATCTAGCTCTTGTAAGGTCCATATCCATGTGTAGCGGGCCAGCTTCAGAAACTGTGATGAACGGTAGGTTAATCTTAGTCGTCTGAGCGCTTGATAGCTCCTTCTTAGCCTTCTCAGCAGCTTCCTTAAGTCTCTGAAGTGCCATGTTGTCTTTTCTGAGATCTACTCCGTGCTCTGCCATGAATGAATCAGCGAGGAAATTGAGAACTGCGTTATCGAAGTCATCTCCGCCGAGATGAGTATCTCCGTTAGTAGCTAGTACTTCAAATACTCCATCTCCTAGTTCTAGAACAGATACGTCGAATGTACCACCACCTAGATCGTATACGAGAATCTTCTGAGCTCCTTCAGCCTTATCTAGTCCGTAAGCTAGTGATGCAGCTGTTGGCTCGTTGATAATTCTCTTAACCTCAAGTCCTGCAATCTTACCAGCATCCTTTGTAGCCTGCTTCTGAGCATCGGAGAAGTACGCAGGAACTGTAATTACAGCCTCTGTAACCTTCTCGCCTAGGTAAGCTTCAGCGTCTGCCTTGAGCTTTCCTAGAATCATAGCTGAGATATCCTGTGGAGTGTAACTCTTACCATCAATCTCTACAGTATAGCTCTCGCCCATGTGTCTCTTGATAGAAGCGATAGTTCTATCTGGGTTAGTGATTGCCTGTCTCTTAGCAGTCTCTCCTACTAGTCTCTCACCATTCTTGGTGAATGCAACTACAGATGGTGTAGTTCTTGCTCCCTCTGCGTTTGCGATTACAACTGGTTCTCCGCCCTCTAGAACGGCTACACAGCTGTTTGTTGTTCCTAAATCAATTCCAATAACTTTGCTCATTTTATTTACTCCCTTTCATATAAGAAATCTTTATTTACTAATTTATATACACGTCTTACCGTGCGTTTTACATTACTTGGCTACGGTAACCATCGAAGGTCTTATAACCTTGCCATTTAAGGTATATCCCTTCTGTAGTACACTACAAACTTTGTTGCTGTCGTACTCTTCGCTATCAGCTGTCATAACTGCATTGTGCATGTTAGGATCAAAGTCTTCTCCGAGAGCCTTAACCTCCTCGAGTCCAGATTTGGTTAGAACTCCAAGCAGTTGGTCAAATATTAGCTTCATCCCCTGCGCATATCCCTCCGCTTCTACGGAAGTCTCGCTTGCAAGCGCTCTCTCGAAGTTATCAAGCACCTCGAGTAGCTCGGTTACAATCTTTTCATTTGCATAGGAGTGGATATCTGTCTTCTCCTTAGCTACGCGTTTCTTATAGTTCTGAAACTCCGCCATCAGCCTTAAATACTTGGCTTCGCTATCTTCTTCAAGCTGTGCATTCTTATCCAATGCTTCACTAGGCTCATCCTCACTTTTAGCTTTTTTCTCAACATTTTCAGATGCCTTTACATCCTCCTTACCATTTGAGGCTTTGGTCACCTTTTCTGCGGTTTCTGTCTGTACCGCCTCTTGCTCTTCAGCCTGATCGACATTAATCTTCTTCTCTTCAGTCATCCTTGATTTCCTTTCCATCGCTTAATAAGAACGCTTTGCTGAGGTTCTCCGTCAGATACTCCATGATAGAAGTAACCTCGCTATAGTTCATACGTGTCGGTCCGATTACACCGATCTTGCCTATCAATTTACCATCTACATGATACGTCGCTGTGACTAGCGAGCAATCCTTCATAGATGAGTCGTCGTTTTCATTTCCAATAGTTACTATTATGCCATCCTCACGCTGCAGCATATCTCTAGCAAATTCATCTTTTCTACTCACAAGCTCGATAAAGGCTTTGGCCTTGTCTATGCTACTGTATTCAGGAATATTGAATATGTTAGTCAAACCTTCCATATATAGATTGACGTTGAGCATATCTTCGAGCGTCTTCATGAAGTTTGGCATAACCATGCTGGCGAGCGGACTCATCGCTTCGAGGTCATAGTTAAAATCTGCAATAATTGACTTCTTGAGTGCCTCGTCTATCGTAGTACCTTTATAGTTGTATGTCATCGACTTGCTTAAAATTTCAAGAGATTCAGCTGTGTATGGCACATCGACTTTGAGCGTCGTGTTGTTCACATTACCTGTATCTGAAACTATCATCAGTACGATTGTATATTCGTCAACAGGAAGCAGTCTGATGAACTTGAGTGTGTCAAAGTTAGCTGAAGGTGTCATCGCAAATGATGCGAGCTTCGTTATATCTGATAAAAGCTCCGCTGCGTGCTGAAGTGTCTGGTTGAACTCCGCTACACTTACCTGCATTCGCTCATTGATGATCTCTTTCTCCTCTGGCGTGAGATCATGCTTACTCATCAGGCTATTTACATAAAGTCTATACGCCTTATCAGAAGGTACACGACCTGCTGAAGTATGAGGATGTGTCAGGTAGCCGAGTTCTTCAAGGTCAGCCATCTCATTTCTAATCGTCGCCGGACTGACACCTAATCCATATTTTTTAGCAAGTGAACGCGAACCGACAGGCTCCGCACTCTTGACATAGTCAGTGATAATCGCCTGGAGGATCTGAAGTTTCCTCTTGCTTATGTCCATCGATTTCCCTCCTTGTCCTCAAAGTTGTTAGCACTCATTAATCTGGAGTGCTAATCACTACCCATAGTGTACTATCGCATGTACCATGTGTCAACACATAAAGTTGTACGCTATATGTTTTTTTCGTGAAGTGCACATCAGTATATGTTCACACTAAAATAGACCTCTGACGTAGTCCGAGGTCTATCAATATTCATATTAGATCCTTCTTTTAAGAATCTTATTTTCTTGCATTTTTGCAACAGTTTTGTTTATTGATGCGATTTCGCTATTTGCCTTCATGACCTGCATTTCCAGCAAATATAAACACCATGTACTTCACATAAACAAATCCTACAAATGCTGTTGCTATAACCGTTTCAGCTAGGACGATATTGCTTAACCATGGAAGCGGGTGCCCCATGAGAGCAGAACACGCCATCGTCTGCTTAGTAGCAATCGCACTGATTACAAAAGGAAAAGTGAATCCCGCAAAGCTCGGATAGAACTTCTTCAGTAATCCAAGAGAGACAACTAGAGAATATACATACAGTACTGTTGCTACTACGAACATCCCCATAAGCAGTGTATAGTTCTTAACTTGAACTGACTGAATGTATGCCGCGATACAAAGACTCATAGGCGCTGCAAATATTCCAGTAAGCGGTTTAACGGGGTCCGGTAGTGGATGCACTGTATGCCTCTTGATAACTATCACGAGAAGTGGGATTAGTGTAATTAGGCCGAACCAGAATGTCGCTGCTCCAAACCCTGTCTTTTCATACGCTGGTGCAGTAACTCCTGCAACCGCAATTCCCACATATACGATGAACCAAGTTGTGAATACTTTTTTCTGGTCGTATTTTAGCAAGAACTTCACAGTAAAATATACAATCAGAATAGCGTGTAGCGCTATTGCAAATAACCAGATGAAGTACGCTCCTTGCCCTATGAATGGTTTAACATATGTGCTGAGAATCATCAGTCCCATTGTAAATGTTGCTGATACTCCTGCCATAATAGGATTGCCCATGTCTTCTTTTATCGCATTCGGATACATTACGAGCTTGAGCAGTATTAAAACTAACAAAAATGCCGCTAGTATACCGCAAAGGTTTCGTACACCCTCAGAATAACTCTGTAGTAGATTTCCGAGAGCAGCCGTTCCGAGCATTACACCACATATAGGTAAAGGTACTTTTTTAACCATTGTCACATTCTCCGTTTTCTACAAACACAAGTATTAAGCTTCAAGAGGTGCAGTTCTTGTCTTTAGATAGTCATCATGAGATAGAACTGTGATTTCTCCTGTCGTTTCAATTCCGAGCTCACGAGCTAGGATTTCAGCAGCCTTTGCTGCGCACATACCTGTGTAGTAGATACACTGTGACTTGTGGCCACCCTGACTCATATCAAATTCTCTTGTGAGAACTCTGCAACATGCAGCCTTCTTTGTATTGTTTTCTCTGAACCAATCATGTAGCTCATTAGTCATACTCATACACTTCACAACTTCTGGATCCTTGGGACCTCTCTGCTCATCTCTACCGAAGAACATGCTTATAGCGAGAGCACCACCATTGAGCGCTCCACAGATACATCCAGACTTACCAACACCGATAGCCATTCCAGAAGCCATCTTGATAATCTCGTGAGGAACATCGAGCTCAAAGTTATCCATGATAACTTCCATAACTGCCTCGCAGCAGAAGAAACCCTTACGATACGATTCCTCAGCCTCAGCCTGCACCTTCGCTAAATCAATTGACTTTGCATTAACTTTCATTTTGTTACCTCCTATCAATACCTTCAAAACATATCAGTCATTTGACACATTTTAAACTATTGTAACAAGTTAAATTGCGTACACCTAATGAAATTTATACATATCAACAATTTCAATATTCAACGGTTTTTATTGGTATAATACTTTTCAAATGTGGACACTTTAGCAGACTAAATAAAATAGCGACCTCCAGGATTAAGGCGGCCGCTACCTAAAATGGTATGGTTATTAATATTTATACGTTTTAAAACTTAAGGATTTTATCTATACTGTGCAGCGAACGATATAAAGTCCATCTTGATATGTGTCTACATAAATGTATCCTCTATCATCTACTATACAGTCCTCAGCGTGTCCAACGTGTGGCCCAGGGAATAGCGTTCCTTCTTCAATATCAAACCATGTGCTTTCTGGGTCAGGTGGCATGAAGTACGCAATTTCCTTTGGTACGAATGGATCCGAGACATCATAGATACGTAGTCCCGCCTGGAAGTGGCAGTTATACACCCTGTCATCTCTACTCTCTAGGCAGTCCTGTCCAAATGCATCGAACATATTATGCGGTCCAAATACCACTCTCTGACCATCTATGATGTTGAAGTTCTCACCGTGACACATCTTGTACTCTTCAGGTACCTCAGGGTATGGGAATACAGATATGAGCGCTGGATTTTCCTTATCAGCAGTCTCAATCATCCCGATGATATTCATTGGCTGACTAGTAATCTTGTGGAACATTCCTTCTTCCCTGTTATTATCGAAGTACCATGTTCTCTCACCTTCTGTTGTTACGATAGCAAATGGTCTATTACCGAGTGGCATGGCTGTATGCACTGCAGCCCCCGACTGACCGTTACTGAATGGAGGATTTAGAGAAACGTTACCGAGAAGTCTAGGTCTGCTCTTATCCTGTACATCGATCATACAGAATCCTACATTAGGGAAAGCTGCATATACGACATCATCTTTTACAGTAATTGCATGACCGTTGGGAAGTTTCATGAATGGCTCTGTACCAACTTCTGGCATGTCAGATGCCTTCTTGTTACCGAGGTACTGTCCATCTGCCCACCAGCTTCCAACTTCAGTTGGACTAGATGGGTCTGAAATGTCAACAATCCTAAGAATATATCCTCTGAAATTACGCTTGCTACCCATTATATATGCATAGTCTCCGCCGTTGTAGAAACTTCGATGAACACCCGGTCCATCCTCACATTCAAACTGGCCTAGTAGCTTTGGATTTAATGGATCTGTCTCAATGTCGTAAATCTTAAATCCACCCCAGTACGGTTGCTCATGTGTGCCATGAAGAACTCGCATAGTTCCACCATAACAAGCGATTAGCTTTCCGTCAGCGACCTGCAGCTTCGCAAGACTCTGTCCATCGTGAACCTCGCCTACCCAGTCTCCTTCAACCCACTTTGCAACTGGTTTTGCAGGATCTGTAACGTCGACAATGTTAAAACCGTTATCACGGAAACATGCAGTATATAGATAATATCTGCCATCCTTAGTACGATGCATTCCCATCTGGAAACCTGGCTTCTTGTTTAAATCTGAATATCCTACGAACTCTGTGTTCTTAAATAGCATTTCTTCTCTTCTAGACATCCTACCCTCCTTGTAGCTTGTATATATGAATCTCACATCTTACCTTTTGATGTCTAAAGATTATCATTTATGTTACACAATTATAACCTCCCAAAAACGAATAGGTATCCATGCATATTTTGCATGGATACCTATTCTTCTTCTGCATTTTTGATATTCATATAGAATTCCTTAGTTAGCCTTCAAAATGTTTATGCAGCTCATCTTTGAATAGTGCAACCTCTCTACTCGGGGCTCCTTCGTGCCATGCGAGAGCGACATTTGCCTTGCTACCGATACTAATCGTGCGAATTTCCTCTCCACCGCTCACGTCTACCCATTCATCAGCTAGGATAACGCCTCTTCCATTTTGAACATTTGCAAACATAGATTCCAGATTAGGAACAACTTCAATTTCAGGAATAAAATTATACGGCCTTAAGTTAAACCCTATGAGTGAGATAATTTCACGAAGCTTTGGATCATCAGCAACGAACATCGTAACATTTTTTAACTCTTTAGGACTAACAACTTGTTTGCCGAGTAGTTTCTCAGAATATATGATTGACCGCTCTACCTCAGTCACAACCTCGTACTCTATCCCTATGTCAGTAGTAGCTTGCATGTAATCATCTAACGAAAGAACCGCATCGAGCTGACCTGCCTGAAGCTTGTTCATGAGTGTTTCAAAGCTGAGGCACTCAATCTTCACTGAGAAATCCCTATACGTCTCTCGGCACTTCTCTATAACTTCGGGAAGAAAGCGAGATGTATTCCACCCTATATTGTAGCCTAGCCTTAGCTCATGTGTACCGTCTCTCAGTGAGTCTCTAGTCTTGGCTAGGTCCGCGTCGAACCTTCGGAACAAGCTATAATACTTCTCGCCAGCATAGGATAGTTTAACGCTTCTGGAGTTTTCTCTATCAAAAAGCACCACCCCTAGCTCATCCTCGAGCGCAGCAATCGCACGACTAACCTGTGACTGTGGCACATATAGCTTCTCTGCAGCTTTCGTGAAGTTAAGCAGCCTAGCTGCCTCTACAAAAGCCTTTATTTGTCTATCGTTCATTATCTATCTCCGAGCTTCACACACCTTACTTTGACTTCACTTCTTTCCAGCTATCGCTATAGATCTTAGTCGTATCAGGATCGAGATTTTTAAGTAGCGTGCAGCGAGCAATCGTCTCTTTGCTCGGGAACACCGCTGGATTTGAAACGTATTTTGAAGGAATAGTCTTAATCGCTGTGCTGTTTGGTGTCGTGTAATATATGTAGTCAAAGTTCTGCTTCGCTACCTTCGCTTTGCACATGTAGTTTATAAACCTCTCAGCATTTCGCTTGTTCTTGGCGCGCTTAGGCACTACCCATGAGTCGATAAAAAATTCAGATCCTTCCTTAGGAACCACAAATTCAACATCTTTATTGAGATCATGAGTGTAAATATACTCTCCATTCCACACAACACCTATCGCTGCCGATTTATCGGCTAGCAGGTCTCTTGCAGAATCGTTAGCATACTTATATACAAGTTTCTTCTGCTCCTTTAGAGCATTCTTAGCCTCTTCTATTTCCTTAGGATTAGTGGTATTCGGCGAATAACCGAGCCTCATCAGAGAAATAGCGAAAGCGTCGCGGACACTGTCCTGCATGACTATATTATTCTTAAAATCAGGATCCCAGAGTGCATCCCAAGAATCAATATTTTTACCCTTTACCATCTTCTTGTTGTAAAGGATACCTGAAACACCAACGATATAAGGGACGGAATACTCGTTTCCTGGATCGTACTCCTCGGCCATCTTCATGTAATCTGCATCCAAGTTCTTGATGTTCTTGATATTCTTCTTATCGAGCTTATATAGCAGATCCTCATCCTTCATCTTGCTTATCATATAGTCCGAGGTGCACACTACATCGTATTCGGCAGAACCATTCTTAATGATTGGATACATCTCCTCTGCAGTATCATACGTATCCTGAATCACCCGGATTCCCGTCTCAGCCTCGAAGTCAGCAACAACCTCTGGATCATAGTAGTCTCCATAGCTGTATACGTATACCTCTCCATTTTCACCGCTTCTGCACCCCGTCATAATAACCATGATAAGTGCGAGCAGCGAACCTAGTATTAACTTTTTCTTCATGCTCTCTTTTGCTCCTTATCCCTGTTTATATTGACGATTAACAGTGCGATTAATGCTATCAAAAAAATGATCGTTGATAACGCATATAGCGATGGTCTGATGCCGATTTTCACTTCGCTGTAAATGAGAGTCGATATGGTATTGATGCCTGCTCCCCTTGTAAAGTGCGTGACTACGAAATCATCGACAGACATCGTAAACGAAAGCAGGG
>ERZ773001.897-NODE-897-length-10738-cov-127.102_pt1 | contig 10738 bp, 10 predicted proteins | sample MGYA00511673_ERZ773001 | MGnify/ENA primary metagenome ERZ773001 (study PRJEB29015, sample SAMEA2738091) | human oral metagenome | biome: human oral; feature: human-associated habitat; material: saliva | place: China | collected 2162 ... | reverse complement strand
GACGTGCGCGAGGAACTCGTCGACCGCTACGGTCCCATCCCGCCCCAGGTCGACCTGCTCTTCGCCGTCGCCCGCTTGCGCGAGATCGTGCGCCGTGCCGGCATCGCAGAGGTCGTCACGCAGGGCAAGTACCTGCGCGTCAGCCCCGTGGAGCTGCGCGACTCCCAGGTGATGCGCCTCAAGCGACTGCACCCGGGAACGGTCATCAAGGCGGCCGTGCGCCAGGTCCTCGTCCCTCTGCCCCTGACCACGCGCATCGGCGGATCCCCGCTCACGGACGGGCCTCTGTTGGAGTGGGTGGAGACGCTGGTGACCAAGATTCTCGTACCTTTTGGCGAGTAGTACCTGTGGTGGAATACACTGGTCCTATTGCGTTGCAAGACATCTGAGGAAGGAACGCACGTGCGCTACACACGTCAGCTCGCCACCGCCGCCCTGGTCGTGGCCGCAGGACTGGGAATGGGGGCCTGCTCGGCCCACCCGGGTGCCGCCATCGTCACGTCGTCGGGGGCTACGTACTCCAACGCGGATATTCACGAAGCCACCAGCCAGATCAACGTTCTGGCGGGCGGACAGAAGTTCTCCGACGGTGAGGTTCGCGCCGCGCTCATGAACCAGGACGCCTACGCGGCTGGCGCCGCCGTTGCCGGGATCACCGTAACCGACGAGATGATCAATATGATCAATCAGGACGCGGCTGCCGCCCGCAACGCTGCTCCCCTCGAACTCACGCCCACGACGCGCGACGCGCTGACGGCGCTCGTCCTCCAAGCACAGCTGCGCGGGCAGATGCAGATGAACCCCGCTGCGGCCACCGCGATCAACAGTGCGATGAACGAGGCCAGTGCGACCAGCGGCATGACGCTGAACCCGCGCTTCCCGGTCTCCTCCGTCAACGGGCAGCCGCCCCTGTTCGGAGACGCGGTTGCCGGCCCGCAGGACCCCGATCCGTCTGCGCTGATGGGTGGGGGCCAGACGGGAACCAGGACGCAGTGACGCTTGTGTGAGTATTCGCTCACACAGGGCGGGGACTAATGTCGCTTGTCCGGCGTCGCACACAGGAGCGTTTCGCTCCAAAACATAAGACGTCGCCTCATCGGGGGTGACCACACACGGCGGTCCGTATTACCGTTGTACTGACCGCTTCCACGCAACAACATCGATTGGAGAATGACGTGGCAGTTATTGAAGGCATTGGTGCACGCGAGATCCTTGACTCGCGCGGTAACCCGACTGTTGAGGTCGAGGTCGTCCTCGAGGACGGCACCGCTGCGCGCGCGTCCGTCCCCTCCGGCGCGTCCACCGGCGCGTTCGAGGCCGTCGAGCGTCGCGATGGCGACAAGGGCCGCTACCTCGGCAAGGGCGTCCAGGACGCCGTTGACGCCGTCGTCGAGCAGATCGCCCCCGAGCTCATCGGCGAGGAAGCCGACGATCAGCGCTACATCGACCAGGCCATGATCGACCTGGACGGCACCCCCAACAAGGGCAAGCTGGGCGCGAACGCCATCCTCGGCGTCTCCCTCGCCGTGGCCAAGGCTGCCGCGAAGTACGCGGACCTGCCCCTCTACAAGTACCTGGGCGGCCCCAACGCTCACGTCCTGCCCGTCCCCATGATGAACATCCTCAACGGTGGCTCCCACGCGGACTCCAACGTTGACATCCAGGAGTTCATGATCGCCCCCCTCGGCGCTCCCTCCTTCCGTGAGGCCCTGCGCTGGGGTGCCGAGGTCTACCACACGCTCAAGGGCGTCGTGAAGGAGCGCGGCCTGTCCACCGGTCTGGGCGACGAGGGCGGTTTCGCCCCCAACCTGGACTCCAACGCTGAGGCCCTCGACCTGATCGTCTCCGCGATCGAGAAGGCCGGCTTCAAGCCGGGCGAAGATGTTGCCCTGGCCCTGGACGTTGCCTCCTCCGAGTTCTTCAAGGACGGCCTGTACCAGTTCGAGGGTGAAGGCCGCTCGACCGACTACATGGTGGAGTACTACGAGAAGCTCATCTCGAACTACCCGCTGGTTTCCATCGAGGACCCGCTGTCCGAGGACGAGTGGGATGCCTGGAAGGCCCTGACCGCCGAGATCGGTGGCCGCGTCCAGCTGGTCGGCGACGACCTGTTCGTCACCAACCCCGCCCGCCTGAAGAAGGGCATCGAGCTGGGTGCCGCGAACGCGCTGCTCGTCAAGGTGAACCAGATCGGTTCGCTGACCGAGACCCTCGACGCCGTCGAGGAAGCGCACCGCAACGGCTACCGTTCGATGACCTCGCACCGCTCCGGCGAGACCGAGGACACCACCATCGCCGACCTGGCCGTCGCCACCAACTCCGGCCAGATCAAGACCGGTGCCCCCGCTCGCTCCGAGCGCGTCGCCAAGTACAACCAGCTGCTGCGCATTGAGGAGCAGCTGGGCGAGGCCGCCGTTTACGCCGGCCGCTCCGCCTTCCCTCGCTTCAAGTGAGTCTAGGCAACTAGCCGCGTAGCTCCGCGCGGGCCCGCAAGGGTCCGCGCGGAGCTATGTCACGGCGTGGAACCGGGCCAAAATTGCCCCGATAGGGCACGATAGAAGAATGGCTAGTCGTCGTCCCTCCTCCCGTCCCTCGCTGCGTCGCCGCTCCTCCACCTCGGAGGGAGCGCGCACGACGCGCGAAATCAACGCGGAAAAGTCTCGCCAGCGCAGGGCCGCGGCGAAGGCCGCGAAGGAGGACGAGGCCTCGGCACGCAAGAAGGACAAGGCCGGCAAGGCGGACCGGAAGAAGTCGGCGCGCTCGGCGGGGGAGAAGTCCTCGGCTAGGACGCGCCGCGACGCGCGCGCCAGGAACCGTGAATCAAAGCGCGCGCCGCGCGAGAACGGCCCCGTCCTGTCGATCGGCGGCCTGGACGTCTCCACGCGCCTCGTCGTCGTCATGGTCGTCGCCGCGATCCTGTCCGTCATGCTGGTGCCCAGCCTCTACCAGTGGTGGCAGCAGGAGCGTGAACTGGCCCAGATTAAGGCTCAGGTGGCCGAGCAGCAGAAGAAGAACGCTGACATGCAGCGCCAGCTGGACCTGTGGAACGACCCGGACTACATCTCCACCCAAGCGCGCGAACGCCTCGGATACGTGCGCCCCGGTGAAACTCAATACACGGTCGTCGATCCCGGGCCGCAATACCAGGACTCCGCGATGGCCGCGGCCGCAGCGCCGACCGGGCCCGCGCGGCCCTGGGTGCAACAGGTCGCTATCCTTGTGGGGAAGGCGGACCAGCCGCCCACCTCGAACCCCATTCCATCGGCCGAGACGAGCCAGTCCGGCCAGGCAAACACCACCGGCCAAGAAAGCGGAGAATGAGCCTCGTTAACACCACGGACGCCACCGAAGAGGACCTGGAGGTCCTGCGCTCCCAGCTGGGGCGTGTCCCCCGAGGCGTCGTCGGTATCGCTGCACGCTGCGTGTGCGGGCGCCCCACGGTCGTCGCCACGGCGCCGCGCCTGCCCGACGGTACTCCGTTCCCCACGACCTACTACCTGACCCACCCCGCCGCGGTCAAGGGGGCCTCGACGCTGGAGGCCGAGCACGTCATGGAGACCCTCAACGCGCAACTCGCTGAGGATGAGGAGCTGCGCGCGGCCTACGCGCGTGCCCACCAGGCCTACATCGACGCACGCCTGAGCCTGGGCGACGTCCCCGAGATTTCCGGTGTCAGCGCCGGCGGAATGCCCACGCGCGTCAAGTGCCTGCACGCACTCGTCGGCCACTCCCTGGCCGCGGGTCCGGGCGTGAACCCGATCGGTGACCGCGCGCTCGCGATGCTGGCCGAGCGCGGCCTGTTCTCAACCGAGCGCTGCTCCTGCTGAGCCATTCCCACACGCTAGCCCCGGCCTCGTCCGGGAACGAACACACTAGAAACGAAGCGATGACCCGCGTAGCTGCCATTGACTGTGGAACCAACTCGATCCGACTGCTCGTCGCCGATGGACATATCGGTGAGGACGGTCGTCCTCACCTGGCCGACCTGACCCGCCAGATGCGCATCGTGCGCCTGGGGCAGGGTGTGGATGCGCGTGGATACCTCGATCCCGCCGCGATTTCGCGCACGGTGGAGGCCACCGTCGAGTACCAGCGGATGATCGAAAAGCTCGGTGCGACGTCCGTCCGCTTCGTGGCGACCTCGGCGACGCGAGACGCGTCCAACAGCGCCGAGTTCGTCCGCCAGATCAAGGCCGTCATCGGCGTCGAGCCCGAGGTCGTCGTGGGCACGCAGGAGGCGTCGCTGTCCTTCCGTGGCGCCGTGGGCGGGCTGGGAGAGTCGGTACCCGCCCCCATGCTGGTCGTCGACATCGGCGGCGGATCAACCGAGCTGGTCCTGGGGTCGACGAGCGTCAAGCAGGCGATTTCCATCGACATGGGCGCGGTGCGAGTGACGGAAAAGTTCTTCGCGCACGTGGATCCGGCCGGTGGCGTGCCCGCGGCCGACCAGGAACGCGCGATCGCGTGGATCGATGAGCAGCTGGACATCGCGGAAAAGTCGGTGGACCTGGCGCGCGTGCGCTCCCTCGTGGGCGTCGCCGGCACGGTGACGACGCTGACCGCGCAGGCCCTGGGCCTGACTTCCTACCAGCCCGAACGCATCCACGGTGCCCGCCTGAGCGCCCCCGACATCGACGCGGCCGTTCGCTTCATGGTGGATCAGCCGACCTCCGTGAAGGCCTCGCTGGGCTTCATGCCCGAGGGGCGCGAGGACGTCATCGCCGCCGGTGCGCTCATCTGGAGTCGCATCGTCACCCGCGTGCTCGAGCGTGCGCGGTCGGCCGGTCACCCCATCGACGAGGTCATCACCTCCGAGCACGACATCCTCGACGGCATCGCGATGTCGATGATCGACCAGGCTTGATGCGCGCCCCGGCCTCCCGTAGGCTGGTAACGCGCCTCGCCCCCGTGGCCCAATTGGCAGAGGCAACCGACTTAAAATCGGTGTGTTGTGGGTTCGAGTCCCACCGGGGGTACTGTTCATGCGCTTTGTTGACGAGGCCGTGGCTCGTAACGCCCGCACGCCTCGTGGAAGGATGCGTTCGTTGCGCGCATAATGAAATGTTGCCCACGGCGCCTGACGCCGTGCGACACTAGAGGCAATGCATCACTGATGAAGGAGGAAATATGGCCAATCCGGTGATGAACAAGATCGTCAAGGACTGGTCGACCCAGTCGTCGACGCCCGCCGGCTACCCCACGATGCCCGGCTACCAGCCCGCTTCGCAGCAGGCACCCAACCCCAACGCGGGACAGACTCACCCGTACGCGACGCCGTCGCAGGCGGCCCCCTACTCCGCTCAGCCGACCTACGGCATGCCCCAGGAGCAGGCGTACGGCCAGCAGGGCGCCTACGGTGACCCGATGGCCTCCTACGAGGCGATGATGAACGGGCCCGCCGCCGACGCGGTGGATCGTGGGCGCATGACCTACGACGACGTCGTGGTCAAGTCCCTCATGTGCTTCGGCCTGGTTCTCGGCGGTGCGGTCGTCGGCTGGCTGGCGGGAATCATCGTTCCGGCTCTGGCGATGCTCATGGCCCTGGTCAGCTGTTTCGTGACCCTTGGCCTGGGCCTGTGGATTCGCTTCTCGCAGAAGGTGCGCCCGGCCGCGATCATCGCCTACTCGGCGATTGAGGGATTCGTGCTTGGTGCGTTGTCCTTCGCTTTCGAGACGCTCTACCCGGGCATTGTCGTCACCGCTGTCCTGGCAACCCTCGTCGTCATCGGTGTGACGCTGGGTGCGTTTAGCTTCGGTTTCGTACGTAACTCGAACACGCTCACCCGAGTCGCGGGCATCGGCTCCTTCGCGTTCTTCATCTACTACTCGCTGAGCATTATCCTGTCGGGCACCGGCCTGGTCGACATGACCGCCGTGCGTAACACCCCCGTGTTCGGCATCCCGCTGGGCGTCATCATTGGCCTGCTCGCCGTGTTCATCGGTGTCCTGTGCCTCGTGCGCGACTTTGACGCCGTCAAGGTTGGCGTGAACGCCGGCGTGCCCGTGAAGTACTCGTGGCTGTGCACCTTCGCGATCATGACGGACGTCATCTGGATCTACCTCGAGATCCTCAAGATCCTGTCCTACTTCATGCGCCGCGACTGACGCGCCGCACCGCATCACCGACACCCCTTAAGGAAAGACACCATGGAAAACATCTCTGTCACGGGCGAATTCGGCCGCAAGCCCGCCCTCGCCTTCGACGGCACCCCCTCCGACGAGCTCGTCGTCGAGGTCCTGCGCGCCGGCGACGGCCAGGAGGTTGAGGCCGGCGACACGATCACCTGCCACTACTACGGTGCCGTCTTCGGCTCCGCCACCGACTTCGACAACTCCTTCGATCGCGGCGGCGCCCTGTCCTTCCAGATCGGCGTCGGCATGGTCATCCCCGGTTGGGACGAGGGCCTGGTCGGCAAGCGCGTGGGCGACCGCGTGCTGCTCTCCATTCCCGCCGAGCTCGGCTACGGCGCTCGCGGTGTTCCGCAGGCCGGTATCCCCGGCGGCGCGACCCTCGTGTTCGTCACCGACATCCTCGGCGTGAACTGATTGTCCTGCGCGCGGGGGCCGACACAATCGTGTCGGCCCCCGCGCGCGTGTTGCGCCACGTCTACTCCTGGGGAAGCGCCGGGCATGCCACGCCCGTGCGCGCGTGGCACTCGTAGCCGCCGGGGTTCTTGAACAGATACTGCTGGTGGTAGTCCTCAGCCTGCCAGAATCGGGCGTTCGACTCGGGGGAGGGGGCCGGAGAGATCACCGTCTGGATCGGGCCGAATCCTCGCGCGCTCAACACCTCCTGGTAGGCGGCGCGCAACGCGGTCGCGTCCTGTAGCTGGCGCTGCGTCGTCGTCCAGATTTCGGAACGATACTGGTCGCCGATGTCGTTGCCCTGGCCGCCCACCTGCGTGGGGTCGTGAATCTCGAAGAACAGCCGAATCAAGTCTGCCGCGCTCGTCAGTGACGTATCGAAGAGGACACGCACGACCTCGGCGTGGCCGGTCGCATGAGAACAGACCTGACGGTACGTCGGATGAGCGGTGTGCCCGCCCATGTAGCCGGTCGCCGTCGCCACGACGCCGGGAGCGTTCCACATCGCCTTCTCCACGCCCCAAAAGCACCCAGCCGCCAGGAAGATAACCTCCTGGCCAGCCCCGGCCTCGTCGCTCATCGATGACCCCAACACGGCGTGCACCGACGGGGACACCCCCGTGCGCGCCACACGAAAAAGCTCATTCATGTATGCCATTCCACCACCTGCGCCTCGCTTGCGCCTATTGAGCGCGTGAGTTCTGGAAATAGATGCGGGTACGAGTAGGCTGGGGCAGTGAGAAAAGGAGAGCCAGTGGCCACAACACCCAAACGACCTCGGTGGAACCTGTCCGACCTGATGGGGCGGGTGAGCGCGGTAATACCCGCGAAGAATTCTGCCCGAGCGGCCCCCGTGCACACTTCGGCTCCCGCTCCGGTTGTCCTGTCCGTGCGCGAAGAGCGCAGCGATGAACTCGACGCCTCCGCGCTGGTTCCGCGCAGCTTGCGGGTGGCATCGGCCCTGTCGTGGCGCATGCTCGTCGTCATCGGCCTGGTCGCCGCTGTCCTGTGGGCCGCCGCCTGGCTCACGCTCGTCATCATGCCGGTCGCGATCGCGCTGACCCTCGCGGTTCTGCTGGAGCCGCTCGTGTCGTGGATGCGTCGGAAACTGCACCTGCCCTCGTCCCTGGCTGCGACCGTCGGCCTGCTCATTTTCTTCGCGGTCGTCGCCGGCGCGCTGAGCCAGGCAGCCGCCGAGCTCATCCAGCAGGTGCCGCAGCTGGCGACTCAGGCCGTGCAAGGCTTCGCCGCCTTGCTCAACGCGTTGGCACACAACGAGTACCTCACGAACGGTCCACTCAAGCTCGACACGGCCGTTTTGAATAACATGCTTGAGGCGCTGCGCACCGAACTCGTCACCTGGCTCGACACCAACAAGGAGACGCTGGCGACCGGTGCCATCAATATCACCTCGTCGGTGGGCACGTTGGCCACGTCGGGCCTGACGATGCTCTTCTGCCTCTTTTTCTTCCTCAAGGAAGGCCGCTCCATCTGGCTGTGGTGCGTGCGCCTGCTGCCCGCGCCCGCGCGCGTGCCCGTCCACGAAAGCGCGATCCGCGGCTGGGCGACCTTCGGTTCCTACGTGCGCACACAGATTCAGGTTGCGGCGATTGACGCCACCGGCATCGCCCTGGGCGCGTTCTTCCTGGGCGTTCCCCTGGCCATTCCGATCGGTGTCATTACGTTCTTCGCGGCGTTCGTGCCGATTCTGGGTGCGCTGACGTCGGGCGTGATCGCGGTCTTGGTGGCCGCTGTGAATGGCGGCCTGTCCAAGGCGATCATCATGCTGATCATCATCCTGGTGGTTCAGCAGGTCGAGTCGAACATCCTCCAGCCTTTCATGATGTCGAACGCAGTATCGTTGCATCCGGTTGCTGTCATGCTCGTGATCACCACAGGTTCGGCGATTGCGGGCATTGCGGGCGCGGTCTTCTCCGTGCCGATCGCGGCCTTCATCAACGCGACCGTCATGTACCTGCACGGTTACGACCCGATGCCCGAATTGGCCACGGCCCAGGACCGACCGGGCGGGCCTCCGGGAATGCTCGAGGAGCAGATCGCCGCGACGTACGCGGGTAAGGTAGACACGCGCCCCTACCAGTCCAGGCTCGACATGGACGAGGCCGTGGCTGAGTCTGAGCCCGTGGCGAAGGTCCGGGTGGAGGTGGGTCAGGCCGCCTCCTCGAGCGATTCGGCCGCGGGCGAGAAGGAGACGTCGGGGGAACCCCCGACGCCCCACGTGGACGCGTGAACACGCACGTATGACGCAGGCGGGTCCCACCCTAGGGTGGGACCCGCTCGTTGCGTGCGTGGGCGAGGCTGGCGCGTGCCTCGCCGGGAGCGCGTCAGCCTTCGAAGGGCTTGGCGTCGATGATTTCGACGTCGATCATGCGGCCGGTGGGGGCCTCGAAGGAGAGCTTGTCGCCGGCCTTGTGGCCGATGACGGCGGCGCCCAGGGGAGCCTGCGCGGAGAAGACCTGGATGCCCAGGTCGCCGCCGGCGTCGCGCGAACCCAGGAGGAAGGTCTGCTCGCGGCCGGCCACCAGGGCGGTGACGACCATGCCGGGCTCAACGATGCCGTCGTCGGCGGGGGTCTCGCCGACCTCGGCGTGTTCGAGCATGTCCTGGAGGGCCTGGATGCGCGTCTCGTTCATCGACTGCTCGTTGCGGGCGGCGTGGTAGCCGCCGTTCTCGCGCAGGTCGCCTTCCTGGCGGGCAGCGTCGATGAGACGGGCGATTTCGACGCGCTTGACCTCGATGCGTTCCTTGAGCTCGTTTGCGAGCAGGTCGTACTGGGCCTGCGTGAGCCACTGAGTGTCGGCCATGGTTCCTCCGTTGACGTGTGTCAGTAAGTCGAGCGCCGACACACGGGTGTCGGCGCGCACGATGTTGAGTGTAGCAACATTGCGAGTGCCGACGCGTTCAGGGGCAGCGGTGGCGCGTCAGGCACCCAGGACTGCGAGGTAGACGGCGACGCAGTGGCAGGCCCACGCGGCGACGGTAAAGGCGTGGAAGATCTCGTGGAACCCAAACCAAGTGGGGGAGGGGTCGGGCTTCTTCAGGCCGTAGACGATCGCCCCCACCGTGTACAGGAGGCCTCCAGCGACGATGAGCCAGACGATGGCGGGTCCGCCCCCGGCCCACAGCTGGGGCAGGTACCAGACGGCCACCCATCCGAGCGCGACGTACACGAGGGTGGAGAGCCAGCGCGGCGCGGTGGGCCAAAACAGGCTGAGCAGGATGCCAGCGGTCGCCCCTGCCCAGACGACGGACAGGAGGATGGTGGCGTCGGAGCGGTCCAGGAGGGCGACGGTCAGCGGCGTGTAGGTCCCGGCGATCAGCAGGAAGATGTTGGAGTGGTCCATGCGCCTCCACGCGGTCTCCCAGCGGGGCGCCCAGTAGAAGCGGTGGTAGGTGGCGGAGACGCCGAAGAGGACGAGGGAACAGGCCAGGAAGACGGCCGATCCGATCTTGGTCGGGGTCGTGGGGGCCAGGCACACCAGGACGATGGACGCCGCCAGAGACAGAGGGGCGGCGCCCAGGTGGAGCCACCCGCGCAGCTTGGGCTTGATTTGGACGAACTGTCCGGACGCCCACTGCTTGGGCGTGAGCGATGCGATCTTCATCTCTTCACCTCATCAATTCCTTACGCCACCGTAGGTTACTACGCCGTAAGTTGACTCGACGGGCTTGTTCTCGCACTGCGAGAGCATTTCTGTTTCCCTGTGGCCAGCGGCGCGATACTCTTAACCACATAAGCGTACGCCGCGCGCCGCGCCGACACTAAGGAGAGACGACATGGGCCAGTGGAACATGCTCTACGACATGTACGAGCGTCGCCTCAAAGCCGAGCTGTCTGACGCGGCAGTGCCCAAACACGTGGGCGTCATCCTCGACGGGAACCGCCGCTGGGCCAAGTCACTGGGCGCGACCGCCTCGCAGGGGCACCGCGCGGGCGCGGGCAAAATCGCCGAGTTCCTCCAGTGGTCCGAGGACGCGGGCGTTTCCATCGTGACCCTGTGGCTGCTGTCCACCGACAATCTCTCGCGCGACGCGGGCGAGCTGGGTGAACTGCTGCGTATCATCTGCGAGGCTGTGTCCCTCCTGGCGGACCAGGGGCGCTGGAAGCTGGCCGTGGTCGGCGACCTGTCTC
>ERZ773001.892-NODE-892-length-10776-cov-6.8211_pt1 | contig 10776 bp, 9 predicted proteins | sample MGYA00511673_ERZ773001 | MGnify/ENA primary metagenome ERZ773001 (study PRJEB29015, sample SAMEA2738091) | human oral metagenome | biome: human oral; feature: human-associated habitat; material: saliva | place: China | collected 2162 ... | reverse complement strand
CGGCATTCCCCGCCGGGGCCGCCATCGCGGGCGTCGCCATCTCCACGAGCATCGGCGCCCTGTGCGGCATCATCCCGGCGCTCGCGGCCGTGCGGATTAAGCCGATTGATGCGATCCGCTACTGATTGATCGGCGAGGTCAGGTCTCTCCAAGCGGACCGCGTGCGGGCCGCTTTTTGTTGCCCAAAAAGCGCGCCTTACTCCGCGTCTTCGTGCCAGATCTGACGGAGCTGAACGCCCATGGGGTAGGTCTCCATCGTTCCGTCGGCGAAGTTCACTTCGACGCGTTCTTCATCGTCCTCGTCGTCGGGATCGCCCGCCCAGTCGACCCATTCGATCATCGGGGACAACTCGCCGTTATCCCTGACAATTCGATAGCCCTCGCCAAGCAGCTCAGACATGACGTTTTCGATCTTGCTCTCATCCATGGCATCCTCCGTGATGATCAGAATGATTGAGTGTGTGGAGCGTACCCATAGATTAGCAGCAAACTTCCTGTATGCTTCCTGCATACGGAGCGGATGCTCATGGAGGAGAAGCAATGACCCCGGCGCGCCTTGCCGCGAATATTTCAGGTACCCCCTCAAAAGGACGTATCTACGCGCTTCACGGCGTGACCGACAATGCCGCATCCCTCAGTGATATCTCCGCTCGATGGTCCAGCGACTATGAAGTCGTCTTGATCGACGCCCTCGGACACGGCTGTTCCCCGCGCTTTACTCCCACGCAGCTCGAGGACCCCTTCGAAGCACTCGTCAGCAGCGCGGCCTCGTTAATCTGCACAATCGAAGAATCCGCACCCGCACCCTTCGTCGCCCTCCTCGGCCACTCGATGGGCGGAGCGACCGCGGCCGACATCGTTTCACGAGGCCTCGCCCCCGTTGACGCCCTGGTGCTGGAAGACCCCGCACTTCTCACCCCCGACCAGCGCGAGCACTTCCGCGCAAGCGCCGAAGACCGTATCGCCCGCTGCGATGAAGTCACGCAGTGGATGGGGCGCGAAATCGACATCCTCCTCAAGGACTACCCCCAGTGGAGTCCTTCCGAGGCCGGCGGCTGGGCTCAAGGAAAAGCCCAAGTCGACCGCAACTTCCTTGCCCGTGGAGTCGTGAGTGGAAGCCGAAGTTGCGAAGAAATCCTCGCTCCAATTTCAGTACCAACCCTGCTCATGACCGGTGACGGCGACGACGTACTGATCGGGCCAGGCGGGATTGACGAGATCAACGCAATGGGGAACCCGTCTGTTGAAACTCTCCTCATTCCTGGCGCGCGCCACTGCGTGCGCCACTCGACCCCCGCCCCCTTCTATGCCGCCGTCGACGCATTCTTTACCCGAGTCGCACCGAGCAAGTGAGGAACGATGAGTACCTATCCCATCTACCTGCGTCCCGAACTCGCACCGATCATCGCTGAAACCCCCGAGCAAACAACGTGGGATCTGCCCGCCATGCGCGCTGGGGGAGATGCGCTTCTGGCAAACCCCCACGAAGCAGACAATAGAGTCGAAGTGACCGCGCGCGGGCGCACCTTCATTCCGGCCGATTTGGCTGAGGATGCCCCCCTGATCATCTCGATCCACGGCGGCGGATACGTCGCGGGCCGCGCCGCTTTCGATGACGCGAAGAACGACGAGCTGGCCACGCGTTTCGGTGCGATCATCGTCTCTCCGGAGTACCGCCTCGCACCCGAATTTCCCTTCCCGATCCCCGTTGACGACTGCATTTCCGCGCTTGCCGAGGCCCTTGAGCGCTTCGGACACGAGCGTCCAACTTTCATCCTTGGGGATTCAGCGGGAGCAGGGCTGGCCTATTCCATGGTGAGTCGCCTGTGTGGGTTGGGTTTGCAAATGGCGCAAGACGACGTAATCGCGGCTCGATACAAACGAATTGCATCCCTGATCAGGGGCATCATCTTGCTTGAGCCCTGTGTTGATCCGACCCTGTCGACCCCCTCAAGCAGGTTCTTCACTGAGGGTCCCGTGTGGACGCGTCGCGCGGCGGCTGGAGCCTGGCGTCACTACTTCGGTGTTCCTTTGGATGCAGAAGTAACAATTCCCCTGCGTCTGATCGAGGCGGCATTCCCGAAGCCGAGCGCAGAGTTCAGGGAAGAAGGATTCCCACCCGCGCTCATCGTTGTCAACCCCGTCGATCCTCTTCGAGATGAGGGAATCGCGCTGGCAACAGGCCTCGTTGATGCCGGTTGCATCGCAGAAATGCATATGTTCGCTGGGACCTTCCACGGTTCTTTGTCGATGCCGGGGTCGATGACTTGGGGTGAAATTCAGCTGCTGATTGATCGTTTCGTGAAAGAAAACTCGGTAGCCCGTTAGTGCATTCATATACGCGTTGACCTGCGTTTATACATTTCAGTGCTCTTGATGGGTGCATCCAGCATCTTTTGTGCTCTTCGTAATCAAAGTGCAATCCATGGACTCTGGAATTGGGTTTCTACGTAGTAATACAGTTCACATAAGGACTTCCGTGTCAAAGGGGCATGAGGGGAGCGGGAATGGCGGTGTGGCCACCCGCCCGCCTACAGGAAGTCGCAGAACTATCAAAGGAGAGTTCAATGGCACGACGTGCACTCGCGGCTGTTGCCGTGGTCGGTATCGCAGCTGTGGGCCTGACCGCCTGCTCTGGATCCAAGGACAAGACGACATCTGGAAGCTCAGAAGGAAAGTCGCTTGTTGTCGCCTATTACAAGACTTCGTCCTTCCCGCAGATGGACGAATTCATGAAGCGCGCAAAGGATGAATTCGAGTCCACCCACCAGGGTGTGACCATCGATCTTCAGCCTGTTGAAGCCGACGCTGACCAGTACATGACCAAGCTCGCGCTCATGAATAAGTCGAAGTCGAAGGCTCCTGACATCATCTACGAAGACACCTTCCAGGTCATGAGCGACGCCGCCGCAGGCTACCTCGCTCCGATCGATGACTACGTCAAGAACTGGGACGAATGGAGCCAGTACCCCGAAAGCTCAATCCAGGGCGCAAAGGGCCTCGATGGCAAGATCTACGGCGTTCCCTTCGGAACCGATACCCGCGGCATCTACTACAACAAGAAGATTTTCGAGCAGGCCGGACTGCCCACTGACTGGCAGCCCAAGAGCTGGGATGACCTGCTTTCTGCCGCGCGCACCATCAAGGAAAAGGTACCCGACGTTATCCCGATGAACATCTACGCGGGACGCGCAGGTGGCGAACAGACCAGCATGCAGGGTTTCGAAATGCTGCTCTATGGCACCCAGGACACCCTCTACAACACCGATACCAACAAGTGGGTCACGGGATCCCAGGGCTTTAAAGATGCCCTGACCTTCTACCAGACCGCATACTCGGAGGGCTTGACCCCTCCCAACGACATTGCACTGGATAAGGCTGTTGGAACCCGCGTCTCCACCGAGCTCCTGCCTAAGGGCAAGCTCGCCATCGATATCGACGGCTCCTGGCTGCCCTACATCTGGATGAAGGATGAGACCAAGTGGGCCGAATGGCAAGAAACCATCGGCCTCGCAAAGATGCCGACCCAGAAGGGACAGGCACCCGGATTCACCACTCTCTCCGGTGGCTGGGTCCTCTCCGTTGGATCTCAAACCAAGGATCCCGCACTTGCCGCCGACTTCGTCAAGACTGCGCTGAACAAGAAGGGCTCCCTGCAGTACTCGATCGCAACTTCCGCGATCGCCGTGCGCAAGGACATCGTCTCTGACCCCGAGTACCTCGCATCCAACCCGAGCTTCGGGTTCTTCGCAGGAATTGTTGAGTACACGCACTTCCGTCCCGCAACTCCTGACTACCCGCAGATTTCCACAAATATCCAGACGGCCACCGAATCCGTGGTGACGAAGGAGCAGACCCCCGAGCAGGCCGCGAAGGCCTACGACGAGGGCCTGGTGAAGATCGTCGGCGAAAAGAACGTCGAAGCGGCGAAGTAACATGTCCACCTCGGTTCGTGTGGGGACCGAGAGCACTGCGACCCCTGGCGGGCGGCGCGAGACACTACTTTCTCGCGCCGCCCGCCAGACGGGCCGAATGGGTCTTCTGTTTCCAGCAGTTGCCCTCATGGCGGTGTTCCTCGTAGGTCCCATTGCATATTCGGTGTATGGGTCTTTGACCAATGCCGCCCTCTCGGGCTACAAAGCAGCAAATCCTGAATTTGTTGGCCTCGAGAACTACGCGGATCTGCTGTCCAGCGGAGCATTCTGGAAAGCGGTCCTGCTGACGATCATCTTCGTCGTCGCCTCGGCTGTGATCGGCCAAAATATCTTGGGGCTTGCCCTTGCCATGCTCATGAGCAAAGCCCCCAAGATTCTCTCTACCCTGGTCGGTGGCGTCGTTGTCATCGCGTGGGTTATGCCGGAGATCGTCGCCGCTTTTGCGCTCTACGCTTTCTTCTCCACCGACGGAACGTTAAATACGCTGCTGAGCTACATCGGCCTCGGTGGAACAACCTGGCTGCTGACCTTCCCCATGTTCTCTGTGATCATGGCGAATATCTGGCGCGGAACAGCCTTCTCGATGATGGTCTACTCCGCCGCGCTGGCCGAAGTTCCGCCTGAGATTCAAGAAGCAGCGAAGGTTGACGGCGCCCGAGGCTGGCAGCGATTCTGCTTCGTCACCCTGCCAATGATCAAGGGGTCTATCTCAACCAACCTTCTGTTGACGACCCTTCAGACCCTGGGCGTCTTCACCCTTCTCTGGGTCATGACGGGTGGTGGCCCTGGCACTCAATCCACGACCCTCCCGGTCATGGCTTACCAAGAAGCCTTTAAGAACTCCCTGATTGGCTACGGAACGGCTATTGCGACCGTGACCATTGTTCTGGGAGCACTCTTCGCTCTGGTCTACATCCGTGCTCTCAAGCCGGAGGTGGACTGATGGCTACCCAGCGCAAAGAAATCCCCTCCGTCGCGAACCCGCGAGAAAAGACCGTCCGTCTGATTTCGAGCACAATCCTTGCTCTGATCGGCATCTCCTTTGTCGTTCCACTGGCATGGGTTCTCTTCGCGTCTTTCAATCCGACAGCGACGGTGTCCTTAAGTATCCCCGAGCACTTCACGACCTCGAATTACTCGGATATTGCGACATTTGATCGCACGTGGCTGCCGCTGTGGAACTCTGCGATTCTCTCCTTTGGTACGGCCATTTTGACCGTCTTCGTTGGCGCGCTCGCGGCTTATCCGCTTTCTCGCTACAAGAGTCGTTTCGCGCGCGGATTCATGTACACGATCCTGTTCGGAACCTGCCTTCCCATCACGGCGCTCATGGTTCCCGTGTATTCGCTCTTTGTCAGCATGGATTTGATCGATTCAATCCCGGGGATTATCTGCTTCATGACCGCAACCTCCCTGCCCATGGCAGTGTGGATGCTCAAAAACTTCATGGACTCCGTCCCCGTATCCCTCGAAGAAGCGGCCTGGGTCGACGGTGCCAGCGCGCTCAAAGCACTGCGCACCATCGTCTTACCGCTGATGAAGCCGGGCCTCTTGGTGGTCTTCATCTTCATCTTCACCGCGACCTGGGGGAACTTCTTCGTCCCCTTCATCCTCACGACCGACCCGGACATTCAGCCCGCAGCCGTCGCCATCTACCAATTCTTTGGGACGCACGGCGCGGTCGTCTACGGAAAACTGGCCGCATTCGCAGTGATCTACTCCAGCCCGGCGTTGATCCTCTACGCGATCATGCAAAAGGTCTCGGGAGGAAGCTTCGCCTTGGCTGGAGCCGTGAAGGGATAGGCCTCCCCTCCAAGGCCTCCCTTCTTCCTCACTCCCGAGGAAGTGTGATGTGCCTGGTTGTCGAATCTTCGGCAACCAGGCCATCGCTGATCAGTGCCTCAATGACCCGAGGCGCCTGCTCGGGATCCGCGCCCTCCAAGCGCGCCGCAGCCACGGCCTCGTCAATGGAGATTCCCTCGGGAGAGCGCCGCAGTGCCGCCATTACCCGGCCGCGGGCCTGGCGATCCGTCCCCTTCCACCTTTGCCCACGAGGCCGCACCTCGGCAGGCGGGAAACCGGCCTTTGCCCATGCGCAGTCCTTGCGCAGTGGACAATCCTGGCACTTGGGGGAGCGCTGCGTGCACACGAGCGCTCCAAATTCCATGATCGCCACATTCCAACGGGCGCAATCCACACCATTTTCGGGCAACCAGTCAACTGCGGCCGCGAACTCGGCGCGCGAAGGTGCACTGCGCCGAGCAAACTCCACCCCGTCGCGCACGCGTGCAAAAACTCGGCGAATATTCGTATCCAACACGGGAATGCGCTCGTGGAATTGGAAGGAGGCAAGAGCGCTCGCGGTGTAGGGGCCGATCCCAGGCAAGGCCAGCAGGGCCTCGTAGCTATCGGGAACTTCGCCACCCCACTCGCGCACAATCACCTGCGCGCACTCGCGAAGCCGCAGTGCCCGCGAGGGATAGCCAAGGTGTGCCCACTCGACCAAAGCCTCGGCGGGGGAAGCGGCAGCGAAATCCGCAGGAGTCGGCCACAATCTCATCCACCGCTCCCAAATTGGCTGCACGCGCGGGATCGGGGTTTGCTGGCTCATCACCTCAAAGACCAAGGTTCCCCACGGGGAGACGTCGCTCGCGCGCATGGGGAGTTCGCGGCGATGGAGCTCGTACCACGCGAGGATCGGGGCGCGAAGCATCTCGTAATTTGGGGTTGGCACAAGAGGTAGCTTAGCGGTCAGCCAACGCGCCCGCCGAGGCACAATAGGCAGCCGAAACTGTGCGAGAATGGCACCATGCTGCTCAGTGATCGCGATATTTCGGCAAGCCTTGATAGCGGACGAATCCAACTGGATCCGCTGGATCGCTCTCTGATTCAACCCGCAAGTATTGACGTGCGCTTGGATCGGCTTTTTCGGCTTTTTGACAACCATCGCTACTCGGTAATCGACCCCGCGGCCGACCAATCCGACCTCACCCACAGTGTCGATGTGGGGCCGGATGATCCCTTCGTCCTTCACCCCGGCGAATTCGTGCTGGGCGCGACCTACGAATTGGTCACCTTAGGCGACGATATTGCCGCGCGCTTGGAAGGTAAATCTTCGCTTGGACGCCTGGGCCTTCTCACTCACTCGACCGCTGGCTTCATCGATCCCGGCTTCTCAGGCCACGTGACCTTGGAGCTGTCGAATACTGCGACCATGCCGATCCTCCTCTACCCGGGAATGAAGATCGGCCAGCTGTGCTTCTTCGACCTGTCTTCTCCCGCCGAGCACCCCTACGGAAGTGAGGGTCTCGGCTCGCACTACCAGGGACAGCGCGGCCCCACGCCCTCGCGCACGCACCTGCGTTTCACTCGTACACGTATCGAGCGCTAACCGTGGGACAGGAAGCCTCTCTGCCGCCTCGTCGCCGGTCGTTTCGCGAACGAATGGACGCGGTCCCCGCTGGGGAAGCGCATGATTCAGCGCGCGGCGCTGGAGAATCCTCACTGAGTGAGACTGCTTCGCATCCTTTGACGCAGACTTCGATGACTTCGGTCGGCGGGCTGCGTGCTTTCGATACTGCGCTGCGCGTGAACGATACCGGCGAAATTCGCATCGATGATCACGTGGCACGCGTATCTATGGGGGCTTCGGCGGGCGAGCGTGAGATTTTGCCGCTGCCCCTTGAGCTTGCTCAGGATCACCACCTTTTCTGCGTGGGCGCTTCCGTTGAGGACGATGAGCTTGAGGCTCTTGCCGTTTCCGCTTGGGACGAGGCCCACTGGGTAGCTCCCGGACGTCTGCACCTTCGCGGGGGAGCGGAGTTGTCCGGCCCCTGGTCTCTTCCCGTTAATGTTCGAGGCGAACTTGGCTTGGGTGCGGATCTGACCAGCGCGTGGGTTTTGGAGTGCGAGCCGATGCGAGGCGCGCGCGTTCCCGAGGAATTGCGCGGCAGCGATCGCTGGGCTGAAGCCTTCCCTGAGGGACTGCCTTTCGGTACCGAATACCAGGTTTTACTTGTGCTGGAGCGGATGGCTCGTCGCCTTGCGGGTGCGCTGCGCATCGCGGGCAGTGGCCGCATTATTCAGCCCGATCCCGATTCTGCGGTGTCCTTGGCGGTCTACACGCCGCGCTGGCTGGGTCCTGCTCAGCTTGCCGAGGCCTTGTCTTCTGCCTTCCCCGAGATCATTGATTCGCGTGAGCTCATTGGTCAGGAGGCGCCTCCTCAGACACGTCGGGAAGCCGCAGCAGAGAGGGAGCTTCGTTCGGTGGCTCCCGAGCTCAGTGATGAATTGCGCGAGGCGCTGGCTCGTGACCGTGAGCGTGCGGAGGCCGCGGAGCAGGTAGTTGATGGATATGCGCTGCTGGCTCCCATTGCCAATCAGTCGATGATGATGATCGAGGCGCACCAGGTTGAGCGTGCTCCTCACGTACTGCGATGGGAGCAGTGGGCGCAGGGGGCAGTGATTGAGTATCGACTGCGGTGGCTCCCGAAGGGGCAGGTCCAGATTCCTGAGGTGATTGTCACACGCAGTGAGCGCTTGGAACGGATGCGATCGATCCGCGATATTGAATCCGCCGCAACTATTATCCATGCGATTACAGGCGGAGCCGTGGTTGATGAGGATGATTTTTTGGTCTCGCTGGATAATAGTATTGATGCTGGTCATAGCTAGTTCGTCTGAAAAAAGTCTATGAAATTCGTGCTCAGGTGCTGTATTCTTTAAGAGTATTTATTCACTCGTGAATTATGGAGTTTTGACTGTGTCAAACCTACGCACGAAACGCGCTGTGTCAGCACTTGCAGCACTGACACTAGCGGTTGGTGGAATCGGGGCTGTTGAGGTTCTTTCCGATCGCGCCCCCGCCGCGGTTGCAGCAAGCTGCCCCGCGCCCACAACCAATATCACGTCCAACATGACGATCAGTGATCCTGAGCTGACCGATCAAAACGGCACCCCGAAGACAAGTTTCACTGTCGCAGCGACCGTTGGTTTCAAGGTGAAGTGGTCGACCAGCTCGAAGGTTCACGCCGGCGAGTACTTCCAGTACAAGGTTTCGACTCAGTCAGCTAAGCCGATCATGCCCTTCAACTTCGACGTGAAGTCGTCGACGGGCACAGTCATTGGCTGTGGCACCTGGGATCAGGATGGTAACGTCAAGGTCGTCTTCAATGATGCGGCCGAAGGCGCAGCCTCTTGGGACGGTTGGGTGATCACCACCGCACAGCTGACCCTGTCCAAGAATGAGGTTGGTAAGAAGCAGCCTTTCAAGTTGACCGAGACGAAGTCGGTTGACGTCGATATTCAGCCTGGCATCGGCGTTGGCGTGGATTTCCGCAAGGATGGCTGGCTCTTCAACACGCTCAACAGGAACCGTACGCTTGCGTGGCGTATCACGGTTCCCGGTGGCGACACTGGTCTGAAAAATGTCAGCGTTGTTGACAACTCCGAAGACACGAAGTGGGACTTCAACTGCGATGATCTTGAACCGCTGTTGAAGAACGACGAAGCGAATCTTAAGCTCGTCGACTCGGTCGCTAACGGCTACAACGGGCCAGATGTGTCCGGTGGAGCAATTCGTCAGAATGCGACCATCAGCTGCTCGGCGAACAAGCTGGAAATCAAGCTTCCCGAGGTTCCCGCAAATAAGTTCGCGATCATTGTTCTGTACGGTCACACCCCCGAGGTTGTTTCCGGCCACTACTGGAACACCGCGACTATTACGGCGAATGACATGGAAACCCGCACGGTCTCTGCTCAGGACGTCGTCCTTGGTGCAGATGCAGGTGCAGCGGCACGTCAGGTCTTCTCCATTGCGAAGAAGGTCGATGATTCTGCCGCAGCGCTGACCGAGAACCCGGACTTCACTTTCGAGGTCACCCTGAAGGGCCCCGGTGTTGACAGGACTGAAACGGTCACTGTTAAGAAGGGACAGACCTACACCTACCCGGACAAGCTGCCTATCGGAACGAAGGTCAGCATCAAGGAAAAGAACCTTCCCGATGCAAGTGTTCTGTGGGATAACGCGACCTCCGGTGTCTTTGACCAGTCCGAGGGCGTGACCTTGGGTGCAGACAAGAAGACTGCAACCCTGACGATTAATCCTGAAAAGGATTACACCGCAACGGTGACGAACGTGACCAAGCCGAAGCCGACGCCTTCGCCGACTCCGTCCACCACGACACCGACGCCTTCGCCGACACCTTCGACGACGCCAACCCCGTCTCCGACTCCGTCGACGACTACTCCGGTTCCGACCCCGAGCACCACCACCCCGGTGCCCACTCCGTCCACGACTACTCCGGTTCCGACGCCTTCCACAACGACGCCTGCACCGACTCCGTCGACGACCACTCCGGTTCCGACCCCGAGCACCACCACTCCGGTGCCGACCCCGTCTACGACTACCCCGACTCCTGCAGTGAGCACGACGCCCACACCTTCGCCGTCCACTTCGACGACGCCGAGCCCCTCAACGTCGACCACTGCCTCGGTGCCTCCGGCACCCTCAGAGTCGAATCCTCCCGCGGTTCCGCCGAGCACTCCCGATAAGCCGAAGAATCCCAAGTCTCCTCTGGCAAAGACCGGCGCAGACAGCGGAATCCTCCTGGGAGCTGGCCTAGCCGCTCTCCTTGCCGGTGGTGCGGCAGTCGCATCGCGTCGCAGGATGGGCTGACCATCTAGCGAGCTGACGCTCTAACGCACTGGTCCCGGTGGCGAGAATTCGCCACCGGGACTGTGTTTTATCCGGGTAAAGAGTGTGCTGGTGCTCCTTCAAGCCTTTAGAGGCTTATTAGCGCAAGACTTGGCTCCCCTACCTATGCCACATAGAAGAAAGCCG
>ERZ773001.888-NODE-888-length-10793-cov-3.02906_pt1 | contig 10793 bp, 11 predicted proteins | sample MGYA00511673_ERZ773001 | MGnify/ENA primary metagenome ERZ773001 (study PRJEB29015, sample SAMEA2738091) | human oral metagenome | biome: human oral; feature: human-associated habitat; material: saliva | place: China | collected 2162 ... | reverse complement strand
ATTCACATTGAACCAATAAGATTGAGGCGCTTCCGGGCCAGATGATGTGGGTGTATTTTCTGCCGCCTGTTGTGCACGGGGCCTTCTGACGCTAATGAAGGAGAGAACTCCCGTGATGGTAGAACCAAACACTGACCGTATTGTTCCGCGTCGTCATGCGCTGTTACTCGCTGGTGTGGGGTTAGGGTCGTTGGGTCTTGCGGCCTGTGGTGGTAATAGTTCCTCAAAAGAGGCGTCTGGGAAAGATAACAATAGCTCCAATGTTGCTTCAGAGACGCCTCAGGATAGTAATAGCACCACCCCATCTGCTTCATCAGGCGGGGCCTCTAATACCCCTGACCCTAGTTTTTCAAAAGGGTATTCCGGTGGTGAGAAAGCCCCGGAAGGGAAATATGTAATGGCGGATTATCGAGGTCCTGCACAGAATGTTCGTGTGCCTGCCCGCCCTGATGAGAGTTATAAAGTAAATTCTGTAGAGGGCCTGAAGAAATCAATCTTTGCCTGGGTGGAATGGCGTAACTATGGGATTCAGACTGGGGATTTTGATGTTGCTCGTCAGTTTGTATCGAATGAATTCACGGAAGAAATAGAACGCTATGATTACTACACTAAGCTCTATCAAGAAGGGGGCTGGATTATAGATGGTATAGATGTTTTTGAATTTCACGGGGATGACCCCGTAATGAAAGATGATGGTACATACCTCTGGGAGTTTTACCTGAAGTGGATTAAACAGATTGAAGTTCAAGGCAACGGACAATGGGATGTTCAGGAGAATGATCGTCATGATAATGATACGTTCCTGCTGCATATTCGCCATACAGATGGTGGGTGGAAGATTACTGGAATGTCCCAAGTAACTGGCCAGAAAGATAAGAGCGAGAAGAGGGGTCAGTGAAAAAATCTAATACCAAAGCAGCGGTCATATAAAGCGTTTACGTCAGTATAAGAAAGGCGAATATTCATGATATACATGCCTATACCTGATCCGAGTATGTTCACTCGCCGTCGTGCGCTGTTGCTCGCTGGTACGGGGCTAGGAGCTGTGGCTTTTACCGCCTGTGGTGGTGCTGGTAATGCTGAAGGGCAGGCGGGTTCTCCGTCTGGGGCTGGTTCGTCGACACCGCAGACTTCGTCGCCTGAAGCTTCTGCCTCTGGCAGCAGTGATACATCAGCAACCCCTACTCCTGTGGGGGAGACGTTTAGTAAGGGGTTCTCGGGTGGTTCGCAGGCCCCAGAGGGTGAGTATCGTCCTGCTGATGATAAGGGTCCGGCGCAGAATGTTCCCAAGCCTCAAGAGCCTGAGGGTATGAACCTTGAAACCCCAGAAGCGTTTTTTAAGTTTATTGAGTATTGGAATGAGCAGCGTAATTATGCTCTTCAAACGGGGGATATTATGGGGTATGCGCATATTACCTCGGGTGCTTATACCAAGGAACTTCAAGCTATTTCTTATATGAAATCTGTGTATGAGAAAGGAGGGTGGATAATCGGAGGCATTCGAAAAATCTTTTATGAGAAGGATAGTTTTGAACACGTGTCGGGCAAAGATTATGAATACTCTCTCTTGGGTCGCACTGCTATTCCTCCTACACTAATATTTGATAATGAGAAGCGTACTATTCGTACGGAGGATTTCACTGAACAAAATAAATATAGTGTGGAGTTTAAGATTGTCTACACTGGAACCGAATGGTTGATGCGCGAGGTGCAAAATACTGTCAAATTCGATAAATAAAAGTGTTAAATTTGAGGGTTACTCATTAGGGATTATCTCGTATTCAGAAACCTCAAATGAATAGCCTTCTCGCTATACTGACACTACCAGATTTCGTTCCCTCAGATTGAGTATATTCAATCTAGAGTCAACACCTACGGCGCGCCTCAAATGCCCTGCCTCAGCTGCTGCTGGCCGATACAAAAGCGTTATATCGGCTCTAGCCAGCAGAGGCACTACGCTTTTAGCTCCCCCAGCTCATCGAATACGAGCTCACCGGGACCACCCCGTTACCGATAGGAACCAAGGGAAGCCGCGCGTTGACGGATACATCAACCCGGATCGTATCGTTCGACCCACACGAAGAGCTGCATGATAACGCCACCGAAATATCCGACGCAGCCACCCCATAATCCTGAGCCACAAGTGTTGCCAGCTCATTCGCCTGGGCCTGCGAGAGGCTCTGCTCCTTAGGCAGCTCCCGAACATACTGCGCCACCTGGGCGCTTGCCGAATGGGCAGCCATCACCGAGGCCTGCAGGCTAAAAACCGTCAAAACCCCATACATAATGGGGATGAGCAAGGTAATACCCAACCCCAGGAACTCCACGATTGCGCTTCCCTCATCGGGGCTTTGAGAAGAAGCCGCCCTCTTGCGGCGTCCCCAGCGGGTACGCGCGCATACTGTCTGAAGGGAGAGGATCTTCACGGCACCACGCACTCGCGCACTACTCTTCTGTTTGGACTGGGTATACCGCATGAGCCTTCACCGATAATGAATTAGGTAACCCGAAAGGGCCGAGCACCGGAAGCGGAGCTGAAACATTCACCTCAAGCACTCGAGCCCCCGCAGAGTTAAAACTTTCGCTGTACGAAACATTCTGTGCATAGTTACTGGGGAGCGAACCGCGAATAATCTCAGAGGTACGGTCAACGCTCTCAGAGGGGTTACGGTCGTGCAAGGTGCCGTACCGTGCCCCAGCACTGGCCGCATCCAGGAGCAGGTTACGCACATAAAAAGCATACGAAACCTGCAAAATAGCCACAGTAATCAGTGCTAACAGGGCCGAGACCATCACAAAATCGGTGCTCGCGTCCCCACGGTCTGCATCTGCTCCGGTGCCCTCTTTGCCCCTTCTACGGGTCACGCACTTGCCACAGGCACGCATGGCCAGTTAGCGACCGACCTTTGCGATAGCGTCATTAAACATAGTGGTCAGAGCAGGCTGAGCGACTGCCAAGATAGCAGCAACCAGAACGGCGCTCATCATGGTGATCATCACCCAGCCGGGAACGTCGCCCCGCTCAGGATCATCAGAGCCTGAACGGGAACCAAAAATACGACCCGCCACCAGGGCGGTCATCGCTAGTGCAGTCAGCAAAGCCAACGAAGTACGAATACGGCGGAACATTGTCCTCTCCTTTACTGTTAGGGAACCCCGTGCGGGGCCAAATGGTACAGGTTATTGCCTCTAAATAGTTAGATGCAACAGCGATAGTCCGGGGAATATCGCGAAAACTACGGTCAACGGAAGGATGAAAAACACCACGGGTGCGAGCATCGCGATCTCTTTCTTACCGGCGGTTTCCATCAGTTCACGTTTAGCGTTATCGCGGGCATCCTGGGCCTGTGCGCGAAGCACATCAGCCAGCGGGGTACCGCGTTCAATAGCCACTGCCACGCCGTCCACAAAACGGTTCAGTGCAGGCACCTGGGTGCGCCTCGCAAAATCATAGAGAGCAGGCAGTAACCCCGACCCGGTGCGGGTCTGCGCCAGAATATCCGAGAATTCACGGGACAGCTCTCCGTTAGAGGTGCGGCAGATACGTTCCAAAGCGCCCAAAGCCGACTCACCAGCTGTCACCGACAAAGCCATAAGCTCAGCCAGCGCGGGGAACTCGGTAATCAGCATCTTCTCGCGCTTTTTGATCCTCTCCCCCAGCCACCAGTCACGGGCCATAAACCCACTCACACCGCACACTGCGATGAGAACAATACCGGCGGGTACAGAAATACGCTCTTGAATGACGCCGATAACAGTCAACGCACTCATCATTCCCACGCCAACAAGAGCCCATAGAAGCTGCTCCGCCCTGAATTTACTCACGTTCTCGTCCTCGCCCGCACGGCGCAAACGCTCCCGCAATGACTCATCGGTCATCGACGAATTCCGCATCCGCGAGCTAATGCGGTCAAGCATCGGGCCAAAGAAAACCAGCAGAACCGCTCCCAAAGAGGTGGGGGTTTCCTCGGTCTCCCGCGAGAGGCTTTCGCGCACAGTCACTGACCGCATCTGCGGGGCAATACGCTCAGCAAACCCTGAGCGCCGTGACCGCACGAACGTGCTAATCACAAGCCACAGGCCCGACCCGAGAAGTAACCCCAGGAGGATGTACAGGCTTCTCATACAAACACCCTCTTTTCACTCGGCAAAGTACCGATACGAAGCATCAGGCGATAAGCAATCCACGAAAGCACAACGCCGGAAAGCATAAGAATAAAGCCAGCCCACGAATTATAGACGGTACGCACAGCAGGCTGAGTAGCCATCAGCATGAGCACCACCCACGGGGCAACACACGCCAGCTTCGCACCGTTCACTGTCCACGACTGCCGCGCCTGAAGCTCCGCCCGGGTACGGGAGCTCTCACGCAAAAAATCACTAAGAGTGCCCAGCAGACGTCCCAAATCGCTACCGCCCACTTCACGAGCAATCTTCAAGGACTCAATAATGGTGTCTGCAACAGGATCTGCTAAGTACTCTTTCAAACGGTTCAGTGACGGGATAAACTCGCCACTTGCCCGATAGTCTGAACCAAACCGAGCAAATGCATCACGCAGCTCCTCAGGGCCACGGTACGACAGCTGCACCAGCGCTTCAGGAAGAGACAGGCCCGCACGGATTGCCGAACGCAAGTGATCCACCGCATCAGGCCACTGCTCCCACACCTTAGCTTCACGCGCCTGCGCGCGGCGAGACACAACAATGCGAGGAAGATAGAAACCAGCCACCGAACTTAATAACGCCAAATTCGGCAGGGAGGTGACCGCAAAAATCACGAGTGCCGTAATAGCTGCAGAACCAACACTAAGCCACATAAACGTCCGAAGACTCAGTGAATGCATACCAGCTTTACGCAGCATGATCACCATCTTTGGTTCACGATTCGGACGTTCCTCACCAGCAGGAACAGGCCAACACGACCACCACAGCAGAAACGCGCCAGCACCCAACAGCAACCCTAAAAGGATGTTCACAACTACCCCGCCTTCGCCATAGCCAGTATCCGTTCCGGAGCGTGCCCGGCACGAGCCCACCGTTCAGGGTGAGGCAGTTCAAGGGCAGTGCACACCATACGGCCTTCCTGGCGCACAAACAGCGGTGACATCTCAATCACACCGTTCTCAACGCGACCGCCAAGCATGTAAATCTCCTCAACCCGGCGGTACCCGCGTGCATCACGTTCACAGTGCACAATCAAGTCAAAGCAGCTGGCAACTGTGGGAACCACGAATGCCGAGGAAATATTCTCCCCCGCCAGCAAAGGCAGGGTACAGATCTTCGTCACGGCGTCCCGTGCCGAGTTTGCGTGGATAGTGCACATCCCCGGAAGACCAGCGTTAAGAGCGATGAGCATATCTAAAGACTCCGCCTCACGAACCTCACCAATGATGATGCGGTCTGGGCGCATACGAAGTGCTTCCTTCACCAGCCGACGCAGCGAAATAGAGCCGGTTCCTTCAAGGTTGGCTTGACGGCACTGCATACCCACAACATCGCGCAGGGGAACCTGCAATTCAAAAATTTCTTCACAGGTAATAACCCGCTCACGCGGCGGGATCGATGCGGACAGGCAGTTCAACATGGTAGTTTTACCAGCCTGAGTAGCTCCAGAGACTAAAATATTCATGCCGCTTTCAACAGCCGCATGTAACAAACCCGCAGCACCAGCACTCATAGATCCAAGTTTCACGAGGTCGGGCAGCCTGCGGGCACGCACAATAAATTTACGGATGTTAATACTGGGGTGGCTACGAGTCACGTCAGGAATAACAGCATGCAAACGCGACCCATCAGGTAAGGATGCATCCACGAACGGAGACGAAAGGTCTAAGCGTCGACCGGAAGGTTTCAGCATGCGCTCCAGCAGATGGTTAATATTGTCAATATCTAGACGTAGACCCGTCAGCTCACTCTCCCCCGACCGAGCCACAAAAATCTCATCGGGGGCGTTAATCCAGATTTCCTCAATACTGTCATCATCTAGGAAACGCTGCAGCGGGCCAAAACCACAAATATCATCCGTTAAATAGCGGATAGCATCCGCAGCATCATGAAGTACCGGTAAGGATGCGCGCAGCATCCGGCGATCGTAGTCTGCAACTGACGCCTCAATAATCGACACAACTTCATCGCGCGACGTGTACGGGTCTAGTTCACGCGCGCGAATCTGCTCACGCACATGCTGCGCGATCAGTAAGTAGCTCTCGTATGATGTGCCGGAAGCTGAGCGGTTATCATACGGAAGAGTAGCTCTGGAGCTCTCCATGGTTGGTCTCCCGCTTACGATGAGGTTGATGTACGGTGATGTGATTACTGTACATAGACTACCCCTAACGGCGAAGATTTATCAAACCAAAACCATTCATTAGCTCACAAATTTAGGGAACTGAAACATCTGAGGACATATGTAGAGGCCCGCTCCCCCATAGGAAGCAGGCCTCTACATATGGTATGAGACACGGCGTAGAGCTATCCGCGGATGATCTTCACAGCCTTATCGATAGTTCCGTCGAAACGCAGGTTACCCTGATCCAGCACCACACCGCGTTCGCAAATTTTCGATACCAGGTCCAAGTCGTGGCTCACTACAACGAGGGTCTTACCGTCAAGGCACAGTTCTTTGATCTTCTGGATGCATTTCTTCTGGAACGGTTCATCACCAACCGCCAGAATCTCATCCACCAGGAAAATATCCGGGTTCGTGTGAATAGCGACTGAGAAAGCCAGACGCAGATACATACCTGACGAATAGAATTTCACCTCGGTGTCGATAAACTCGCCGATCTCGGAGAATGCGACAATATCATCGAATGCTGCATCAATCTTGGATTTCGACATGCCCAGAATGGCACCGTTGAGGTACACATTATCGCGCCCCGTGAGGTCTGGGTGAAAACCGGCACCGACCTCAATCAACCCAGCGATATCACCACGGGTCACTACCTTACCTTTGTCGGGCTGCATCACACCCGAAATGAGCTTTAGCAGAGTGGACTTGCCCGAACCGTTAAGCCCCAGCAAGGCTACACGTTCGCCTTGCTGGATATCGATAGTCACGCCGTTGAGCGCGTTGAATTTCTCCGACAGGTCGCCTTTACGGCCTTTCATCAGCCACACGAAGGCTTCCTTCATGGACCGAGTGTGCCTGAGCACGAAGCTTTTGACGAGGTTATCCACCCTAATGACCACTGGTGCGTTAGGGTCAATAGGGGGCAGCTGCATCTTCTTAATCTTCATGCGCTTATCAGAGCTCCTGGGCGAAGTTGCCCTCAAACTTACGGAAGAGGAAATCGCCAATCAGAACGGTCAGAAGAGACACACCAATAGCTACCGGAGTCCAGAAGCTAAACAGGTGCGGAACAACCTGTGAGGTGGGGGCAAGCTTGTCGTGATCCGTGAGGGTAGGGTGCCAGAACGCATAGTGGAAAAGTTCCACCGCCACAGTGAGCGGGTTCATCATAAACAGATTAAAGACCCACGGATACAGGGTGTCACGCACCAGTGCCCAGGAATACAGAACCGGAGACAGCCAAGTGGCCACCATCAGGAACATATCCACCAGGTTTTCCGAATCACGGAAAAACACGTTAGCGACGCCAAAGATAAGCCCCAGCCCGTAAGAAAGGAGCATGACGATGAGCATCCCGGCGACAACGGACGCGATATTCAGCACGCCGGGTTTCCAGCCGCTGAATATACAGGCGATGAGCATCACCAGGATTTGAGGCAAGAAATGAATGAGAGCAACCCACACCGTCGAGAGCGAGAAAAGCTCACGCGGCAGGTAGATCTTACGAATCAGTGCGCTATTGACCACCATGGCCCGCGCGCCGTTACCAAACCCTTCCGAGAAGAAGTTAATAACGATCATGCCCGCGAACAGATAAATAGCGTAGTTGTGCATACCCCGCTCAAGGCCCAGGAAAAGGCCCATCGCAATATAGAACACTCCGAATTGGATACCCGGCTTAATGTAAGACCATAGGATACCCAGCACGGAACCGCGGTAACGCACCTGGATTTCCTTATCAACCAGCAGCCTTAACAGGTACCGGTTTCGGATAGCGTCCAGAATACCCCTACCGCGCCCGGGGGCTTTAAAGGGTTTGGTGCTCAGATCATTCATCATCGCTTCAGTTCAGACTCCGTATGTTTAGCGAACGTTTCGGCCCATGCCTCATAGGAGGCTACGCTGGCCGATGCGTTCCGGTAGCGTTCACGTAGCGTTGGCCACTCCTTCAAGAGCCTAGCATGTAGCTTAGTTGCATCAATCAGTTTAGAGCGCACCTGCTTAGGGTCGCGGCGGTACCAGAAAAGCCCGGTTCCCTCCGCGTTAGTGGCCAATGCCGAATCAAACCTCGACAAGGTCCACCAGTTACTCTCACCATAATTGAGCTGAATCTGTGGATGCGATTTCAACTCGCCCGTCATAGGTTTAGTCAGCTGACGGCGCAACGTGTTCATGGTCCACGGAACCAGCTTCTTATACCCAGGCGATTTGAAGTTACGACGGCCCCGGAAAGGCGGTTTCTTGTTCTTAATGGTGGGGAAACTATCAACGTCAGTCTTCACCTGCGATTCGGGGTACTCAGCCGCCATCGTACGAATCTGCGGCAGGCGGGCAGAGAGCGACTCGTGCAGGTGCTCCGGCCCAGACAGCAAATCCTCAAGAGCCATCAAGCGGCCGGCCTCAGTATAGTACTGCATTGACAGGGTGTGCTTCACATCCAAAAAGAGGGAATCCAGCATCACACGGCCGCCTTTATCAAACGGAGAATGCAGAAGTGCCGTAATCAGGCGGTTACGTTCATGATAGTAGGCCTGCCAGCCGACGGAATCGTCCTTATCAGTCCAGGACACATGCCACACACCAGCACCGGGGAATGAGACTGTGGGGAACCCAGCCTCTTTCGCGCGCAAACCATACTCTGCATCATCCCACTTCAAGAACAGCGGAAGCGACAGGCCGATCTCATGAATCACTGCGGTTGGGATAAGGCACATCCACCAACCGTTATAGTCAACATCAACGCGGCGGTGCAGCCAGTGCGTGCTACGCAGGTTGCTGCGGCCCAGATCGTGACCCATGACCATATCATCGTAAGGCTTGTCGTAGAAGTTACGCCACGGATTGACAACCTCACCGTAGGCGTGCAGCACCGAGCGGTCAAACATATCAAACATATGTGCGCCCACGATGGTGGGGTTTTTGCAGTAGTTTGCAAACGTCACCATGCGCAGGATGGACTCAGGCTCAACAATCACGTCATCATCCAGCAGCAGCACATAGTCACTGCCGTTATTCACGGCCTCAAACATACCACGGGAGAAACCGCCCGAACCGCCCAAGTTACCCTGATTAATAATGCGGAATTTACCGGCGAGCGGCTTAACAACTTCCTCAAAATCCGGGTGGTCCTGCACCTTTTTATTTCCTTGATCAACGATCAGGAACTCGTGCACAGAATCAAAAATCTCGGGGCTTTCACCCAGTGTGCGAATATTGTTAATGCAGTACTCAACCTTGTTCATGGTAGTGATCTGCACGGTTGCCTGGCCAGCGCGTACATCAGCGCGCGGCTCAATATCACCCAGCCAGTTAGCCTCAATCAGCTCAAGGTCGGTGGTGCCCGAAAGATCGAACCAGTACCATCCGCCGTCGCCAAATGGGGCTAACGGAAGCTGGAAAGTCGTTTCTGCTGATCCGGACAGCAGCTTAGCGTCCACACGCTGAATAACGCCGCGGCCGTTAGATTTATACACCACGACCATACCTTCACCACTGGTACGTACGCTCAAAACCACCTGTTTCAGGTCAGTCCACCGGCGCCAGTATGAGGCAGGAAAAGCGTTAAAATACGTCCCGAAGGAGAGGTGTTTACCGTCGCCCACCGTAATAGAGCGGCGCCCCGTCAGGTTACGGGCGGCGTTAGCAGATGCAGCGGGCGCGGGCGCGTTAAGGGTCTGTGCGTCGGTAGCCTCTTTAAGGCTTGTGGCCGCATCACTATCGAAACGGGTAGGAAGCTGCACACCGGTGGCGGCGCCAGCATCCACATACAGGGGTACCACATCGGTTTCCACCGCACTGGGGAAGATCACGCGCTGTAAGGTTTTTAAAGTTTTTTCCTCAGTTGTCATTATGCGTCCACACCGCCGGATTCGATCGTGGCGCCCTCAGCAAAATGCGGGCGGATCTTATTGTCAAACATCGACAGCGCGGATCCGATAGCCATGTGCATATCAAGGTACTTGTAGGTGCCCAGGCGTCCGCCGAACAGCACGTCCTTCTCCCCCTTAGCAAGATCGCGGTACTTCAGCAGCTTCTCACGGTCCACGGAGGTGTTCACCGGGTAATAGGGCTCGTCTCCCTTATTGGCGAAGCGTGAGTACTCGCGCATAATCACGGTCGCGTCCTTGGTGTAGTCGCGCTCAGGATGGAAGTGGCGGAACTCATGGATACGAGTGAAAGGAACGTCAGCATCCGGGTAGTTCATGACTGAGCATCCTTGGAAGTCCTCAATAGGCAAGACTTCTTCTTCCAAATCAATGGTGCGCCATGACAAGTCACCTTCGGTGTAGTCAAAGTAACGGTCCACAGGGCCGGTGTAAACCACAGGAACCTGGCCCAGCACCTTCTCACGCGAGTATTCGTGATCTCCCGAGAAGAAATCGGTATTCAGCCGTACCTCAATATTCGGGTGCGCTGCCATACGCTCCAGCCAAGCAGTGTAACCGCCCACCGGCAGCCCCTCATACTTGTCGTTAAAGTAGCGGTTGTCATAGGTGTAACG
>ERZ773001.876-NODE-876-length-10888-cov-3.1428_pt1 | contig 10888 bp, 7 predicted proteins | sample MGYA00511673_ERZ773001 | MGnify/ENA primary metagenome ERZ773001 (study PRJEB29015, sample SAMEA2738091) | human oral metagenome | biome: human oral; feature: human-associated habitat; material: saliva | place: China | collected 2162 ... | reverse complement strand
TAATATGGCCATAGTTCGCCCAAATCGGTTGCAAAGTTACGAATAATATTCTGTATATTAGTGCTTTTGCTTCTGTTTTTTTGTTTTTTTCTTTCTACTTCCAAAAATGTCACTCACTTTGTTGAAGTCTTTCTTCAGAATCAGACCTATACCCTGCGTTGTCAGTGAGTTACGTGTGAAGTAGCGGTCGTTGGTCTGGTTATAGACACGGAAGGCTACGTTGCCGCTTGGGAAGAGGAGGTAACGGATGTCGAAGTCGCCTATGAACGATGATTTGTCCTTGGCTACATTGTCTCGATAACCAAACTGTCCGTTGAAGAGCAGACGGTTGTTAAGCATACTTCCTGAGAGCATTCCTTCGTATTCGGCATTGTCGAAACCTTCGTTACCTGTGGCAATGTTGGCACCGAAGTTCCAGTTGTTATCTTTCACAACGTTGGACAATACGGTGTTTATTTGCTGTGAAATCGTACCTGAGAGCAAACTCTGCATAGCAAGTGATGCACGACTTGGCGATTCACTGTTTCGTGCCGTATTGTTATTGTTGCTCTGTGGATAGAAACGTCCAACAGCTAAAAGGTAAAGTACTTGCTGGTTAAGCTCTTGCTCAGAGTTGAGGATAGAGCGTATCATCTGTTGTGCGTCTGGTGAGAGCGTTGGGAGGTCGAGACCGAAAGAAACGGTCGGTGCTCCTGGAGTTCCTTCAATATTCAGCAGACAGTTTACCTTTGTGTTGTTGGCTGTGAAGGATCTACCCAATCCGAGGTCGCCCAAAGGAACAGAGTTGATGATATAACTGGCTTTCAGATTCAATGCGGCATTGAATGGGTCGCCACCGAAGGCAATCGTTGAGCCAGGCTGGAAGATAAATTGTTTCTTGATAATATTCTGAATAGTGAGGTTGTATTGTCCGTAGCCCACGTTGTAGTTTCCAAAGAGATGGAAGGCTCCCTTATTATAATAGGTGGCACGAATCATGCCCGAACCATTCAGTCGGATATTGTCGCCAGTGGCATCATCAAGCAATACTCCAAGCGTAAGATTTGGATTTGTACGTACGAGGAAGTTAATGTGTAGGTCGCTTGGTATATCGCTGAATCTCACTGCGTTTGAAACTTTCTTAGGGGCAGGTCTTGCTGCGAAACTGAGCGTGTCGGCTGCTTCAGGAATCAATACGTCAGTGCTGTCCTTTGGTATGTTAATCCAACGGATAAAGTTGTTTGTACCTGCATCATTGGTAGAAGTAGCATCGTATGTTATATAGGTGTTCTTTTCAGGCTCCATCTCTATGTTCATTGTTGTTGAGCCCGGTTCACCTTTTATATTACATTTACCAGTTCCATATACTACACCCCAGAACGAGTCCTTACCTTGTTTCTTAGGGAAGTTATAAGCCAAGAGGTTTCGTGCGAGGATGTTGATGTCGTAAGTAAGGTGGCTAAGGTTCTTATGATGTAGTCCACCTGTAACGATACCGATATGTCCTTGTGGGTCAGTGATGGTGTCGTTAGCAAAGATAATTTCGTTAGGGATGATTTGAACACGTGCATCACGCATTTTATAGGTAACACCTATTGGCTTTACATATACGCTTCCGTTCACCTGCATGTCACCTTCAAGATTGATGGCGCTAAGTGGTCCGACAACCTTACACCAGCCATTTCCTTGCACTTGAATCTTGTCCATAAAGGATCCACAGAAACTCTTGAGGAAGTAGAGATGGGTGTTATTGGCAAAGATAGGGAGGTTGATGTAGCTTTTCTTTATGTCTACATAGCCGTTGATATCTGTGCGAGAACCTTCTCCAGCATCAGCGTAAGCATCGATATTAATCTTACCTTCCTTATCATTGTAGTTTGCTTCCGCATAGAGGGTACCCATATCACCCTCTTCAAATTGGAAGTCTTGTACCTCAAGTTTCGCTTGTAGCTGTGGATGATGGAAGAACGATTTGACAGATGCGGTACCAGAAGCCGTTCCTCCAAACTTAACACTGTGGAAGTTGACAAGGTTAAGAATATATGGAACGTTGATATCCTTGAATCTTACAAGGATAGAATCGCTTTGATTTCCAGACGTCTGACCGTTAGCAATGATATGCTGGTCGTGGTTAGAAAGCTCAAAGTGGTCGATGCTGAGATTGTTCCGATGATAAGAGATATCAGAAGGCTGCACTTGCAACGCAATGGAATCAAAGTTGATTTCTGATGGGTTGAGATGCAAGTGGGTCTCTAAGTCACCATGACGGCGTGAGAACGAAGCAATACTATTGACGTTTCCAAATACAGGAGAGGTGCCCGGTATGCGGAAGGAAATATCAGAACTTATGGCGTTGTCAGCAATAAGTCCTTGTGCATTGATAATTACATGAGGTCCCTTCTCTCCCTTTCGTTCGGCAGAAATGCGAGTCTGTAAGCCTTGTGGCTCACTCTTGAGATTCAGTACGAGGTTCTTAATCTGCTGTCCTGAATAGGTCACGTCGGGTGCATTGATGTGCAAGTCGATTTCGTTCAGACGTTCATTGACAAGTCCTGCAAGTCTGATGGCGTGTGAAGACACGATGTCAGTCTTCAGCAAATTATTGATGAACTTTGTGTCATGTAGGCGCAAAGTGAAAGAGTAGTTTGCCTTTCCTGTAGCTGTATTATAGTGTGGGTTAGGCTGGAAGAGACTTGGTATATAATGTCTTAGGACACGTCTTATCGTTTGTGGGAGTTGGTCATATTCGTATTGTCCTACGAGGTGTATTTCTCCAAAGTCTGTCTTTGCATCAAGTGACTTACCTAAGAGACCGTTGTTTGTTTGGATACTTAGCTGGTTAAGTGTGATTTTCTGACCTTCTCCAGTCATAGCAAAATTACTGATATCAAGGTTTCCTATGACATCATTCAAACTTGCTCCCTGTCCTTTTATCTTAGAAGTAAAGGAGATAGTCCTATTGCCCAAAGCTTCTGTTAGCTGAAGTTTGTGCAAGTTGACGGCATCGGCAGTGATAGAGATGTCGGTAGACAGTTTCCCCTTGTGTTGTATGAAAGCCATAACGTTGGCAGCATTTCCGTCAATGTTCAACTTTCCGTTAGGGTCGTTTATCGCTGCTTTACCTGTGAAGATATCATTTTTATAGGTTCCGTCAAGGTGTATGTTCTTATAGGTATAACCTTTATAATAGAAGGTAGAAACGTCACCCTTTGCAACAATATAAGATAGATCAGTATTTCCTTCCACTTTAATATTAGTGCTTAACTTACCAAAGTCTTTATTGTCAAGTACTTTCGCAAGATTTAAATCGGTAGTGTTGACGGTTCCTTGGATATTCTTTCCGTGAATAACAGTAGCCAATTGAACGTTACCAGCATCTGTGTTCAGCTGTCCCTTTGCGGTATATTTTCCAGCGTTATGGGCAAAGGTACCATTATAGTAGATATTGCCAATGTTGCTCAATGGTTTAGGGAGAGGCTTATGAGTAACTTTGCTGATGGATTGAAAGGTGTTTTTGCTAACCTTCAGTGGGCTGAAAGTGAAGTCCCAAATAGGCTTCTTTTGGATGTTTTTCACCCATCCTTTTGCTTTTATTTGGGTGGAAAGAGTTTGATCTGAAACGTTAAGTTGTTTTATTAATACCGACTGGTTTGTACCCTCTGCATTAATTGTAGCAGTGTAGCTGTTTGTCAGTGACTTTAATTCGGGTAGGATAGGGGAGAAGTCGGAAGGCTTTACTGTGGCTTTGAAGTCCTTTATGGTGTAACGTAAAGTGTTGAAATCCAACTTCTTATTTTTGAACTTGTAAGTTGTAAGTAACTCTTTTAAAGCTATCTTGCTGTTAGTACCATCGAAGATAAAGTCACGCAATGTAGCTTGCTGCTGATCGGCCTTTAAGTCAAAAGCCAACTGCTTCACCTCTAAGCCTGTTGCTTCCTTGAAAGACAATGTTCTGAGGTCAGCCCATACACTCGTATCATCCAACTTGTGAAGGATGATGTAAGACGAGATGTTATGGAGGTTGATATGATCTAAATTCAGTCGGTTAGGTGTGGTAGGGGCATCCATACAATCGTATTTGATGCTACCATGTCGAATAACAAGACTATTGATAGACAAGTGCAACGGAGTGTGACTTGTGGTGTCTTTAGATGCTAATGAATCCAACGCAAATTGGAAGTTTGGTTTGGCATCCTTACTTGTTTTGTACAGTTCTGCTCGTAAACCAAATATCTGTGCAGAGGAGATATTGATTTCTCCTGTACGTAGGAGGTGCCAGATGTCGACTCTTGCTCCAACACGTGATGCCGACAACATCTTCTTATGACTTTGGTCATAGATGAGAATGTCGTCTAATACAAAGCGGTTGATAAAGCCTAAGTCAATGCGTCCTACGCGCACTTCTGTACCTAATTTGTTACCTGCTATGTCACCTACTTTTTGAGCAAGAAATCCCTGTACTACTGGTATGTGCAGCAGTACGATTGTGGTTATGTAAAGACCTACTATGGTCCATATAACCCATCGTATAAATGTCCTAAGTTTCTTCAATGCGTCTACAAAACTACAAAAAAACCATTTTATACTGAAATTATTATATCTAAATGTGCCAAATCTGCTTAAAATTTGCTACATTTGCAGAAAATAAGCTACGCTTGGCAAATAGAAAGTAACCTTTCTTTGCTCTCGCTTGCATTATTTTTACAGAAAATAAGCTACGTTCAGCACAGCAAAGGATAGTTTACTTTATGTTTTGTACTGCTTATTCAGGACGGAAGAGAATTAGAATGAAATAATATAAAAATCGCTTTATCATTGTTATGGCAAATGTAATTAAGTTACGAAAGGGCTTAGACATTAACCTTACAGGACGCGCGCAGGAGCAGATGTTGCCTGTGAAATCACCTACGGAATACGCTTTGGTTCCAGATGATTTCCCAGGATTGACGCCTAACGTGAAGGTGATCATGTCCGAGCTGGTGACCCATTGTTTGTTGACAAGGGGTGCACTGAAGTTAGCTTCGCTTCTCCGGTGAGTGGTACAGTCACAGCTGTTGAGCGCGGAGAAAGACGTAAGGTGTTGCGTGTGAAGATTGCTGCCGATGCGCAGCAGGAGTATGCTGACTTCGGCGTGAAGGACGTGGCGGGCTTATCCGCTGATGATGTCAAGGCTTCATTGCTGCAGGCAGGATTGTTTGGTTATATCAACCAGCTGCCTTATGCTGTTGCTACACGTCCAGACACAGAACCAAAGGCAATTTTCGTGTCTGCACTTCGTGATAAACCTTTGCAGGGTGACTTCGAGTTTGAGTTGAATGGTCAGGAGAAAGACTTCCAGACAGGTTTGACAGCTCTCGCTAAGATTGCAAAGGTTTATTTGGGTATTGGTGCAAAGCAGTCGGCTTCGGCGTTAACTGGTGCAAAGGATGTTGAGGTAACTGTTTTCGATGGTCCTTGTCCTGCTGGTAATGTAGGTGTACAAGTAAATCATATCGATCCAGTTAATAAGGGCGAAGTCGTATGGACTGTTGAGCCAACAGCAGTTATCTTCTTCGGTCGTTTGTTCAACACTGGTAAGGTAAACCTCACTCGTCGTGTTGCTATTGCTGGTAGTATGGTAAAGCAGACTGGTTATGTTGATGCCCTTGTTGGTACTCCATTGAAGCAGATTCTTGCAGACAACGTTGCTGACGGTTGTCATGTTCGTGTCCTTAATGGTAATCCTCTCACTGGTGTTATTGCTAACGATGAGTCTGTGCTTGGTGCACATACTTCTGAGGTAACATTGATTCCAGAGGGTGATGACGTAAACGAAATCTTCGGTTGGATGCTTCCTCGTTTCAATGACTTCTCTACTTCTCGCAGCTACTTCACTTGGTTGCAGGGCAAGAAGGCGTACAATCTTGATGCACGTCTCAAAGGTGGAGAGCGTCACATGATTATGAGTGGCGAGTACGACAGAGTGTTACCAATGGATATCTATAGTGAGTACCTCATCAAGTCAATTATCTCTGGCAATATTGACAGCCAAGAGCAGTTGGGTATTTATGAGGTAAGTCCAGAAGACTTTGCACTCGCTGAGTTCGTTGACAGTTCCAAGTTACCTTTGCAGAAGATTGTGCGTGAGGGCTTGGATATCCTTAGAAAAGAGAATGCATAGGGGTCTTATGAGCCCACAATAACTTTAACTATAGTTTCAGATTAAGTTTCTCAGGGTTTTATCAATCTATGGTAATGATTCAAGAAACAGAAACTTTGGACTTTAAGAACCCTATAATAAAAGTAATATGAGTTTAAGAAATTATCTCGATAAGATACGCCCGAGCTTTGAAAAGGGCGGAAAGCTTCACGCTTTCAAGAGTGTCTACGATGGTTTCGAGACGTTCCTTTATGTTCCTAACGAGACATCAAAGAGCGGAACTTCTATCCATGACGCTATTGACTCGAAGCGAATTATGAGTTTAGTAGTACTCTCAGTGGTACCTGCTATGCTCTTCGGTATGTACAATATCGGTTATCAGAACGCATTGGCAGCAGGTAAGTTGGCTGATGCTACTTGCTGGGGAATGTTCCTCTATGGTATGCTTGCCCTATTACCAAATATCCTTGTGTCTTACATTGTCGGCTTAGGTATTGAGTTTGCTTGGGCACAGTGGAAGGGTGAGGAGATTCAGGAAGGTTACCTTGTGTCAGGTATTCTGATTCCATTGATTATTCCTGTGACTACACCACTTTGGATACTCGCGCTTGCTGTTGCCTTTGCGGTCATCTTTACGAAGGAGATCTTCGGTGGTACTGGTATGAATATCTTCAACGTTGCCTTGGCTGCACGTGCCTTCCTCTTCTTCTCTTATCCGAGCAAGATGACAGGTGATAGCATCTGGGTGGCACAGAATTCTATTTTCGGTTTCGGCTATACCTTGCCAGACGGTTTCACAATGGCAACCCCATTGGGTGAGATTGCACAGGGAACAGCTGTGAACACTTCTGTATGTGATATGATTATTGGTCTTATCCCAGGTTCTGTTGGTGAGACATCAGTAATCGCTATCGCCATTGGTGCGGTTATCCTTCTTTGGACAAACATCGCCAGCTGGAAGACGATGTTGAGCGTATTCCTTGGTGGTACCGTGATGGGACTTCTCTTCCAGTCAACTGGTGCAACACCAATTCAGTGGTATGAGCACCTCATTTTGGGTGGTTTCTGCTTCGGTGCAGTCTTTATGGCAACCGATCCAGTAACATCAGCACGTACAGAAAGAGGTAAGTGGGTATATGGTTTCTTCATTGGAGCGATGGCTATCATCATCCGTGTGTTGAACCCAGGTTATCCAGAGGGTATGATGCTTGCCATCCTCTTTGGTAATATGTTCGCCCCACTCATCGACTACTGTGTGGTTCAGTCAAACATCAGCAAGCGCGCTAAGCGTGCTAAATAAATAAGGAGGACGAAGAAATGAAAACAAATAGTAATTCTTATACAATTATCTATTCTGGCATCCTCGTGCTGATTGTAGCCTTTTTGCTTGCATTCGTTTTCCAAGCATTGAAGCCAATGCAGGATGCTAATGTACAGCTTGATCAGCAGAAGCAGATTCTCTTTGCACTCAATCAGGATTGTGATATGAGCAACGAGGAAGCTCTCAAACTTTGGAATCAGATTATCTTGGCAGATGATATCATCAATGCAGACGGTCAGGTTGTTGAGGCTGGAAAGCAGGGTGGTGTTGATGCTGGCTTTAAGTTGAATAGTAAGGATGCCAAGGAAGGCAAACTTGCATTGTTCCGTTGCAAGGTGAACGGTGAGGATAAGTATGTTATCCCTGTTTATGGTAACGGTCTTTGGGGTCCTATTAATGGTTTCATTGCTATCAATGGTGATAAGCGAACTGTGTTCGGTGCTTACTTCAACCATGAGAGTGAGACTGCTGGTCTCGGTGCAGAAATCAAGGACAATAAGGCTTGGCAGGATTTATTCAAGGGTAAGCACCTCTTTGCTGGTGACAATACTCAGAAGATTGCACTTGCTGTAGAGAAGAAGGTTGAAGACCCATCTACACAGGTGGATGGTGTTACTGGTGCAACACTTACCAGTAATGGTGTAACTGAGATGTTCCAGGCAGAGAAAGGCGGACTTCAACCTTACGTTAAATTCCTGAACAGCAAATAACATTCTAATCTTTTAGAACAATAAGAATATGGATTTATTCTCAAAACAAAATAGAGAGGTATTCAGTAATCCGCTGAACTTGGACAACCCAATTTTGGTTCAGGTCCTCGGTATCTGTTCTGCCCTTGCCGTAACTTCACAGTTGAAACCGGCGATTGTTATGGGACTTGCCGTTACCATTATTACGGCATTCTCTAATGTTATTATTTCACTTATTCGTAACACAATCCCTAACCGTATTCGTATTATCGTGCAGTTGGTGGTTGTTGCAGCTCTGGTAACTATTGTTAGTCAGGTTCTTAAGGCTGTAGCATACGATGTAAGTGTAGAACTTTCTGTCTATGTCGGACTGATTATTACCAACTGTATCCTTATGGGACGTCTTGAGGCATTCGCTATGACCAATAAGCCTTGGCCAAGTTTCCTCGATGGTGTTGGTAACGGACTGGGCTATGCTTTGATTCTCGTTGTTGTAGGTGCTATTCGTGAGTTCTTCGGTCGTGGCTCATTGCTCGGTTTCAAGATTCTCCCACAAAGCCTCTATGATGCAGGTTATATGGACAACGGAATGATGTCAATGCCAGCAATGGCACTCATCCTTTTAGGTTGTGTTATTTGGGTTCATCGTGCATATTTCTATAAAGAAGACAAGAAGTAATTATGGAACATCTTATTAGTTTATTCTTCCGGTCCATCTTTGTGGACAATATGATATTTGCGTTCTTCCTCGGTATGTGTTCATACCTTGCTGTTTCAAAGAGCGTAAAGACTTCATTGGGTCTTGGTGTGGCCGTAACATTCGTGTTGCTTGTTACCACACCAATCAACTATCTTTTGCTGACTAAGGTCCTCGGTCCAGACTGTCTTGCAGAGGGTGTTGACCTTACTTATCTTAGTTTCATTCTCTTTATCGCTGTCATTGCTGGTATCGTACAGATTGTGGAGATGGCTGTTGAAAAGTTCTCACCTTCACTTTATGGTGCGTTGGGTATCTTCCTTCCATTGATTGCCGTTAACTGTGCTATCATGGGTGCTTCACTCTTTATGCAGCAGCGTATCGGTCTTGACCCAGCAAGCACACAGTATATTGGTACTGTATGGGACGCACTTGTCTATGGTATAGGTTCTGGTCTTGGCTGGACATTGGCTATCGTGGCAATGGGTGCTATTCGTGAGAAGATGGAATATTCTGATGTACCAAAGCCTTTGCAGGGTCTTGGCATCACATTTATTACAGTAGGACTGATGGCAATGGCAATGATGTGCTTCTCAGGTCTTAAAATCTAAGTAAACAATGGGACAATTCATAACAATAAGTATTGTGGTATTCCTTATCACCATCCTTGTGTTGGTGATTCTCCTGCTTGTGTCTAAGAAGTATCTCAGTCCAAGCGGAAAGGTAAAGATAACAATTAACGGTGATAAGGAGATGACCGTTGATCAGGGTAGCTCAGTTCTGTCTACGCTGAATGAGAACGGTGTGTTCCTCCCTTCTGCCTGTGGTGGTAAGGGTAGCTGTGGCCAGTGTAAGTTGCAGGTAGTAGAAGGTGGCGGTGAGATTCTCGACTCAGAGCGTCCTCACTTTAGCCGTAAGGATGTTAAAGATCATTGGCGTCTCGGATGTCAGTGTAAGGTGAAGGGTGATATGTCACTCAAGGTTCCTGAGTCTGTCATGGGCGTAAAGGAGTGGGAGTGTACTGTTATCTCTAACAAGAACGTATCCAGCTTTATCAAGGAGTTTAAGGTTGCCTTGCCTCCTGGTGAGCACATGGACTTCGTTCCTGGTTCTTACGCACAGATTTCTATTCCAGCTTACGACTGCATCGACTATGATAAGGACTTCGATAAGAATGATATCGGTGAGGACTATCTCGGTCCTTGGAAGCAGTTCAATCTCCTTTCTCTGAAGGGAAAGAACCCTGAGGCAACTGTTCGTGCCTACTCAATGGCAAACTATCCTGCTGAGGGTGATATTATTACGTTGACCGTTCGTATTGCAACACCTCCATTCCTACCACGTCCGCAGGTTGGTTTCCAGAACGTACCAACTGGTATCGGCTCTACTTACATCTTCTCTCTTAAGGAGGGTGATAAGGTGATGATGAGTGGACCTTATGGTGACTTCCATCCTAACTTCACTTCTGGTAAGGAGATGATTTGGATTGGTGGTGGTGCTGGTATGGCTCCTTTGCGTGCGCAGATTATGCACATGACAAAGACCCTCCATACTCGCGATCGTGAGATGCACTTCTTCTATGGTGCGCGTTCACTCAATGAGGCGTTCTTCCTTGAGGACTTCTGGGCATTGGAGAAGGAATATCCTAACTTCCACTTCCACCTCTCTCTCGACCAGCAGGACCCTAAGGCTGATGAGGCTGGCGTGAAGTACTACACTGGTTTTGCTGTTAACTGTATTCGTGATGAGTATCTTCAGCAGCATGAGGCACCAGAGGATTGTGAGTATTATCTCTGTGGACCTCCAATGCTTATCAAGACCGTTACTGATTATCTTGACAGCATCGGTGTTGATCAGGATGCAATCATGTACGATAACTTCGGATAATTCAATATCCTATTCATATAAAGCGAGGAACCTTATCGGGCTCCTCGCTTTTTTTGTTTTGAGCACATAACTCATGTGTTATTTAAAGTTTATGACTTCTCCAGTTTTTAAGTTTATCATTCTTTAGTTTCGCTATTAGACTGACAAGACATTATGCTTGATGGCAAATTCGTTAT
>ERZ773001.874-NODE-874-length-10922-cov-6.35631_pt1 | contig 10922 bp, 7 predicted proteins | sample MGYA00511673_ERZ773001 | MGnify/ENA primary metagenome ERZ773001 (study PRJEB29015, sample SAMEA2738091) | human oral metagenome | biome: human oral; feature: human-associated habitat; material: saliva | place: China | collected 2162 ... | reverse complement strand
ACCCCTCCACCGGTCACTCGGGTGTGTACGGTGACTACCTTGAGAACGCTCAGGGTGAAGACGTCGTTGCAGGTATCCGTAACACCCTGTCCCTGGCTGACCTTGAGAAGATCAACAAGCCGGTCTACGACGAGCTGCGCGGAATCATGCACAAGCTCGAAACCCACTACCGCGATCTGTGCGACATCGAATTCACCATCGAGCGCGGCAAGCTGTGGATGCTCCAGACCCGCGTCGGCAAGCGCACCGCTGCCGCCGCCTTCCGCGTCGCTGTCCAGCTGGTCGACGAAAAGCTCATCACCCGCGACGAGGCCCTGGGCCGCGTGACCGGTGACCAGCTCACCCAGCTGATGTTCCCGCAGTTTGACTCTTCTGCTTCTAAGGAGCTCATCGCTCGCGGTATGGCCGCCTCCCCGGGTGCAGCCGTTGGTCGCATCGTCTTCAACAACGCTCAGGCCGAGGCCTCGGCAGCAGCAGGCGTCAAGTGCGTGCTGGTCCGCCGCGAAACCAACCCCGACGATCTGCCCGGCATGGTCGCAGCCGAGGGTGTTCTGACCGCCCGCGGTGGCAAGACCTCGCACGCCGCCGTCGTCGCGCGCGGCATGGGCAAGACCTGTGTCTGTGGCGCTGAAGCGCTCGAGATCGATGCCGAGGCCGGAACCGTGACCGTCGCAGGACGCGTCCTGACCGGTGAAGACGTTATCGCCATCGACGGTCAGACCGGTGAAATCTTCCTGGGAGAGGTTCCCGTGACTGACTCCCCGGTGACCACCTACCTGAGCCACGGCCTCGAAGCTGGCCTGGCTGCGGCAGCTGGCGATCCCGGCACCTCCGAACTGATCGAGGCCGTCCACCGCATCCTCACCCACGCCGACGAGGTGCGTCGCCTGCAGGTGCGCGCCAACGCCGATACCCCCGAGGACTCGCAGCGTGCACTGGAGTTCGGTGCGCAGGGCATCGGCCTGTGCCGTACCGAGCACATGTTCCTGGGCTCGCGTCGTCCGCTGGTTGAGCGCGTCATCCTCTCCGAGGAAGGCTCCGCTGAGCGTCAGGAAGCATTCGATGCCCTGGAGAAGCTGCAGAAGGAAGACTTCCTGGCAATGCTCGAGGTCATGGACGGCAAGTCGATGACCGTGCGCTTGATCGACCCGCCGCTGCACGAGTTCCTGCCCCAGCTCACCGAGCTCGAGGTCAAGGTTGCCTTGGCGAAGGCCGCTGGCACCGTTGATCCCGCAGACGAGGAAATGCTGGTCACCGTGCGTCGCTTCCACGAGCAGAACCCCATGCTGGGCCTGCGTGGCGTGCGTCTGGGTATCTACCTGCCCGGCCTCTTCGCCCTGCAGATGCGCGCACTTTGCGAGGCCGCCGCTGAGCTGGTTGCCCGCGGCAAGGATCCACGTCCCGAGATCATGGTTCCGCTGGTTGGTTCCGTGCGCGAGCTCCAGCTGATCCGCGAGGAAGGCGAGCAGATTATCGCTTCGGTTGCCGCTTCCAAGGGCGTTGACCTCTCTGGCGTGACCATCGGCGCGATGATCGAGCTGCCGCGTGCGGCCATGACCGCCGAGGACCTGGCTGAGGAAGCCGACTTCTTCAGCTTCGGTACGAACGACCTGACCCAGACCGTGTGGGGCTTCTCGCGCGATGACGTAGAAGGTGTGTTCTTCCCGCAGTACATCGAGGCGGGCATCTTTGGTGTCTCGCCCTTCGAATCGATCGATGTTCACGGCGTCGGTACGGTTGTGGCCGAGGGCGTGCGCCGCGCACGTTCCACCAAGCCGGACATCAAGCTCGGTGTCTGTGGTGAGCACGGTGGTGATCCCGCATCGATCCACTTCTTCCACCAGGTTGGACTCAACTACGTGTCCTGCTCGCCCTTCCGCGTGCCTGTCGCACGTCTGGAAGCCGGTCGTGCAGCCGTCGAGGATCACGTCGCACAGTGATGCTTCGGTGAACTGACACTGCTGTGAACCGGTCCGCCTCGCACGCTTTTGACTGTGAGGCGGACCGGTTTTGGCTGTGAGGCGGATGGGTATTTAGGTTGAATGCCGTAGGCCCCGCCAGCTTGCGCTGGCGGGGCCCTGTGCGTGTTATAGACGGTGTCTCAGTACTTCTTCGGTCCTGAGTTTGCGCCAGGTTGCGCTGAGAAAGTGGTCGGTGGTGTGTGCAGGGGTGCTGGGCCAGGCGCGGGAGCGACTGTCGGGGCTTGTGGTGCATATGGTGACGCAGGCATCGCGCTAGTGCTCTCCACAACCATCACATTGCCGTTGGTGAGCACGATATTGGCAGGGGAGTGCAGACGAGCCATAGCCGTTTGCCGTTTACGCCATGCAAGAACGGCAATGATGATGGCAAACACAATATAAATTGCGTGTTCGATGGCTGGATCATCTGCAAGGTTGGGCGCAACTTCTTCTGCGAGTTTCAGGGCAAAGTTCAGCATGAGGATCAGGCTTGATACGACCACGATTGGGAAACTGACAATCGCGTAGATGCGTTGCGAGACTGAGTACAGCAGGTGATTGAGCTTGTGATAGGCGAATCCGACAATAATCATCGCGAGAACTGCCCAAATGAAGTGGGCCTTTTCTGAGGATGTCAGCCAGCCCATGTGATCCGCCGTGAAAATGCCGGAAAACCCTATGACAAGCAGATAGTCGGGGGAGAAGAGCATCCACAGAAGCATTCCCATGTAGAAAAAGATCACGACGATGAATAAGAGCACGAGCAAAAGAGCGACCAACACCATGGCGTCACCGTAACAATGTGAAATTTGTGCTAGCTGGTACCTTCCTGAACGTCGTCGACAGGCTCTGCTTTGCCATTCAGTGCATTCCGTCACCAGATGTTGAGGGGCTTTGCTGCTCGGGTTGCGGGGTGTACAGGGACGGTCAAAATGTGACGAGCGGCATTTTTATAGAGCCAATGTCATAGATGCGCCCGCCTGCACTTATGTGCAGATAGGGTTGCACATAAGTGCAGGCACTGATGATGCTCGTGGGCAATTTTGATCGAAGTGTCTCTGACCTGCGAAGATACCCTAAATAACAGGGTGTCACCTTGAGAAATAAAGTCCAATTCTGTGTCCTACTACACACATAACCGGGTGACACGAAAAATGACGCGTTTCATAATTAACAACGGAGATCGGACATTGATTGGTCCGATTTTTGATTTTGTCCATCCTCGACAAGGAAGTCAGTGAACTGACTATGGAACGTCGCATTTTTGCACACCGCGGTCTGAACCGTGTCGCACCCGAGAACACTCTTGCAGCTTTTGAAAAGACTGCAGACGCTGGACTCACCTGGATTGAGACTGACGTCGACATCCTGGGCGATGGCACTCCGATCGTCATCCATGACACGTCATTGGATCGCACCACGAATCGCCGTGGCTCCTACTACGGCCTGGAGAAGTCCGACCTCGCATCGATCGATGCAGGCGCATGGTTCTCTCCCGAGTTCGCCGGGCAGCCCCTGCCGACTCTTGAGCAGCTCATCGAGCTCCTTAACCGTCGTGGTCTGAATGCGAACATTGAGATTAAGTCGAACGAGGCCGGCGGTGCCATGTCGATGCGTCTCATCGATTCCATCCTCGATGCTCTGACCGGCCTGGATCCCGAGCGTGAAGTTTTCTTCTCCTCCTTCAACCACGTGCTGTTGGCGAAGATCAAGGAACGCGCTCCCCAGTACGAGGTCGGCTGCCTCTACGAGACGGTTGCCCTCTACGACGACTGGAAGTCCATGCTTGAGCTTGTCGGCGCATCGTACATTCACCCCGAGGATCGCGGTCTGACCAAGTCCAAGGTCGAGGCATTCCGCGAGGCGGGCTTCGGAGTGAACGTGTGGACTGTGAATTCAATTGATCGAGCACACGAGCTCTTCAATTGGGGCGCAACCGGTGTCTTCACCGATGTTGCAGACTCTTTTGCCCATCTTCAGTGAGTAAAACTCGAAAGGTAAATTGAACATCATGTCGGAAACCTCAGTAGGCACAAAGTCGCGCCTTCCTAAGTTCATGCAGAAGGGCCGCATCGGCGGCTTCCTCACTGTCGTGTTGACCGGCCAGCTGGTCTACGTCTCCTTCGAGGCGTTCAAGGGATCTCTGCTGATCCCTGTGACCAATGCTCTTGGCATCACGGTCGCCGACTTCGGTACCATCATGGGCTGGCTCGGCATCGCCATGTTCATGTACGTGCCCGCCGGCTGGGTGAACAACCGTTTCCCCATCCGTAACATTCTGATCGCCTTCGCCTCTTGGCGACTGCTGACCTTCCTGTTCCTGTGGCTCTCCCCGGTCTTGGGCTACCACCTGAACATTAAGATGCTTGTTGGCATTGCAATTACGTGGGCAATTTGGGACGCCATCGGTTGGCCCGCCGTCGTCAACGGCGTTTCCTTCATGGCATCTGACTCTGACTCCAAGGGTCGTGGCCTCGCAATGGGCCTCCTCGAGTCGATCCGCCGTGGCGTTGAGTTCTGCATGAACCTGATCGTCATCGGCTGCATGGCCATTTTCCCGACCCACGCAAACGGCATCATGATCGGCTTCGGTCTTGCTTACTCGCTGCTGCTGATCCCGAACATCATCGCCATCCTGCGCTTCGTTCCCGCCAACGCTGTTGCCGAGTCCGAAGGCCACTCCAAGAACACCGCGGCTCTCATGGGTCTGCTCAAGGTTCTGGCACAGCCCGGTGTTTGGTTCGCAGGTATCGCCGGCATGTGTGTTTACTGGTGCTACGTCAACCTGATCTACTCCTCGGCTCCTTACCTGAAGCTGGTCTTCCATGCATCTGACGCTGCCTCCGGTGCATTCGGTATCTTCTCGACCGGTTTCGTTGGCATCATCGCCGGCCTGGTCGCAGGTATGCTCGCTGACTACGTCTTCAAGTCCTCGACCACCATGGTTGCAGTCGCTCTGACCGTTATCGCCATCGGCGTTGGTCTGGTCTACCTGCTGCCCGCATCCGACTCGATGATGTGGCCTGCAATGATCCTGCTGGTCGTCATGGCATTCGGTGTCTTCCTTGGTAAGTCCGTGCTGCTTGCTCCTATCGCTGAGCTGCACCTGCCCGAGGAAATCAACGGCTCCGCAATGTCGGTCGGTTCCTTCCTGGTCTACGCTTCCATCCTTTGGGGCAACCCGACCACCGCTGGAATCATCACCGCTCACGAGGCCAACCCCTACGATGGCTACCGCATCATCTTCCTGATCACGCTCTGCGTGGCACTCGTTGGTGCTGCTTGCGCCTACGCACTGGTGTTCTCGAACCGTCGCAAGAAGGCTCTGATCGCTGAGGTTGAGTGATCCTTTCACGGATACTCTCCACTGAATCCAAACCAGTTGGCCTCTCGAGGCTGAACTGACTGAGGCGGGTCCTCATCGTCCCAGGTACTTCGGTACCGGACCTAGACGATGAGGACCCGCCTTTTACATGTCCTCAAGCCCTTGCTTCCCAGTCACCACTCTCAACTTCTCCGGCCCGTCTTCGTCCACGCCTCGGTGTGATTGTGGAACAATAAGACCAGATCGCATCTATTCATTCATCAACACACATCTGCCGGCTGGGCATGAGGGGTTGGAGGCTTCATGGCTCTCTTTGAATTCGACGAGGGGCGTTTGATCCCCGCCCAATTCGGCCGCTCTGTTTCCGGTGGTCTTACCCCCGAAGTTGTTGACGCTGTCTGCAATCAGGTCCTCGAGATTGTTTCGCGTCCTCTTTTTCCTATTACCTGGCGTGATATTTCGCCCTTCGAAGCACAGGCTTTCATTGATGAAAGCTCTCCCGAAAACGAGGCTCCGCGCCTGACTGCTTTGGACCCCTCCGGTCAGGTTGTCTCTGTTGAAATTCTGGACTTTCTGGACTCCGATACTCTGATTCAATCCCTTTCACGCCTTGCGGGCACTGCCGCCTTGTCGTGGTCTGATTTGGCCCGTGAGTATCCCGGTGGTGTTGCAGCTTTCAAGTCTGGATGGCTGCATTTCCGCGATTCCATGCCGCCGTCGCCCGGCGCCGGCCCGCGCCTCGTCATGGTTGTTGGCAGCATTGACCCGGCCGTACGCCCCGCACTCGAAGTCCTTGCTGCCTCAGGCGTTGAGGTCCACGAGATGAGTCTGCGCGAAATGAGCAATGGGCGTTCCTTCCTTGAGGTGCACGCCGTTGGCCCGCGCACCTACGCCCACGCCCCCCACCTGCTTGCCGGCCGTTCCGAGGACGTGCCCGCAATCGCCTCGTCAATCCCGGAAGTAACCGTCACAAGCGTGCACCCGGTCGCCCAGGCCCAGGTTGAGGCCTCCGAAGAAGCTGAGTCCGCGCTGGGGGAGGACCCCCATCACCACGCGGCACCGCAGGTGAATGAGGAAGCCGGCACCGGCCTCGTCAGTGAAGAAGAATCCGAAGAACTTGCTCGCGCACGCGAGGCCGGAATCCCTGTTCTTGCGCGCGATGCGGCCGCGCTGCGTGTCCTGGGGCAGATCATCGCCGAGGACGTGCCCGCGATCCTGCTCGAGGCTCCGCAGGCGAATTGCGAGTTCACGGCCGATGGACTCCTGCGTGCGGGAGAGCAAACCTGGACTGATCCGCAAGAAGCCTTGGTGCACTTTCAAGTCGGCGGAGACGCATGGGCGCTGTGGCACCTAGGCGGCGAAGAAGGGCCGACCTTGGGAGAGTCGCTAGCCGAGGTCAATCGCGAGATTATCCGCGAGTACTCGCGCGAAGGCTAAACGTCGGTCTTTGAGGGGGACTATGCTCTTCGTTCAGTTTCCCGTGAGTTAGATAAACGCGCCGATCCAACGATTCATCGTGTCATAAACTTCTGCGCGCACCTGCGGGTCCGACAGCAGCAAGTCATGTTTGCCGGGGAAGCTCGCCATTGTGACCAACGGTCCAAGTCGCGCGGAACGCTCAAGGATGACCTCGCGATCCAAAACGACGTCGCTGGAGAAAACTGCCTCCGTGAACTCTTCACCGAAATAGCTCGACGTTGACATCATTGAAAGTACGGGGATGTCCAGGTGCACTGAGCTCGCGACGTTTTCGTGGCCGTCCAGGATTGCCTCAAGCCACGCAGCATAGGCCGGGTAAGATCCAGGGCGCTTCCACTCGAGGGCGTAACTCCATCCCTTGACCGCAGGATCATCCGGGTAAGCAGCAAGCGAGTCAGGCAGGGGAGCGTCAAGTGCGTTCTGCCCCTCACGCAAGGAACGGCCGTAGTGGTCGGGGCCGTCTCCTCCGGGCACCGCCCACATGGGATTGCGTGAAGCAATCCGTTCGAGGATCGGTGCAACGGCTGAACGCATCGAAGCCATGGTCTGCATCTCAAGCCAGGCAGAATTCAAGATCAGGCCATCGAGTGCGCCCGGGTGACGGTTCGCCCACAAGGTTGCCAAGAGTCCGCCCGTCGAGTGCCCCATAAGGACAAGTGGCAGATCGGGGTAGTCCTCGCGAATCAGGTCAAGAGCTTCCGCAATGTCCTCGTCGTAAAGACTGAGGTTTGAAACGAAACCCATGCGTTGACCCGGGCGCAGCGAACGCCCATAGCGGCGCAGATCGAGTGCGTAGAACGCTCCGCCGCATCCTGCGATGTCTTCGGCGAGCTCGCGTTGGAAGAAGTAGTCGTTTCGACCGTGGATATAAAGGAGTACGAAGCGCGGGGCCTGCGGTGTAGCTCCGCTGCGCGTGGAGTGTGCGTCGGTAGGCGAAAGTGCGGGCGCAGCAGGGGAGGAGGCGTGCGTCGAGGAAGCGTGGCCTCGGTAGTGAACAAGGGTTGCGACAACGGGGCCCGCGTCATCATCCATCAGAGGAATCGTCCGAGATTCGTAGTCTGTGCCGAGTACGTCTTGGCGCCAGTGGTCGCTTGGTGCGGGGCCTGCCTCTCCCCAAGGGGCAAGAACCCTCTCATCGACGAGGCCGTTGAAGCTTTCGGGGGAGGCTGGCGCGTCGGGGAGTTCAATGTCGTCCATGATTCTTGCTCCTGCTGATGATGGGTTGTGTATCGATTTTATGCGGAAAACTCGGGGGTGCGAGGGATTTATGTGACTAATGTTGCGATTGTTGTGATCGTGATTTCTGTGGCTTCGGTTAAATATTGTTGCGTATGGTGCCGAAGTGAACTACCCTCAAATCCTGTATAAGAAGAGACGAACGCCCTTATCCCGGCGTGCAACGACAGGTGGACCAGTGAGAATTGAGACAAAGCGTCGCGGCCTACGCGCATTGAGCGTGACCGTGCTATTTGCTTCGCTCGCTGCAGCAACTCCCGGCATTGCTCTTGCAACTCCCAGTGAAGATGACATTGCACGAGCTCGTGAAGCTGAAGACGCAGCAAAGATGTCGGTCGCTCAGATTGAGGTTGAACTGGCAAGCGTGAAGACCGAAGCCGAGCTTGCGCTTCAAAAAGCGCAAAGTGCTGCGGAAGAACTCAACGGTGCGCGCTACGCACTCGACCAAGCCACACAGACCGCACGCCAAGCACAGGCCGATGCAGACAAGGCCAAGGCCGACTATGAGGCAGGGAAGAAGGAAATCGCTTCCATCGCCCAGACTGCCTACCGCGATGGCGGCTCTTCACTCGATTCTCTTGCACCGTACCTTTCCGCCGACGGACTGCGCACGGTCGAAACGAAACAAGCAACGCTCAACTCCTTCTCGGCCTCGGCAAACATCAAAATGCAAAAGGTCGCCGCTTTGGAGCAGGTCGCCAATGTTATGAATGACGCGGCCGTCCAAGCGCAGGCCAAGCAGGCCGCGGCAACCGCAGAGGTTGAGGCTCGCACCGCCGAAGCGCAGAGCGCGGCAAGTGCAGCTGCAAGCGCGCAGACCATGACCTCGGCGCGCCGTGATGCGTTGGTCCAGGAGCTGGCACGCAAGCAAAATACGACGGTTGAACTGATTAACCAGCGCGAGGCCGACCTCGAGGCTCAGCGTCAGGCGGCGGCTGCCGAAGCTGCACGCCAGGCTGCCGCTGCGGAAGCGGCACGTCAAGCCGCTGCTGCCGAGGCCGCTCGCCAAGCGCAGTCACAGCGCCAGCAAAACTCGTACGTCGCTCCCGCTCCCGCAGCGCCGAGGTACAGCGAGCCCTCGTACTCCGGCGGCGGCGGAGGAAACTCAGATGCCGCAGCGGGTGCAATCGCGTGGGCAAAGTCCAAGCTCGGTGCGCCCTACGTGTGGGCGGGCGAAGGCCCGGGCTACGACTGTTCCGGTTTGGTCACCATGGCCTACCGGTCGCAGGGCATCTATCTGACCCACTGGTCGCAGGCGCAGTACTCCGAGGGAACGCGCGTGCCCGTCAGCCAGGCGCAGCCCGGAGACTTGATCTTCTGGAACTGGGACGGCGGCAATATCGACCACGTCGCGATCTATCTGGGCAACAACCAGATTATCGAGGCACCGACCTTCGGTGTTCCGGTTCGAATCACTTCGATCTACGGTTGGAGCTCAGTGCTGCCATACGCGGTTCGCGTCGCGTGATGGCGTGAGCGGGGGGTGGGCTTCGGCTCTGCTCTCCGGTCCTCAGATTTGTCACACGAAGTCGGCAGAAGGGCCTGACCCTGCAAAAGACACACGAAGTCGGTGATTGTCATGCGTTATAGCCTGTGACATTTAGCTACAACGTGTGGAGGTGGCTGTGCAACAGGCCCGGGCGTTTGGGGAAGACGCCCGGGCCTCGTTATATCTGCCTTGGCCAAATTGTCGTGGGCCGCAGCGCTGCTTGTGATGCTCTTGTCGTTTCCGCAACAGGGCGTTCGTTTGCTGCTGTCACATGAAGTTGGTGAATGACATGCGCTATAGCCTGTGGCATTTGCTGACTTCGCGTGGAGGTAGCTAGACGGGTGGCGCGGCAGGACTCTTGCGTCGAGGTAGCCGCAGATCCGTTTGCGTCGAGGTAGCCGCAGATCCGTTTGTGACCTGTCTCAAATTGGTAAGAAACAGAAATAATTTGCTCTAGCCATTCGTTCCTACTGGTGACACCGCAAAATGGCAGTTACGCGTCGGTCTCGCATCGTTGCGAAGAGGAACACCATGATCACATTCGACACTGTTTCAAAGACATATCCGCCTGACACGCGAGCAGTAGAGGATTTTTCTCTAACGATTGCCCCGCATACAACAACAGTGTTCCTCGGGACTTCAGGATGCGGCAAGACCACGCTCATGCGGATGGTCAACCGCATGGTCACTCCAACATCCGGGACCGTCACCGTCCGAGGCCGAAACGTCGCCAATGAAGATCCTGTCGCTCTTCGCCGTTCCATCGGCTACGTCCTCCAAGACGGGGGCCTCTTCCCGCATCGAACAATCGTTGACAACATTGCAACCGTTCCAGTTCTCGAAGGCGCTTCAAAGGCAAGCGCGCGAGCAGATGCGCTCAAACTCATGGAGCTCGTCGGCCTCGATCCCTCAATGGCAAAGCGCTATCCCGCGCAGCTTTCTGGCGGCCAGCGTCAACGCGTCGGTGTCGCGCGAGCATTGGCAAACCGTGCCGACATCCTCCTCATGGATGAACCCTTCGGCGCCCTCGATCCTCTGGTCCGCTCTGACCTCCAGCGCCAACTTCGTCGCATTCAAAAGTCCCTGGGCACCACGATCCTCTTCGTTACCCACGACATTGACGAGGCCATCTTGCTGGGTGATCGCATCGCCCTCCTGCGCGAGGGGGCTCAGATTGCCCAAGAAGGTACTCCGCGCGATCTTCTCTTAAACCCAGCCAATGACTTTGTTTGCGAGTTTCTTGGAACATCTGCCATCAGCGAGCGCGAACGAATCTTGGAGGGCGCACCCGGTGGATCTCAGGCGGACAAACCCGACTTGGCCTCGGCAAACAGCGCTGAGGAGGAGCGCGCGTGAACTGGTTGTCGAGCAGTTGGTCGCTCATCGGAGAACTTACCGCCGCGCACCTCGCGATCGCGCTGCCCGCCATCTG
>ERZ773001.873-NODE-873-length-10929-cov-6.72862_pt1 | contig 10929 bp, 5 predicted proteins | sample MGYA00511673_ERZ773001 | MGnify/ENA primary metagenome ERZ773001 (study PRJEB29015, sample SAMEA2738091) | human oral metagenome | biome: human oral; feature: human-associated habitat; material: saliva | place: China | collected 2162 ... | reverse complement strand
CAAACTCGCAGTCCAACCCCATCACCTTCACGCGTAATGATCCGGATGTCACCAATGTGAACTTCGGTTACGCAAAGAACTACACCGTGACGGGATCGGTCTACTACGACAAGGACCGCAACTCTTCGATGGGCGCGGGTGAGCAGGGATTCGGTGGGATCACCGTCAACCTGCTGGACAAGGATGGAAACATCGCCGCCACCACCACGACTGCGGCCGATGGTTCGTACTCCTTCGGCAAGCTGCCTGCAGGAAAGTACTCTGTGGACGTCGAGCAGTCTGACCTGCTCAAGAAGCTGGAGCAGACCCAGAACTCGACTGCACAGTTCACCCTGAACAACGCCAGCCCCTCCAAGGACAAGGTCGATTTCGGCTTCGCAACCAACTACACCCTCAAGGGCACGATTTACCGCGATGGCAACCGCTCCGAGGCGCTGGATACCGGCGAGAAGCTCTACCAGGGCGTGACCGTCGAAGTGCTGAACTCGACAGGTAACGTTGTGGCCACCACGACCACCGACGCGCAGGGCGCGTACAAGTTCCAGAACTTGGAAGCGGGCGACTACAAGGTCCGCGTCGTCAAGGATGGAGCGTTGGCTGACCTGGTACAGACCGAGGATCCGGATGGAACCGTGGATAATACCTCTGGCGTGTACACGCTCAAGCTTGAGGATCCGATCCACGAGAACATCAACTTCGGTTACGTTTCCAACAACACTATTGAGGGAAGCGTCTACCGCGATGATTCTCGCAACGGTAGCCAGAACGGCAATGAGCCCGGATACACCGGTGTCACCGTTCAGCTGCTGGATAAGGACGGTACCGTCATCTCGACCGTGACGACCGATGCCAACGGCCACTACTCCTTCTCCAACCTGCCCGATGGCGACTACTCCATCAAGGTTGTGAAGGACGGTGCGCTTGCGGATACCGAGCAGACTGAAGACCCCGACGCAACTAAGGACAACGCCTCGGAAAAGATCACTCTGAACGAGGCCAACCCGAAGAAGTCTGGCGTGAACTTCGGTTACGTTCCGGATTACTCGATCGCCGGTAACATCTACCGCGATTCGAACCGCTCCGAATCCAAGGACGCAAGCGAGACCGTCTTCCAGGGTGTCACCGTCAACTTGGTTGACGCCTCGGGCAGTGTCGTTGCAACGACCACGACCGACGCCGACGGAAATTACTCCTTCTCCAAGCTGCCTGCCGGTGACTACACGGTGAAGGTCGTCAAGGATGGCGCCATCAAGGACATGGACCAGACCGAGGACCCGGACGGCACCAAAGACAACGCCTCGGGGAAGATCTCGATCGGTGCAGACAACCCGACCCAGACCGGTGTGAACTTCGGTTACAACCCGAACAACATCATCAAGGGCGTTGTTTACCGCGACGATAACCGTTCCTCTTCGCTGAACTCCGGGGAGGAAGGCTACGAAGGTCAGACCGTCCAGTTGCTCGATGAAAATGGCAACGTCATTGCGACGACTCAGACCGCCGCGGATGGCAGCTACTCCTTCGAGCACCTGCCCGATGGCACCTACTCGGTGAAGGTCGTGAAGGATGGCGCCCTTACGGACACCGAGCAGACCGAGGATCCCGATGGCACGAAGGACAACGCCTCCGAGCCCATCACCCTAGATCCGACGCAGAGCGTGAAGGAAGGCGTCAACTTCGGTTACGTTCCGGACTACTCGCTCTCCGGCACGATTTACCGCGATGGAAACCGCAGTGAATCCCACGATGCCACCGAGGATCCCTACGTGGGTGTCACCGTGAACCTGCTCGATTCGGCGGGCAATGTTGTGGCGACAACAACGACGGATGCCAATGGCGCCTACAGCTTCTCTAAGCTGCCCGCCGGTGACTACCGCGTCAAGGTCGATACGACCGGAACGCTCAAGGGCCTGGACCAGACCGAGGATCCCGACGGCGTCGCGGATTCGACCTCTGGAACGATCTCCCTGAGCAACACGAACCGCACTCAAAGCGGTGTGAACTTCGGTTACATCGAGAACAACTCGATCAGCGGCACGATCTTCCGCGACGAGGCCCGCAACGGCGTCAAGGATCCCAGCGATCCCGGTTTCCCCTCGGTCAAGGTGACCTTGCTTGATGAGAACGGAAACGTCGTGGAGACCACGACGACGGATTCCAATGGTGCATACAAGTTCTCGCACCTGCCCGATGGCAAGTACCGCGTGAAGGTTGATACGACCGGTGTCTTGAACGGCCTGGAGGTCACTCTTGATCCCGATACGCTCAAGGATTCTCAGTCCGAGCTGATCGAGCTTGGCGAGTCGAACCCGACCGTTGAGAACGTCGACTTCGGATACATGGAGAAGGAAGTTCCTGCGGCTCCGCAGCCCGCGAAGCAGCCGAACCCGAAGGCTGTGCCCTCGAAGTTGGCGCGTACCGGCACTGAGTCCGGGGTCCTGGGTGTGGGTCTTGCTGCGCTGGTCGCCGGTGGCGTGCTCCTTATCCTCCGTCGCCGAGGCCACATCTCCTAATGCGTGTTGCCGCCGCTGAGTCGGTGGCATAGACGTGAGTGAGTGGAGGTCCAAGTGGGAAACTGCTTGGACCTCCACTTTTATGATTTTTGCGCTGTTCTTGCGGCTTGGGGCGAAAACAGGACGCAAATGAGCGCGCGGGGCCGTAAAGTTCAAGTGTGACGACAGCTCTTTATCGCCGGTACAGGCCCGACACCTTCGAACAGGTCATCGGTCAGGAACACGTGACCGAACCTCTTCGTGCGGCTCTTCGCGCCCACAGGGTGAATCATGCGTACTTGTTCTCTGGTCCTCGTGGGTGTGGCAAGACAACCTCTGCGCGTATTTTGGCGCGTTGCCTGAACTGCGCTGAAGGCCCAACGGATACGCCTTGCGGTCAGTGTGAATCCTGTCGTGAATTGGCAACCGGTGGCCCGGGTTCGCTTGATGTTGTCGAAATCGACGCCGCCTCCCACGGTGGTGTGGATGACGCGCGTGACCTACGTGAGCGAGCCACGTTTGCGCCGGTGCGTGACCGCTATAAGGTCTTCATCATCGACGAAGCCCACATGGTCAGCCCCCAGGGCTTCAATGCTCTGCTCAAGCTCGTGGAAGAGCCGCCCGAGCACGTGAAGTTCATCTTCGCAACGACTGAACCTGAACGCGTGATTGGAACCATTCGTTCCCGCACGCATCACTATCCTTTCCGCCTGGTACCACCGGATATCTTGGAACCCTACCTGCACACCCTGTGCGATGAGGAAAACATCCGCGTCGGTGAAGGTGTTTTGCCTCTGGTTATTCGCGCCGGTGGTGGTTCTGTACGTGACTCGCTATCCGTGCTGGATCAGCTCATGGCCGGCGCTATCGAGGGTGAAATCGCGTATAAGACCGCAGTTGCACTGCTCGGCTACACGGATACCGCGCTTTTGGATGAGAGCGTTGATGCTCTTGCCGGTGGCGACGGAAGCGCCGCGTATCGCGTCATTGAAAAGATGGTGTCCTCGGGGCATGATCCGCGTCGTTTTGTTGAGGATTTTCTCCAACGTCTGCGCGACCTGTTGATCATCGCTGTCGCGGGTGACGGGGCAAGTGATGTTCTGGTTGGCACCCCACACGATCAATTTGAACGCATGAGCATCCAGGCAAAGAACTGGGGGACTCAGGCGCTTTCGCGCGCCGCTGATCTGACCGATCAGGCTTTGCGTTCTATGACGGGTGCAACCTCGCCTCGGCTTCAACTTGAACTCTTGATCGGCCGGATCTTGGTACCCGCCCCAAACGCACACTCTGACGCCGGATATGTCACTTCCACCCAAGGACAGCCCGGTGGAGGCTCTGGTCCGCTTTCTGGCGGAGTTGGCCTCGTTGGGGGAGGGGCGCCTGCGGAAAAGCCTTCGGGTGCGGGTTCCTTTGGCGCTCGGCAAGCGCGTGAAGCCTTGGCTCGAAAGAAGTCCGAAAAGAATGGGGAGCAGGGTGCTCCTCAGAGCCAGGCTCAGGCTCAGACTCAGCCCCAGTCCGTTTCCGAAGCTCGCGTGGAATCTCCTGCTTCTTCAACTGGGTGGGAAGTTGCTCAGCCGGCGCAGCGTGGGGGAGACGCCTCTGCTTCCACTCCGGCACGAGCATCTGGACCCGTTCAGGCCGAGGCCCCCGCACAGGCCTCTACGCCCACCCCCGCCACTACTCCCGCGCCGGCCCCGAGCCACTCTGCTGGAGGAGCAGCGGGCGCTGACCTCATCCGCCAGCGTTGGGGTGATGTCGTTGAACGCCTCGCGACCCACAGCAGGGTTGTGTGGAGTTTGCTCTCGCAAAATGGGCAATTGGGTGCCGTTGATGGGGATCAATTGGTACTGCTCTTCCCCAGTCAGGGAATGGTTGCCAGCTTCACCAATGGTGGCCGGGCCCAAATCGTTGAAGAAACAATCTATGACGTCCTCGGTATTCGCCTGCATGTTAGCGCGCAGGTTGGACAAGCAGGTGGTGGCCCGGCGGTTTCAACGCCTTCTGCCAACGCGCATGCCGCAGCCGCGGCGCCCGCGCAGGGCGCCAGCCAACAGTCGGCACCCCAGCGCGGCGGGCAGCGCCGCGAAGCTGAGCATCACGCCGAAGCGCCACAGGAAGCACCCGTTTGGCAGGTTGCGACGCCTCCGGAGTCCCCAGAAACCAACGCCCCGACCGAGCAGGGATTGCGTGTTCCAGCTCAGCCGATTGACGCAACGCAGCCCTATGACCCGCAATCCCCCGCGTCGTACGATTGGCGTACCCAGGAGCCGCCCCCTTTTGATCCCAGCGAAGACAGTGATGAAGACAGCAACGCAGAGCTTGAAGCGCCTGCTTCCTCGCAGTCAGTGCCGGAGCCAACGCCAAAGCCAGCGGCCCCTCGGAATAGTGCACTCGATCAGCCTGAAGACGACGATGAAGACGAATCAGAGTGTTTTACCCCGACCTCGGGATGGAGCGAGGCGGTCATTCAACCGCCCAGTTTTGATCCCGAAGAAGAGGAATCGGTGCCCTCGGTTCCTGCTTTTGCAGAGGTGACTCCCTTGCCCTCGCAGCGTTTCGCTGGGGTGAGCGCGCGCCAAGAAACGGGTGAAAGCGACGCCGAAGAGGCCTCGCCGGAAACAGAGGATGACCCCTTCGAGGCGCCCACTGTTTCTGCTGCGGAAGACGATAGCGCCAGCATCGATGATGAGGACATGTCCGAGTCGAATCTCTTCGGGATTCCCGCGGTTTTGGATATTCTGGGCGGAACCATCATTGAGCAGAAGACCGATGACCAGGGAGGGTGGTGACGCGTGTACGAAGGAGCTCTTCAAGATCTCATTGATGAACTTGGCCAGCTTCCCGGGGTTGGGCCAAAGAGCGCGCAACGCATGGCTTTGCACCTTCTCGAGGCCGAACCTGAGGACGTAGAGCGCTTGACCACCGCGATCAACGCGGTGCGCAACCAGGTCAAGCATTGCTCGGTGTGTGGGAACCTCACAGAAGACGATGAATGTTCGATTTGTCGCGATCCTCGCCGCGATCCCAGCATTATTTGCGTCGTGCAGGAACCGAAGGATATTCAAGCGATCGAGAATTCTCGAGTATTCCGCGGACGCTACCACGTGCTGGGCGGAGCCATTGACCCGATCCACGGAATTGGTCCCGATCAGCTCAGGATTCGCCAGCTCTTGGGGCGTCTCTCTGACGGTGTCGTTCAAGAAATCATCATCGCAACGAACCCGAATATCGAAGGGGAAGCAACGGCCTCGTATTTGGCCAGAACCCTGTCCACCATTGGCGTGACAACAACGCGTCTGGCCATGGGGCTTCCCGTGGGCGGCGACCTTGAATACGCGGATTCCATTACCCTGGGCAGGGCAATGGAAGGCCGGCGCAACATGTCCTGAATGTCGACGGAAACTGTGAAAGGATCTCGACATGAGTACAGCAGAATCCAACTTCATCCGCCCCGATGGGACGCCCGTGCGCATTCTTGTCGTTGACGATGAATCTGTCCTCGCTGAACTCTTGGGATCGGCCTTGAGGCATCAGGGCTGGGAGACAAAAACCGCGGCCAATGGCTGGGAAGCCTTGGATAAGGCCGATACTTTTGACCCCGATGTGGTCGTTTTGGATATCCAGATGCCCGGCCTCGATGGAATGGAAACCTTGGAACGCCTGCGTAAGCGCAAGCCGCACCTTCCTGTCCTGTTCTTGACGGCACGTGACGCGGTGGCTGATCGCGTTGCCGGACTGCGTGCCGGTGCCGATGACTACGTGACAAAGCCCTTCGACTTGGATGAAGTCACTGCGCGTATTGACGCACTGCTTCGCCGATCTGGAATGGCTTCGGTCACCGCTGAACGTGTTCTGACCGTTGGCGATCTGACCTTGGACGAGGACTCGCATGACGTTGCTCGTGGTGGTGAAGCGATTACGCTCACGAACACCGAATTCGAGCTGCTGCGGTACTTCATGGAAAACCCGAACGTTGTCTTGTCGAAGTCGCAGATTCTTGATCGAGTATGGTCTTACGACTTTGGGGGCCAGGCAAATATCGTCGAACTGTATATCTCCTACCTGCGTAAGAAGATTGACGCTGGGCGCGAACCCATGATTCACACGGTCAGGGGAGCCGGCTATATCCTCAGGCCAGCCTCGTAGGAGTGCCAATGACAAGCTCTGCCCCCCAAGCTTCGAATACCGAATCACAGGCGCGCACCCCCAAGCACAGCACTCCTCGACCAAAGCGCAAACGATCGCGTCTTCTCACTGTTCGCCTGAGTCGTTTTCTTGCTGCAGCCGTCGCTTTGGCGTTGGTCACCATGCTTGCCGCCTCGGCGCTCGCAATGCATTCGTGGATGACTTCCAAGATCGATAGTTCGCTTGAATCCATGCTCAGCAGGCTTGAAAAGAACGCAGAGCTCAGCTTGCAGCAACCTGTTCCTCCGCCCCCTCCTCCGACGGCTGGGTCGCAGGAGGACCAGGATGATCATGACGATGACCACGGACCATCACAGTCGAATTCTCCAAGTTCCTCTGCTTCGCCAAGTGAACACGGACCGCGTGGTTTGCGAGGCCCAGGTTCGGCAGAAGGCCAGTTGCAGCTCATCAAGGATGACGATGAGATCGTTTCGGGTGTCGTCAAGCAATTTGATGTGGTGGAGCTCGATGGTGCTGCTCAGCAGCAGATTCTCTCCTTGCGCTGTGATGGGCATGGACACAATGTCAGCTTGCCGAATTTAGGTTCTTTCAGGGTTATGTGCGGTCAATCAGAGTCACGGACACTGGTCGTCGGCCTGTCTTTGGCAGCCAATAACTCGACGCTGATTATGTTGGTGGCTCTTGAAGGCGTCATCGCTCTTGTCGTGATCGCAGGCGCGACTTTCATCGGTCGCAAGTGGATTCGCAAAGAAATGCTCCCATTGGGTGAGGTAGCGGCAACTGCACGAAACATCGGCTCCAAGGACCTGATTGCCACACCAATGGTTGAGGATTTCCAACGCGTTGATTACTCCATTGCGCAACCCGGGGATGAAGTTGGCGATGTCGGTTTCGCGTTGAATACCATGATCGACAATGTTGAAACTGCGCTTCAGGCCCGCGCGGAATCCGAGCAACGCCTGCGTCAATTCGTCGCCGATGCCTCGCACGAACTCCGAACTCCTTTGGCATCAATTCAGGGTTACACGCAGCTTCTTCAACGAGGGGCAACGGACCAAGAGCTCGCGCTTTCGCGAATCACATCTGAGTCCGCGCGTATGTCCGGTCTGGTTGAGGATCTTCTGCTGTTGGCTCGCCTTGATGCGGGACGTGAACTGGCCAGCGATCCGGTCGACGTGATCCCATTGGCTATCGACGCAGTGTCAGACGCCCATGCAGCGGGTCCGGATCACCAGTGGAGCCTGGACCTTCCCGAAATTGATGACGAGGCCGATTCCTGCACTTCCTGCACCGTGCTGGGTGATGAGTCTGCGCTTCGCCAAGTCTTCGCAAACCTGGTCAATAACGCTAGGATTCACACTCCCGCTGGCACTCACGTCAAGGTTGGAGTGCAAACGATCGCTGGTACCGCATCGACGCCGGGCTTTGTGCGCATGAGTGTTGCCGATGACGGCCCGGGTATTCCGCCCGAGTTGCGCGCTACCGTCTTTGATCGTTTCGTCCGAGGCGACACTTCGCGCTCGCGTCAGGGGAAAGGTTCCTCGGGGCTTGGACTATCGATCGTTTCGTCGATTGCCGAGGCCTTGGGCGGCCGGGTGGACGTCGATACCGTGTGCGACGGTGAGGGCGCGCCTGGTGAACACGGGACAACCTTCTCGGTGATCCTGCCGGCGATCTCTTAGAACTCCACTTCGAGCGCGGTGCGTGCACGGTAGCGCGCATCGCCCGGGTCAGCGGCCTCGACAACGGAAGCAGCAGCCAAGCGGCACTGTGCCAGGCTCACCTGAGCAAGCTGTGCACCGACCGAGGGGATAGCCAAGCGTGGCATCGACAGCGCAGGCACACCCATACCCGCGAAAACGCAGGCCAGCAGCGGGTCAGCCGCGGCCTCGCCACACACACTCACGCTCACCCCGTGCGCGAGGCCAGCGTGCGCAACCTGCGCGATCAAGCGCAAAGGCGCGGGTTGCCACGGATCGGAATACTCGGCAAGGTCCGGTGAGAGGCGGTCCGAAGCCATCGTGTACTGGATGAGGTCGTTCGAACCAATCGACACGAAGTCCACGTGCTCCATGATTGAATCGATCATCAGTGCCGCCGCGGGGACCTCAATCATCACCCCAGCATGCAGCTCGACCTCAAAACGCTCGGAGAGCTGGCGAACCGACGAGGCAAACCACCTGGCCTCGGCAGCCGTTGACACCATCGGCGCCATCACCGAAACCGAAGTCTCACGCTGACGCATTGCCGCAAAAGCAATCGCCTCGAGCTGGTTTTGGAGAATCTGCGGATGCGGGCCTGAGGTTCGGATCCCGCGAACGCCAAGAGCCGGGTTCTCCTCGCCGGGAATCGTCGCATAGGCCAGCGGCTTATCGGAGCCCGCATCCAGCGTGCGCACGCACACTGAATACCCCTGGAACTCTTGGAAAATACTCGAATAAAACTCGGTCTGTTCCTCAATGGAAGGCTCGGTTTGCGCGTTGAGGAAGGCGATTTCTGAACGGAAAAGCCCGATCGAATCGGCAAGCGGGGAACGAGCAGCAGCCTTCGCGCTGGCCAGGTCGTGGATATTTGCCAGCAAACGCACGGGATGATCATCCGAGGTGTGCGCGGGCGGTGCCCATTTGAGGGTGGCCTCGGCGCGGCGTCGGTCACGCTCCACGGCCTCGCGGGCCTCATTTTCGGGAACGCCAGTGGTCACGGAGCCCACAAAAGCATCCATGAGCACATACTCGCCCGTGCGGATTTCGTTGATGCGACGAGCCGCCACGATGCAGGGGATCCCCAGCTGGCGAGCGATGATCGAGGTGTGCGAGGTGGGGCCGCCCAGCTGGGTCACGATTCCCACGCAGTGCGCGGGGTTGAGATGCGCCGTGTCCGAAGGTGACAAATCCCGCGCGCAGAGAATATAGGGGCTTTCCGAGGCCGCCTGTACCTTCCGCGCATGCACGCGCGCATCGCTGGCCTCGTCACCTGAGGAAGCAGCTAAGTGGGCAAGAATTAGGTCGCGCACGTCCTTGAGGTCCGCCACGCGCTCGAGCATGAGTCCGCCCGAAGCACGGAAGACTTCGGTGAACTTTTCGGTTGCGCGAACAACCGCCTGGGGAGCGGGTACCCCGGAATAAATCCACGATTGTGCCTCCGCAATCCAGCTGGGATCGGTCGCTAGGGAAGCAGTCATCATGAGCACGTCGGAAACATCGCCATAGGCCTGTTCGGACTGGGCGAAGAGGTCATCGCCGACGCTTCGGCAGATCTCTTCCAAATGCGCGGCACATGCGGCGCGCTCTTTGGGGGGAAGCTCGGTGAACTCTGTGGGGGGGAGGGGGTGACGTGATGTCCATACGATCGGTGCGTAGGACACTCCATGAACAACGGGAGTGCCGTAAACCGTGTGCGACATCGTGCGTTCCTTTCTTGGGAGCCGAGCTCACACTATTCTCCCATGCCCCGAAGGCTCCGGTATGTACGGTAAGTTACGTTTACAAATTGGTACAAACGTTCACGTGTTGGTCAAAAGTCGCAGCAACCCCAAACTTTCGCCACGATTAGGGAAGGAAACCAGAACACAGACAGTTAGGACTACTCGTGGCGCTCATCGTGCAAAAGTACGGAGGCTCGTCCGTCGCCGATGTCGAAGCGATCAAACGCGTTGCAAAACGCATCGTCGACACTCGAAACGCCGGACACAAGCTTGTCGTTGTTGTCTCCGCAATGGGCGATACAACTGACGACCTCTTGGACACGGCCGCTCAGATTACCGAGCATGCTCCCGAACGCGAAATGGATATTCTCCTCACCGCGGGCGAGCGTATTTCGATGGCCCTCCTGTCTATGGCGATTAACGAATTGGGTGTTGCCGCTCAGGCCTTCACCGGCGCACAAGCAGGCATTCACACGACCTCCGCCTACGGCCGCGCACAAATCACCGGCATGGTTCCCGAGCGCATTGCCCGCGCAATCTCAGAAGGGCAGGTCGCAATTGTCGCCGGATTCCAAGGAATTTCCGATGACGAGGACGTGACGACCCTGGGCCGAGGTGGCTCCGATACGACCGCGGTCGCCCTCGCGGCTGCCCTCCACGCTGATGTCTGCGAGATCTACACCGACGTCGATGGCCTTTTCTCTGCAGACCCGCGAATCGTAAAAAAGGCCCACCGCGTTCGCACCATCTCGACCGAAGAAACCCTGGAGCTGGCCGCTCACGGAGCGAAGATCCTCCACCTGCGCGCCGTTGAATTTGCCCGCCGCTACAAGGTTCCCTTACACGTGCGTTCTTCTTTCTCCG
>ERZ773001.872-NODE-872-length-10950-cov-29.2424_pt1 | contig 10950 bp, 4 predicted proteins | sample MGYA00511673_ERZ773001 | MGnify/ENA primary metagenome ERZ773001 (study PRJEB29015, sample SAMEA2738091) | human oral metagenome | biome: human oral; feature: human-associated habitat; material: saliva | place: China | collected 2162 ... | reverse complement strand
CCTCGCAGGGGATGGTCACGTGGGGCGGGCCGTGGAACATCATGAACGGCATCGCCGGGATCCTCAACCTGCTCGCGATCTCCGGGTGGGTCGGCATCTTCGTGTCCAAGGGCAAGGAGCGCGCCCTCGTCTGGGGCGACCTGACAATCGGGTGGATCATCGCCTACGACCTGTGGAACTTCGCGTACGTGTACAACTGCCTGGCGGACCGCGCATGGTACTCGGGCGTGGCGCTGCTGGCGGCGTGCACGATCCCCGCGCTCATGACGTTTGGGCGAGGCGCGTGGATCCAGTACCGCGCGTACACGCTCACGTTCTGGTCAGCGGTCGTGCTCACCTTCCCGCACTTCATGCAGGATTCGACGTTCGCCCACCGCAGCTCGCACAACCCCTGGGCGCTGCTCATCGTCTCGGCGGTCGCACTCATCGCGAACGTGTGGATGTTCGTCGCGCACGTCCGGGTCATCGTCACGAAGCGGCGCAACCCCTTCACCCAGGAGGTCCACGCCGACGAGGCCACCTACGCCTCGTGGGTCCGTGACCTCGCGTCCGACGAAGACAAGGAACTTATCGCCGCGCGCCTCGGCACGACGCCACAGGAAGCGGGGTTCGTCGCTGCGGATAGCCGATAAGTTTCTTTTTTGGGAACCGTTCTGTGGGGCGGTTCTTGCTGGCGGGGGCCGCGCACGTCTACGCCGCGACGGATTCGCTCACGCGCGGGAACCCGCTATCCGGGGCAGTAACCCGCTTGTCCGCACGTCAACCCGCTGTTCCGTACGCAGGCAGCCTCGCCCGGGTCCCAATAAGCGGGTTCGCGTGCGAAGTATTGACGCCCCGGGTGCACACCCACAGTGAGTGCCCATCATAAGCAACGCCCAGAGCATCACCCACGCGCAGAGCATCATTCACGTCCCTTGCATCGCCCACGCCCAACGCATCGAGCAGCGTTCTCCAGCAACGCACCCCGCCCTCACCCACTTGTTTCACGAACAATTCCCGTGAAACAACGCGGGGCCGCGCACCAGGAATGGTGCGCGGCCCCGGTCCCGTCCCAGCCGCAAGAGCAGTAACCGCCGCAAGAGCCGCGACAGCTCCTGTCGCTGGATCAGCCGGAATAGCCGATTCAGGCAGGTCAGTCCCGACAGCGCGCGATCAGCCGCAACCGCCGCACAGGCAAGAAGGGCTGCGCTCACCGGGCCAGACACACGCCTATGGCATCAGCCTCCCCTCGTCGTCGAACACGTAGCGCGTGCCGTCGATCCATCGACTACCCGTCGCCATCGCGCCGGAGGACGTCAGGTAGTACCAGGCATCACCGTCGCGCAGCCACCCGGTGGCCATCGCGCCGCCATCGGGTGACAGGTAGTACCAGGAGGATCCCACGCGCTGCCAGCCAGTGGCCAGAGCACCCGAGGAGGTCAGGTAGTACCACGCGAACCCGTCGTGCACCCATCCGGTGCGCATCGCGCCGGAGGAGGAGAGGTAGTACCAGGTGCTCTGCACCTTGGTCCAGCCGCTCGTCATCGCGCCGGTGAGGGGATCCAGGTAGTACCACGTGCCGTGCACACGAACCCATCCAGCGGACTGGCCGCCCGACGCGCCGTAGTAGTACCACTGACCGTCCTCGTACACCCATCCGGTCACCATGTATCCTCGCGCGTTGAAGCGGTAGATCGCCCCGTCGATGCGCAGCTGCGTGGAGGTCGGGTAGTTCCCGTCGTCGTAGCGCCACCACCAGCCGAAGGTGCCGGACACCCAGCGCCCAGCCCGGGCCTCGTCGGGACCCACGTGGTCGGTGCTGACCGTGAAGGGAACCTGCGCGGTCGCATCGTCGTCGGCGCGCGGATCGAAGTTGCGCCCGGAGGCTTCGACCGTGACCGTGGCTGCGCCGGAGAAGCGTCCCGTGCCCGCCGGGTGCGAGACGTCCACGCCGTCGGCCTGAATCGTCACGCCGGTCCCATCGAACGAGCCGTCGCCGACTCCGGTCGCGATCTCACGGTCGCCGAGCAGCAGCCGAGCGTTGGTCACCGGCCCGGTCACGGTGGCGCGCACGGAGACGCGCCCGGCGAGGGTCTCCCCCGCCAGCGGCTTCCACGCCACCCCGTCGGTCGAATACTCGACCGCGCCAATCACCGGAGCAGTCTGATCCTTGAGCACGGCATCGAGCGCGTTGGGCACGCCCGCACCCCGGTACTCGCGGCCCTCCGCGGGCGCGGCCAGGCGCGACCAGTTCTCGGGTGCGGACGCCTGCTCCTTCGCCACAGCGACAATCTCCGAAGCACTCATCTCCGGATGCACCTGGCGCAACGTCGCGAGGACGGCCGCGGCCAGCGGCGAGGCCTGCGACGTGCCGTACAGGTTCCCGTAGGCCTTGCCGTACCAGCTCGTCAGCGGCGCGTAGATCTTCGCGCCGGGTGCCGCGAAACCAATCGTCGTGGCACCCCAGTTCGACCAAGACGTCGGCTCCAGCACGCCCGTGGCGGGGTCCGCGCCCTCGGGCAGCTGCAGCGCGGAGACCGCGAGGGTGCCGCGCATCATCGACGGCATGTAGACGCCGCCCGTCACGTCGCGCTCGAACGCGCCCCACGTGTCGCCCGGCGACGAGTCGTCGGTCGCGGGCGGGTTATCCAGGTCCGTCGTCCAGTTACCTGCGGCCACCACGTTGATGACGCCCTTCGACGTCGCGTAGTCGGCGGCACGCTGGACGGCTTCCAGGCCAGCGGCCTGCTCGGGGTCGTTCGGCATCCAGTACTTCCACGGGTTGACGTAGTAGGAGCCGTTCGTCACCGAAATGCCGTGCTCGGCGGCCCACACGAAGCCGCACGCGATGTATTCGGGGTAGAAGTAGCCGCCGTTGCGCGACGCCACATTAATTGCGGCGATGCGCAGCGTCGGGTTCACTCCGTCCACGCCCACGCCGTCATGCTTGGCGGCAATCGACCCGGCCACGTGCGTGCCGTGTGTCGCGTCGTCCCAGCGCCACGCCGCCGGATCCTGGTTGGGGATGCCGTTGACGTTGCAGGCCACGGACTTGGCGTGGTCCACCTGCCCGGCCAGGTCCGGCACGGTGTCGTCGACGGACTGATCCATGATGCCCACGGTCACGGGGGCGCGCATGACGTCAACGTCCTGGGCCTCAAGGGCGTGCAGGGCCTGGAGGTGCCACCCGTTGGAGGTCTGCGGGTCTGGAGTTACCCCGGCCTCGTCCTCGCTCTGGGTGCCCTCGCTCTGCACGGCGTCGGACTTCGGCGCGGCCGCGAGCGCTGCGTCGGCTCGCACACGGGTCGTGTAGTCGATGGGGACCACGGCCTCGTTGCCGCCGACGGGTGCCTGGCGGGTGGGGCCGATGGAGTCGTAGCTGATGCCCTCCTTGATGAGCGCCGCGCCCAGGTCGGGTGAGAACGTCGGGGAGGCGGATTGGACGAAGAAGGTGGAGAACTGCGGGTAGCGCGCCAGGACCAGTCCTCTCTGGAACGAGGCCTGGGCTGCGGCTCGCTCGAAGGTGGCCTTGTCCGTGCCCGTGGGGAGGTTCACCGCGTAGTTGGCGGGCAGTTGTTCGGCGGCGCGCGCGGGGGCGGTGATTCCGGCTGTGGCTTCGCCGGGCACAGGGGCTTCGCCGGCGCCCGGGTCGGGCGCGGGCTGGGGCACGACGGCGGGGTCGCGCGAGACCGTGAAGGTCGCTTCGCGGCCCGTGTCGTCATCGGCTTGGCGGTCGAAGTTGATGCCTGCGGCGCTGACTTGGACGCGGGCGGTAACCGAGTCCGTGCCGTCGGGCAGGAGGGAGGAGAGGTCTACGTTCTCCGCGGACACGCTCAGCTCGGGGTCGCCGTATTTGCCGGAGCCGTCGCGGTCGACGCCGGTCAGGGACGCCACGTCCATGTGCAGGTGGCTGATCGGCGAGGCGGCGGCCGCGTAGAAGGTGACGGGGCCTGCGGGCAGGGTCGCGCCGTCGAGGCTCTTCCATTCGCCCTTGCCGACCCTGTATTCGAGGGTCGTGACGGTCGGCTGCATCTGGTCGCGGCGCATGGTGGTCAGCGCGTTGATGAAGCCGTAGCCGCGGTATTCCTTGCCGTCGGCGGGCACCTCCAGGCGCGTGTAGTCGATGGCCGCCTGCTTGCGCATGAGGTCGATGATCTGGGTTCCCGTGAACGCGGGGTGCGTGGCCTTGATGAGCGCGGCGATGCCCGTGATGTGCGGGGCCGCCATGGAGGTGCCGCTCGTCTTGGCGTATCCGCTCGGGTACTGGGCGGTGGGGACGGTGGAGTAGATGCCGTCGCCGGGTGCCGCGAAGTCAATGGTGGTGCCGTAGTTGGAGAAGTCCGCGCGCGCGAGGGTCGTCCACTCGGGCTTGGTCTCCTCGTCGACGCGCGTGAGAGCGCTCACCTGGCTGACACCCGCGACCTGGCCGGGAACGCGGATCGATCCCGCGACCGGACGATCTTTGATGGGCGTGTCCATGTCGGTCGGCGAGCCGGAATCGGTCGTCGGATGATCATTGTCCGCACCCTCGTTGCCGGCCGAGGCGATGACGGCCAGTCCCTTGCTCTGCGCGTAAGTGATGGCACGGGTCGCGGCCTCCAGGCCTGCGGCCTGGTCGGGGTTGGTCGGACTCCAATACATCCACGGGTCCATCGAGTACGAGTTGTTGACGATGTCCACGCCGTGACTAGCCGCCCACATGAACGCACACGTCACGTATTCGGGGTAGATGAGCTGCTCGGAGTTGGCGGCCTTGATCGACACAAGGGTCGTATACGGCGCGACACCATCGATGCCGATCCCGTTGTGGTTCGCCGCGATAATGCCGGCGACGTGCGTGCCGTGGAAGTAGTCGTCACGCCAACCCCCGTACTCCTGGGAGGCGACGCCGTTGGACGCGCACGACACGGAGCGAGTCTGGTCCACGCGCCCGGCCAAGTCCGGGTGCATGTCGTCGATGCCCGTATCGATGACGCCGACGGTCACGGGCGCGTGCGCGACGGGCACGCCCGCCGCCTCGGCCACGCTCATGGCCGCAGCGCCCCAGTTAGAGATCTCCTCGCTCCCGTCAGCCTCGCTCAGCGCCCGTCCGCGAGCGCTCTGCACGCCGCCGGACTGCGCGCCCGACTGGGCGCCGCTCTGGCCGGTGCCGTCCCCGGACTGCGCTGGGTCGGGTGTGGGTTCGAGTGCTGGAGCGGGCGCGGGGGCCTTGACACGCTCCACCTCGGGCACGGCGGCCACGCGGGTCGGACCAATCGAGTGCACCGTGATCTCGGACCCCGCCAAGGCCTCGGCCATGTCCGGGGCGAACGAGGCCGACTCACTCTGTGCGAAGAACGTGCCGATCTGCGGGTACGAGGCCAAGGCGACACCGCCCGCGGAGGAGACCATGGCGAGTGCGCGTTCCAGGTCGGCGGGAGCGGCACCCGGGCTCAGGTTAATCGCGTAGTTCATAAGGCCCGCGCTCACTCGAGCGGGGGCGATCAGAGAGGTTGGGTCATCGGCTCGGGCTGGTGGGGCTGTCGCCGTCGCGACGCCCATCGACAGGGTGAGAGCGGCGACGATCCCAATGCGTGCAGCGTTGCGGCGCATGGTTCCTCATTTCGGTTGTGAGTGTCGCGCGCACGACACCGTGCACACGTGATCACCATCATCCTAGAGTTTGACATGTCCGACAATTCATACCGCTTAACATCGGGCAACACCGGAGAAAATTCGACCGTGACAGCGGGAGGGGCCGCGCGCGTGCGCGGCCCCTCCCCAACCGCTGTCGGCCCTCCCCGGGCGTGGCCCTGCCCGGGGTGCCGAGGTGGCGGCTACCGCATGCGGCCAGACGAATCGAAGGAGTATGCAACTCCGTCGATCACGCGGTCGCCCGTTACCATGACGCCGGTCTCATCCAGGTAGTACCAGGACGCGCCCTCCTTCACCCAGCCAGTCGCCATCGCGCCCGAGGGCTGCAGGTAGTACCAGGCCGACCCTTCCTTCAGCCAGCCCGTGTGCATCGCACCCGTCGCAGGGTCCAGGCGGAACCACACTCCATCCAGCTCCAGCCAGCCCGTGCGCATCGCACCCGTCGCAGGATCCAGGTAATACCAGGTGCCGCCCACGTTCGCCCAGCCCGACGCCTGAGCGCCGGACGCGCCGCAGTAGAACCACTGGCCGCCCTGACTCACCCAGCCGGTCACCATATAGCCGCGCGCGTCAAAGCGGTACACCTCGCCGTTAATGCGCAGCGCCTCGGAGACCGGGTAGGTGCCGTCGGCCTTGCGCCACCACCAGCCGATCGCATCGGATGTCCACTCGCCGGCCACGGCCTCGTTCGGATCGTCGCCGCCCACAACCGTGAACAGTGCCGACGCGCTCGCGTCATCGTCGGCGCGCGGATCCGAGTTGCGACCCGAGGCCTCGACCGTCACGGACTGCGCACCGGAGAGGGAGGAGACATCCACGCCGTCAGCCTGAAGCGTCACGACGCCGCCCGCGGGCGTGCCGGCCGCGACCTCCTGGCCGCCCACGAGCAGACGAGCCGACGTCACGGCACCGCTCACCGTCGCGCGCACGGAGAGAGAACCGGAGAGCTCCTGACCGTCCAGCGGCGCCCACTGCGCGCCGTCGGTCGAGTATTCGATCTGACCAATCACGGGAGTTGGCTGGTCCTTCAGGACCGCGTCCAGCGCGTCGGGCAGGCCCGCGCCGCGGTACTCCTTGCCATCCCACGGGGCGTTGAGCTCGCCGTAGTGGCCCGCCGCCTGCTTCTTCATCAGGTCAATGATCTGATCACCCGTGTACTCCGGGTGCACCGACTGAAGCAGCGCGGCAACGCCCGCGACGTGCGGGGTCGCCATCGAGGTGCCGTCGGCAACCGCGTAGCCGCTCACGTAGAACAGCAGCGGCGCGGTCGAGTAAATCTGGTCGCCGGGGGCCGCAAAGTCGATGGTCGTGCCGTAGTTCGAGAAATCCGCGCGCGCCAGCGACAGGCCGGGTTTTACGTTGTACGCCTGAGCGACCGCTCACCTGCGCGACGCCGTCGAGCATGGAGGGCACGCGGATGCCGCCCTCGACGTTCCGTCCCTTCGTCGGAGCAGGCGCGTCCGTCGGGGAACCGTTGTCAATCGTCGGGTTGTCGATGCTCACCCCCTCGTTACCAGCGGCCGCGATAACGGCCAGTCCCTTGCCCTGCGCGTACTTGATGGAACGGGTCGCGGCCTCCAGGCCCGCCGCCTGCTCGGGATCGGTCGGACTCCAGTAGACCCACGGATCCATCGAATACGAGTTGTTCACGATGTCCACGCCGTGGCTGGCCGCCCACATAAACGCGCACGTCACGTACTCGGGGTAAATGAGGCGATTGTCGTTCGTGGCCTGAATCGCCACGATGGTCGCCTCGGGGGCGATGCCGTCGATGCCGATGTCGTTGTGGTTCGCCGCGATAATGCCGGCGACGTGCGTGCCGTGGTAAAACTCGTCGCGCCAGCCGTAGAAGCCCTGCGTCGCCACACCGTTGACCGAACACTTCACCGAACGCTCAGTATCCACGCGGCCCGCCAGATCCGGGTGTGTGTCCTCAACACCCGAATCAACGACGGCGACCGTGACCGGCGCGCGCTCCACGGAGACCGCCCCGGCCTCGCGCGCGTGCATAGTTTCTGCACCCCAGTTGAAGATCTTTTCATCCGCCGCATCGCTCGCGCTCTCGTCGCGCATGGCGGCCAGGCCGCCCGGCTGAGCGTCGTCAGCCACAGGGTCACCAGCTGCGGGGGTATCAGCTGCCGGGATATCGATGTTCTCGTCGGCGGCAGGGGCCTCGACTGCGGGGGTATCGGCGTTCTCCTCGACGGCCGGGGCCTCGTCATTCGTGGGGAGGGCGACTCGCTCGTAATAGAGGACCCCCTCGGTGCGGGTCGGGCCGATGGAGTGAACCGGGATGCCCGCGTCCTTCAGCGCGGCGGCCAAGTCGGGCGCGAACGAGGGCGTGGCGCTCTGAGCGAAGAAGGTGCCGATCTCGGGATACGAGGCCAGAGCAGCGCCCTTCACCGACGGAACCAGGCCGATAGCTCGCTCCAGGTCGGAAGCACTGGCACCCGGGGCCAGGTTGATCGCGTAGTTCATCTCGTCGTCGTTCGCGCGGGGAGACGAGATGAGGCCGTCGGTGGGTTCGTCGGCGCGGGCGGGCGGGGCCACCGCCGTCGCGACGCCCATGGACAGGGCGAGCGCGGCGACGACTCCGATGCGTGCGGCGGTGCGGCGCATTGTTCCTCGGCTTTCAGTTGGTACTGCGTCGTGCAGGTGCTGCATCTGCGGGCAGCACCATCATCCTAGGATTTGCCGGTAACAACAAAATGTAGGCTGCCCTAAGCTCACAATATAATTCCGCCACAATATCGCACGCAATTCCATAACACGAGTGACACGATCACACGAATTAAAACGAACAAGCTAGATACTGTCGTGGATTACATGCGACGTCGCGCAGAAAACACCATCTCAGCACGGGAACAGAGGCGACCTCGGGAACACAAGAGGCGGGGAGCGCATGCACTCCCCGCCTCGTTGACTCCAGAACGGTGTCGTCTACTCCAGACCAGCGTCCAACGCCAGCAGATGATCCACCGTCTGCGGAGGGACGAACCAGCGCGCGGTACCATCCTCAACAGCGAGAACGCCGGGCTTCGTCAGCATGTTGTAGTTGGATGCCATCGAGTAGCCGTACGCGCCGACGGCGGGCACGGCCAGCAGGTCGCCACCCGCAATGTCGGCCGGTAGGTCGATGTCGCGGATGATGATGTCGCCGCTCTCGCAGTGCTTGCCGACGACTCGGCAGCGCGCCAGGGACGAGGCCTGCGCCGGATCCCGGTTCGCGAGCGTCGCCGTGTAGGTCGCGTCATAGAGAACAGGACGGATGTTATCCGACATGCCGCCGTCGATGGCCACATAGCGGCGCACTCCCCCGTCTTCCAGGGAAACGTCCTTGACGACACCAACGCGGTAGAGCATGACCATCGAGGGACCTGCGATGGAGCGGCCGGGTTCGACGGACACGTGCGGGATCGGCAGGCCGTGGTGGGCGCAGTGCTCGCGCACCACGGTAGCCAGGGCACGTGCGACCTCAACCGGGGAGGTCGGGATCGGATCCTGGCCCGTGTAGGCGATGCCAACTCCGCCACCCAGGTCAATCGCGGGGACGTCCAGGCCCAGCTCGCCGCTCACGCGCGCCGCGAAATCAACGACGATGCGCGCGGCCTCGACGAAGGCCTCGGTCCCAAAGATCTGGGACCCGATATGGCTATGCAGGCCGCGGAAGTCCAGGTGAGCCGCATCCTTGATCGCGGCCACGGCCTCGAACGCCTGGCCAGTGGCCAGAGACAGGCCGAACTTCTGATCCTCGTGGGCGGTCGCGATGTACTCGTTGCCTCCCGCGTGGATGCCGGACTTCAGGCGCACCATAACGGGCGCGACGACGCCGAGATCAGCGGCGATGCGCTCGATCTGGCGAACCTCGTCCATCGAGTCGATGAAGATGCGGTGGATGCCGGCTTCAAGAGCGAGGCGAATCTCCGCATCCGACTTGTTGTTGCCGTGCAGGCCGATGCGCGAGGGATCCACGCCTGCGCGCAGAGCGAGGGTCAGCTCGCCGAGCGAGGCGGTGTCGATCCCCAGGCCCTCGGCCACGACCAGGCGCGCGACGTCGGCGCTCAGGAACGCTTTGCCGGCGTAGAAGGCGTCGCCGCCGTTCATTCCGTAGCCATCCCAGAACTCCTCGGCCATCGCCGACGCCCACACGCGAGCGCGCCCCCGCATGGCCTCGACGTCGAGCACGAAGGTCGGCGTGCCGAAGTCGGCGGCGACGCTGGTCAGGTCGACGCCTCCCACGCGCAGCACGCCATCCACCCGGATCGCGCTCCACGGCCACAGGTCGGGGCGCTCATCGGGGGTCGGGCACGTCAGGGTAACCGCCTCGCTCACCAGGTCACATCCTTTCGGGGGCGCTCACGCCGAGCAGGCCGAGGCCGGTGCGCAGCACCTGGGTGACCGCGTCGTTGAGCCAGAGGCGGGCGACGTGGCCGGGCTCGACCGGGTCGTCGCCGCGGGGCGTCACGCGGCACTGGCCGTACCAGGCGTGGTAGGTGGCAGCCAGGGACTCCAGGTAGCGGGCGATGCGGTGCGGCTCGCGCAGCTCCGTGGCCTGCGCGACCTGCGCGGGGAACTGGGCGAGGGCGGCCAGCAGGGCCTCGTCGGCCTCGGTGTCCAGGGCGGTCGGATCGAAGCCAGCGTCGCGAGTGACGCCGTGCGCGGCCGCGTTGCGGGCAACGTTGCAGGTGCGCACGTGCGCGTACTGCACGTAGTAGACCGGGTTGTCGTTGGAGTGCTGCGAGAGCAGGTCCAGGTCGATGTCGACCTGCGTATCCATGGACACGCGCACGAGGGCGTAGCGCGCGGCGTCCACGCCCACGGCGTCGACGAGGTCGTCGAGGGTGACGATGGTGCCGGCGCGCTTGGACATGCGCACGGGCTCGCCATCCTTGACCAGGTTGACAAGCTGGCCGATGAGGATCTGCAGGTTCTCGCCCGGCTTGTCACCGAAGGCGGTGCACATGGCCATCATGCGACCGATGTAGCCGTGGTGGTCAGCACCCAGCAGGTAGATGGCCGCATCCGCGCCGCGCTCACGCTTGTTCAGGTAGTAGGCGACGTCGCCCGCGAAGTACGCGGCCTGGCCGTCCGACTTGATGAGGACGCGGTCCTTATCGTCTCCGTAGGTGGTCGTGCGCAGCCACACAGCGCCGCCCTCGTCGAAGATCTCGCCGCGCTCACGCAGGCGCTCGATCGCCGCGGCGACCGCGCCGGAGGTGTGCAGGGAGTCCTCGTGGAAGAAGACGTCGAAGTCGGCGCGGAAGGAGTGCAGGCGCTCCTTGATCTCCGCGAACATCAGCTCGACGCCGCGAGCGCGGAAGACCTCGATGGCCTCTT
>ERZ773001.868-NODE-868-length-10984-cov-68.6871_pt1 | contig 10984 bp, 7 predicted proteins | sample MGYA00511673_ERZ773001 | MGnify/ENA primary metagenome ERZ773001 (study PRJEB29015, sample SAMEA2738091) | human oral metagenome | biome: human oral; feature: human-associated habitat; material: saliva | place: China | collected 2162 ... | reverse complement strand
CCCTGAATGACGAACTGTGAGGCGCAAAACATGACGCAGTGCCATACTGAAACCATGAAGATTCTGCACACCTCCGACTGGCACCTCGGCCGCACCTTCCACCGCAGCCCCCTTACCCGCGAACACCAGCAGTTCATCGACGAACTGCTCGACTACGTGCACGCCGAAGGCATCGATACTCTCCTCATCAGCGGCGACGTCTACGACAGCACCATCCCCACCGCCGAAAGCACCACCCTGCTCGACCAGGCACTCACCCGCCTCATGCGCGCCGGTGTGCAAGTCATCCTCAGCTCCGGCAACCACGACTCCTTCCGCCGCCTCAGCTACGGCGCCGCCTTCTTCGAAGCCTCCGGCGTGCACCTGCGCACCAGCCTCGAAAACGCTACCCGCCCCGTCGAACTCACCGACGGCACCCAGCGCGTTCACGTCTACGCCATCCCCTACCTCGCGCCGCGCCTCCACGCCACCGCCCTCGGCGTAGACCCCACCCACCACGCCGTCCTCGGCGCCGTCACCGACGCCATTCGCGCCGACGCCGCAGAACGTCACGCCCGCGGCGAAGGCGCCGACCGCATCATCGTCATGAGCCACGCAACCGTCAGTGACACCACCGGCAGCGACAATGCCGGCAGCGCAGACACCACACCCCGCAGCGACTCCGAACGCGACATCAGCGTCGGCGGCATCGACTGGGTACCCGCCTCCCTCTTCGACGGCTTCGACTACGTAGCCCTCGGCCACATCCACAAGCGCTACCCCGTCACCCCCACCATCCGCTACAGCGGTTCACCCCTCGGCTTCTCATTCAGCGAAGAACACAACCGCAACGGCGCCTACCTCATCGAACTCAACCCCGGCGAAGCACCCACCATCAGCAGCCACGAATGGGCAACCCGCGTACACATGAAAACCCTACGCGGCACCATGGACCAGCTGCTCAACAGCCCCGAACATACCGCCTACGAACACGGCTACTACTGCCGCCTCGAACTCACCGACGAAACCCTACCCGTCGGCGCCGTCGACCGCCTGCGCAGCCGCTACGAAACCATCTCCCACTTCAGCTACCGCAGCACCCAACCCGCCGCCGACAAACCCGCCGCCGCAGCGCCCACCCGCGACGCCGACCCCGTCGAAACCTTCGACCAATTCCACCAATACGTACGCAACCGCCCCCTCACCAGCGAAGAACGCGACGTCATCACCACCCTCAGCGACCACATCAAAAGCCACAAGGACAACGCATGATCCTGCACAACCTCGAATTCGAAGCCTTCATGGCATACCCCAAGCGTCAAGAAATCAACTTCGACACCCTCAACAACGCCGGCGTATTCCTCCTCAACGGCCCCACCGGCGCCGGTAAAACCACCATCCTCGACGCCATCTGCTATGCCCTCTACGGCGAAACCAGCAGCGACCGCGAATCCGCCAAACTGCACTCCACCTACGCGGCACACAGCGGCACCAAACCGCGCGTGCTACTCGACGTCACCCTCCACGGCAAGCGCCTGCGCATCGACCGCACCCCCGCCTACAACAAGCCCATCACCCGCGGCGCCCGCAAAGGCCAGATGCGCGAAGAAAGCGCCAAAGCAACCCTCGCCGAACTCGCACCCGGCGCCGACCCCGCCGACGAAAAAGCCTGGACCCCCATCTCCAGCAGCGTCGCCGAAGTCAACCGCACCATCGCCGAACGCACCCACCTGACCAAAGAACAATTCCTCAAAGTCGTACTCCTGCCGCAGGGCCAGTTCGCGCAATTCCTCAAGTCCAAGCCCAAAGAACGCAAAGAACTGCTCAAAAAGATGTTCCCCGTCGAACACTACGAACAGCTCTTCGCCGCACTCACCGAAGAAGCGAAAACCGCCCAGCAGGAAGTCGCCCAGGACGAAAACACCCAGCGCGGCTACCTTGAACGTGCCCGCGTAGAAATGCTCGCCCTGCAGGCACTACTGGACGCTGCGGATCCGGACGCTGAGGAACCCGCAGAGGCGGGGAATGAGACTTCCGAACAGCTCACCGCTGAGAGCGTCACCGCCGAAACCCTCGACGCATGGGTCGCCAGCGGGGTAGAACGCGCCCGCGAAACCTCCGCGCACGAAAAGCAGGAGCAGCAGCGCCTCACCGACGAAGCCGACCGGCACACCCGCCTGCTCGCCGAACGCGCCCAGCTGCAGGCCGACTGGCGCGAATACGAGCAGCTCTGCGAGCGCCGCACCCGCCTGACTGAACGCGCCGACGAGCACAAGGCGCAGCGTGAAGAGCTGGCGCAGGCGCGTGCCGCCGCGCCCCTGCACGCACAGTACGCGCAGGTCCACGCCGAATCGCAGGCGCTTGTCGCCCGCCAGCAGGAGCAGGCAGCCTGTGCTTCCGCGCTGGAGGAGAACGGGCGCGCCCTGCTCGCGGCACTCCGCGACGAGAACATTTCGCCGGAGGTCACCTTCCCCGAGGAGACGACTTTCGCCGCTCTCGCTTCCCTCGAGCCTGCCGACCAGGAAAACCAGCTCGAGGCGCTCCTCGACACCCTGCGCGCCCTGCAGAAGAAGGACGCGCAGCTTACCGAGGAGGAAACCGCCGCAGCCGCCCTGCTGAAGCAGGCTCACTCCCTCGAACAGGATAAGTCGGGTGCCGAAAAGACGCTGAGCAATCTCACCGCCCAGGCCGAGCAGCTTGCCGAAGAACTCGCCGGCTACAGCACCGCCGACGAGGAGCGCACCCTCGCCGCGCACCTGGTCACCGAGGCGCAGCAGAAGCACGACGCCGCCCAGCAGATGCAGCAGAAGGTGGATGCCGCCTCCGCCGCGGTTGCCGAGGCACAGAAGCAGAGCAAGCGCACCGCCACCGCCGAGCAGAAGGCACAGGAAAAGTGGCAGGCTTCGGCTCAGCAGGCGCTCGCCGCGACGGAGGAGTTCAAGAACCTGCAGGTGCTGCGCCTCGCCCAGGCGTCCTCCCTGCTGGCGCGTGAGCTCAAGGACGGCGAACCCTGCGCGGTCTGCGGCTCGATCGAACACCCCGCACCCGCGCAGATTGCCGAGGGTGAGCAGCTGGTGGAGCGTGCCGACCTGGACGCCGCCAAGGAGCGTGAAGACAAGGCCCACCAGCAGGCGCGCACCCACGAACTGGCTAAGGACCGGGCGACCAAGGCACATCAGGATGCCTCCGAGGCGCTTGCCGCCGCTCGCACCCAGTACGAGACCCTGGTGGCCCAGGGCGAGTGCGATGTTGAGCAGACTGCCGCCCAGCTGCAGCAGGCGCAGACCCGCCTCGCGCAGGCTCAGTCGCGCGTGGCCGCGCGTGACGGCGTGCTGGTGAAGGTTGAGCGGGTGCGGGGGCAGCAGCAGAAGGCTCAGGAGGCGCTACGCACCATCGAGGGCGCGGCGGTTGAGGCTCAGACCCGTCACCGTGACGCTGCGGCGCGCTGTGAGGCGGCTGCGGCTGAGTTGGCGCCTGCTCGTGCGGCGGTGGGTTTTGCACAGCGCGTTGAGGCTGTGGAGGGCTACCGTGCGGCGCATCAGCGTCTGGCTCGTGCGGTGTTGCTGCTGGGGCAGGCGCGTGAGCGTCATGCTTTGGCAGAGGCGCAGGCTGAGCATCTGCTGGCTGAGTCTTCGTTTGAGAGCGCTGAGCTGGTGCAGGCGGCGGTGCGCACCCCCGAGCGTGTTGATGCCCTGGAGCAGGCTGTTGCCGCGTATGAGCTGGAGCATGCCCGCCTGCTTGAGGGCTTTGGTCGTGAGGCGATTGTTGCGGTGGCGGCTCGTGCCGCCGCTGGTGAGCAGGCGCCGGATGATCTGCAGGGCGTGCGTGAGCAGGTTGAGCAGTTGCGTGCGGCGGCGCACCGTTTGACTCTTCGTGAGGGTGAGCGGGAGAGCGTGCTGCGTTCTTTGCAGGCGCTACGCGGCGAGTATGCGGCGTTCCGTGCGCAGACGGCGCAGCGTTATGACCGTGCGCAGATGCTGGCTAACCTGGCGGCGGCTGCCCGCGGTGACACGCTGGGCGGTTATGAGCATCAGGTTGACCTGGTCAGCTACGTGCTGGGTGCCGAGTTTGAGCGTATTCTGCGGTCGGCGTCGCTGCATCTGGACCGGATGAGTGAGGGCCGCTACGGCATGGTGTTCAGCGATCACCGTGCGAAGGGTAGCCGTTCCGGTGGCGGCCTGAACCTTGAGATCACTGACACGTGGACGGGTGAGCCGCGTGAGGCGTCGTCGCTGTCCGGTGGCGAGTCGTTCTTGGCGTCGCTGTCGTTGGCGTTGGGTTTGGCTGAGGTTGTTCAGGCGAATAACGGCGGTATCGAGCTGGATACTCTCTTCATTGATGAGGGTTTTGGCACGTTGGACGCTGAAACTTTGGACATGGTGATGGGCACGATTGAGTCGCTACGTGATAGCGGCCGCACTATTGGCCTGATTTCGCATGTGGAGGAGATGAAGAACCGTATTCCCGCCCAGATTGTGGTTGAAAAGGGACAGAACGGCTCGTCGGTGAGGGTAAACTCCTATTAGGCATAAATTCGCTTCCGGGTCTCTGTTGTAGCATGTCCGGCGGCTTATTCGTGAAAGAGATGATGACCTCGACACCTCAGGATAGGGCACCGAACTCAACGTATCGTGTGGAACCTTCGGCTGATGCGCGCGCTAGCGCATCCGCGCCGGAGGTTCCTCCGCGCACCATGAAGGTGGCACCCGCCTCCGATGCGCTGGATAAAATGCGTGCTTCGGGCACGGGCATTCCGACGGTTCCGGGCACCTCCCTGACGGATGTGGTGCGCAACAACGAGCACGTGTTGCAGGAGTTGCCGCCTCGCCCGGTTCCGGCTGCGGATGAGATTAATACGAACGCCTCACTGCCGGATATTTTGCGTCAGCATTGGGCGTTGTTCCTTCGTAACGGTAAGGAGCAGCGTTACCATCTGCGCGGTGTGCTCCGTGATGAGGGCTTTGCCCGTAATGTGTTGACGATTCTGTTCCATATTCCGGCGGCTTCTTCGGCGTTTGCGCTGTATATTCTGTTGGCGAGCCACCTGGGTAGTGTGCATGATGGCGGCTATGCGGTGGCGGCGTTTGCTGGCGCGTATTCGGTGCAGATTATGCTCGGCCCGATGCTGGTGCGTGCCCTGGGTTTGAGGGCGTTGCTGGCGATTACGTCGGTGCTGAATATTGCTGCGGTGCTGAATATGCTGGTCATTGGTTGGCGTTTGACGGTTGACCCGAATAACGTGAGTACGACATACCATGCGCTCTCTTGCGTGGCGATGGGTTTTACGACTCCGCCGTGGACGCCGTTTGCGTTGGAGTCGCTGTACCGCCGCAACTATAAGTACAGTGATGTTCGCTTGTCGACAGCTGTTTCTTGGGGGACGACGGCGAACCTGTCGATGTACCCGCTGGCTGCTCTGCTGGTGTGGCTGGGCGATGCGTACCTCACCCCGAATCATGAGTATGCGGGCTTCTGGATCACGATGATTCTGGATGCACTACTGTTCATTGTGGTTCTGGCCGCGCCGATGTGGCTGCCGGATATTTCGCGTATTCGCATGTCTCCGCCGAAGAATCTGGTCCGTCCGAATAAGCAGACGGTGGTGTTGATTCTTGGTCTGGTGCTGCTGGGTGCGTGTATGGGCGCGGTCGGTTCGGGTCTGCTGGGCTTCTCGCTGATTCACGGTTCGATGAACCTGTTCATGGCGATGGTTGCGACCGGTACCGGCGCGATGGTGCTTGTGTCTTTCCCCGTGGTTTTGGGTGCCCGTTCGGTGAACCCGTGGCATGGCTGGCTGGCGAGTGGCGTTCTGCTGATTATGGCGGCGCTGTACTTGCCGGCGAGCGATGATACGTCCACGATTTTCTATGCGTTGGTGCTGTGTGGTGCGGTGCTGGGTGTGGCGTTTGGCGGTCATGAGCTGTGGCTGAACCGTTCGCTCAAGCATATTCCGGATGCTCAGGCGAGCTTCTTTACCCGTTCGATGCTGGGCGTTGGCATGGCGATGGGTAGCATGTGGGGCGGCTATATGGGCGATGCTCCGTATTACCGTAATGCGTTTATGGTCCCGGTGATTATTGCGACTCTGTATTTTGCGTTGGGTCATTTGTTTGGCTATTTGTGGCGTGAGGAGCATGAGGAGCAGCTGGCTCCTTGGGATCAGCTGGAACGTAATTAGCGCATGTTTAAAAGGCGGATGCCCCGCCACCTTCTGCAGGTGGTGGGGCATCCGCCTTTTGTGTACCGTGCTCGGTTTGTGGTGAGCCTCGGCGTGAGAACCTCAGTGTGAGAACTTCAGCGTGAGGCTACCGGTTTAGTGACCGCGCTTGATCCATGCCGGAAGCTCGGGTGCTTCCAGGCCGATGCCGGTGCTGTCGCCGTGGCCGGTGAGGACCGCGGTGGACCCGGGCAGGGTCAGCAGGCGGGTCGAGATCGACTCGATGATGGTGTCGAAGTCGCTGTAGGAGCGTCCGGTTGCGCCGGGGCCGCCGTTGAAGAGGGTGTCGCCGGAGAAGACGACGCCTTCGCTGTTCTCCCAGCTGAGGGTGGGTGCGTAGAAGCACACGGAGCCGGGGGAGTGGCCGGGGGTGGCGAGGACCTTCAGCTCGGTGTCGCCGATGCGCACTACATCGCCGTCAGCCAGTTCGTGGTCGAAGTCCCAGGAGGGGTACACCATTTCCCAGAGCACACGGTCCGCGGGGTTCAGGTAGACGGGTGCGCCGAAGCGTTCTGCCGCCTCCTTTGCGCTGCGGATGTGGTCGTCGTGGGCGTGGGTCAGCAGAATCTTCTCCACGGTGCGGCCTGCGACGGTGCGGGAGATCTTGTCGACGTCGTGGGCGGGGTCAATGATGATCACGGAGGAGTCATTGCCGATAATCCAGACGTTGTTGTCGACGTCCCAGCAGCCGCCGTCGAGCGAGAAGGTGCCGGAGGTGACGACTCGTTCAATACGTTCGCTCACGCTACGTTCCTAGAGTTCCACGACCGAGCGCAGCACGCGGCCGGTCTTCATAGTTTCGAATGCTTCGTTGACGTCTTCGAGGCGGATGCGCTCGGAGACGAAGCCGTCCAGGTCGAGGCGGCCGAGCAGGTACTGGTCCACGAATTCGGGGAAGTCGCGGGAGGGCAGGGTGTCGCCGTACCATGCGCTCTTGATGGAGCCGCCGCGGCCGAAGACCTCATCCAGCGGGACGTCCCAGGTGGTGCCGGGGGCGGGCACGCCGACGAGGACGACGCGGCCAGCCAGGTCGCGTGCCTCGAATGCCTGCTTGAAGGTGGGGGCGATGCCGACAGCGTCGATGACGAGGTCTGCGCCGAAGCCGCCGGTGAGTTCCTTGACTGCCTCGACGGGGTCGACCTTGGAGGAGTTCACAGTGTGGGTTGCGCCGTGCTCGCGTGCGCGTGCCAGCTTCTCTTCGTCGATGTCGACGGCGATGATGGTGGTTGCGCCACCGAGCTGTGCGCCTGCGATTGCTGCGGTGCCGACGCCGCCGCAACCGATGACAGCGACGGACTCGCCGCGCTTGAGTTCACCGGTGTTCAGTACAGCGCCCAGACCTGCGGTGACGCCGCAGCCGAGCAGACCGATTGCTGCGTACTGTTCGGGGCTGATGTCAGCGGTGATCTTGGTGCACTGACCTGCTGCGACGAGGGTCTTCTCCGCGAAGGAGCCGATACCCAGCGCGGGGGTGAGCTCGGTGCCGTCCTCGAGGGTCATCTTCTGGGTTGCGTTGTGGGTTGCGAAGCAGTACTGCGGCTGGCCCTTGCGGCATGCGCGGCATTCGCCGCAGACGGCACGCCAGTTGAGGATGACCAGGTCGCCGGGGGCGATGTTGGTGACGTCATCGCCGACAGCCTCGACGATACCTGCGGACTCGTGGCCGAGCAGGTAGGGGAAGTCCTGGCCGACGCCGCCGGTGACGTAGTGGTGATCGGTCTGGCAGACACCGCAGGTGAGGACCTTGACGAGTGCTTCGCCCTTGCCGGGGTCGGGTACGTTGATGGTGGTGACGGTGACGGGTGCGTCCTGGGAGAGGGCTACGACAGCCTTAACCTTGTGCATGGTGCTCCTTTGTTGAGGTGCGGTTGAGGTCCAACCGCAGATAAAGGTTTTTTGATACGTTCCCATTCTACGAGCATTGGCGCACCTGGTGCACGATAAAGCTGATAGTGAAGCCACCACGCGAATTTGACGTTTTATGACGTTGTCGCTTACTTCGCCCGGAATCTGGAACCTGGACGCCGTAGCCTGCGGCTGCTTACTCTGCCGTTTCTACCTCTGCCGCCTCCACCTCAGCGGCGAAGGCGAGCGCGCCGCGTCGGAACGCGCCCGAGGTCAGTGCGTTCACGTGGTCGCGGCCGGGCAGGGAGATGAAACGGTTGAGCGGGTTGTTGTCGCGCACCATATCGTAGAGTTCCGCACCGTCGGCGGCGATGGTGTCCGCGTCACCGAGTACCACCGCAACGGGTACGCGCGGATGCGAGCCTGGGTGGCCCGCCGGCAAATCCGGGGATCCGGCGCGCAGGGCGGGCACGTCGAAGAACGGGCCGAAGGGAATCCGCACGAACTTCAGCAGCGCGTCGGGCTGAATGGGGGAGCCGTCAATAATCGAGGTGAAGGAGGCGATTGCCTCATCGGTGGAGTCTGCCGCGGGGGTTTCTGCGCTCGCGGAGGCGCTGGTCCCCTCGTGCGCTTCGAGCATGGCGCGCAGGGTGATGAGGTGGTCGTGCAGGGGCAGTCCGCCCAAGGTGAGGGATGCGACCGCCTCCGGGTGGGTGAGGGCGAGTTCCCAGCCGACGCGGGCGCCGAAGGAAAAACCGATAACGTGTGCGCGGGGCTCCAGTTCAACGCCGAGGTCGTTCTCGGTGGCGACGGTGCGCAGCAGTTGGGCGAGCAGGTTGGTGTACAGGTGCATGGGGGTCAGCGGCTGACCTGCCGCGTCGACAGAGGGCACCGAATCAAACGGAATTGCGCGGCTGCGCACGCCCGTGTTGTTGGGGAGCTTGCAGTCGATGGCGTGCATGGATTCGGGGTCTTTGAGGTATTCGTCTGAGTGGTAGGGCAGGCCAACAATCAGCACGGGGTATCCTGCGCGCAGGTATTGGCGGATCCAGCCGGTGCCGCCGTAGAGCTGTTCGCCGCGGGTGGCGAAGCCGTGAATCATGAGGGCGGGAACGCGGCTTTTGAGCTGCTGCGGCTGGTAGAGGGTGTACGCGAGGTCGGGCAGGGCAACGCGGGGTACAGCAAAGGGCGCGGGAGAGAAATCTGCACTGGTCATATGTCTATCTTAGTGACCAGCGCGGGGTTTCTGTCCTGCGCCCTTTTCTATCTCGCGCCCTTGAAAGGTTGAGGCGATACGCGCTCAGCTGAGCTGCCGCTTAGTTTTTCCGTGCCGCACCGGTTGACGTATCGGTGCTCGGGTCGAAGAGCGCCTCCTGCTGAGGCTCAGCCTTTGCGCTCGCATCTGCCTTTGCGCTCGTCTCAGAAGCCTGAGCCTCGGAGGCATCGGCCTTCGCCTGCTTTTGCTGCTGCTTGCCGTTTTGTTTCTCGCCGGTTTGCTCCTTGCCGTTTTCAATGCGCTCCTTACCGTCGGCAATGAGCGTGCGAATCATGGTGGTGTTGGTGTCCACCGCCTTCTGCACGCGTTGTGCTACGGAGGGACCCTTCGGCTTGGGGAGCATGCCCTGGCCGACCGCCTGCTGCTGCAGTTCGCGTCCTTCAGCCATGAGCCGCTCCTGGCGTGCCTTCAGCGCACGGGAAGCGGAAGTCTGACGAGGCTGAACCTTCAGGTGGCCATAATCGTCTTCGCCGGCAATGATTTGGCGCATGAGCATGATTTCGGCGTCCAGGTGAGCGCCGAAGAGCAGCATATTGTTCATAATCCAGATGAACAGCAGCATCACGATTACACCACCGATCAGGCCGTAGGTGGCGTTGTACTTGCTGAAGTTATCGGCGTAGAGGGTGAAGCCGAAAGCACCCAGACCCATACCCGCCAGGGCGAGTGCCGCACCGGCAGAGAGCCTCCACGCTTTGAATCGGCGCACGTTCGGGGTTGCCGCGTAGAGCAGGGTAATCAGGCCGATTGCCATGAGCAGAATCAGCACCCAACGGCCGTTGAGCCAGATGAGCTTGATGAGCTCCATGTCCACGGTTTCGGGTACGTACTGACCGACCAAATCAAGGACGGTTACGCCCAGCAACATCATCAGAATCATGAGTACCACGAGGATGATGAGCACAGCGGTGACGAGCACATTGATGGGCTTGAGCAACCAGCCGGGGCGGCCTTCACGCACGCCGTAGACGCGGTTGAGTGCGCGGCCGAAGGAGCCGGTGTATCCGGAGGCGGACCAGAGGGCACTGAGGATACCGGTCAGCAGAACCAGGCCTGCACCCTGACCGCTGGTGAGTTGCCTAATCGGGTCTTCCAGGATGCCGTACATCTGGGTGGGCGCGTTGTCCTTGAGGAAAGCGAGGATGGCGTTGGCGCTGTCTTCGCCCTGACCAAAAATACCGAGCAGAGAGACGATCGCCAGCAGTGCCGGGAAGACGGACAGCACGGTGAAGTAGGTGAGGGCCGCCGCCATATCGGTGCCGCCGTTGGCGGAGAACCTGAAGAGGGTGCGGCGCAGAATGTAGAGGATGCTGCCCTTGGGGAAGTCGCGTAGTTTCACGCTGACGTACTTGGGGGTTGCGGGCTTCTGTTTGCGTGAGAAGAGTCCGCGTCGAGCTCCGGCGGACACCGTGGTTGAGGAGGTGTCCGTGGAAGAGCCGGTGTGTGCAGCCAATGGGGCTCCTTGAATGAGTGGGGGTGTACACAGTGGTGCGCCTGTTAGCTTTAGCATGCGGGTTTCAGCGTGTGGGTGCACAGAAGGGGCGGGGAGAACAATGAGCTGTCCTTCCCGCCCCTGCGGTGACATTATAGGGTTTTCTAACCCTCCCGCATTTTTCTGCGAGTGCAGATACTTGACCTGTTGGTCAGTTAGAGAGGGTCGCCGCCCC
>ERZ773001.863-NODE-863-length-11066-cov-2.81473_pt1 | contig 11066 bp, 8 predicted proteins | sample MGYA00511673_ERZ773001 | MGnify/ENA primary metagenome ERZ773001 (study PRJEB29015, sample SAMEA2738091) | human oral metagenome | biome: human oral; feature: human-associated habitat; material: saliva | place: China | collected 2162 ... | reverse complement strand
TCAATAGAGTTCAGGATGTACTAGGTGCATCTGATACAGCTAAGGGTGTAACAGTAGAAGTTTTACCTGATAGCTCGCTTAATATTACTGTCTCTGTCCTCATCAAGTATGGTTCGTATGCTCCTCAGATTTTTGAGGATGTTAAGCGTACTATTGTGGAGAAAATCACAGGTATGACTGGACTTGAAGTTTCTGGTGTTAATCTGCGAATTGAGGATGTTTTGACCGAAGAAGAATACGATCGTCTAAAGCATCATCCAGAAGAAACTGAACAGCTAGACAAAGAAGAGTAAAGTACGATAAAATTTATACGTTTTCATGCTTTTTTGTTACCCGTTCCACCATTGTTTGTTAGAAATGCTCCCGATTCGCAAGGAGTTTTGCCATGAAAAGGCTTACACGTTGGAGTATGGCGATTGTCGCTACATTTGTATTGGCACTTTCGCTCGTTGGAGGACTTGCAAAGCAAGCACTCGCAGATACCCCTGTTACTACAGAGGCTGAGCTGCTAGCTGCTATTGCTGCAGCGCCAGCAGATGGATCACAGTCTATTGTTCAGGTTAACGCAGACTTCACCATCACTGCCCCTGTTCAGATTCCCGCAAACAAGAACATCAGGTTGATGGGTAGTGGAACTATTACCAGCGCCATGACCGGCTCTAATCATTTCTATATGTTCAAGATTGCTTCTGGCGGTGCAGTTACTCTCGATGGTGCAACCATTGATGGTAATAACACCGCATTTGCTGTTGAAAACCGCGGTACTTTTACCATGCTTAACGGTGTTATAAAAAATGGCAAAGCAAGACCTTATTCTGGAAATAACGGCGTAGTTCTTACCACTGGCGCCGGTGCAAAATTTGTTATGGCCGGCGGCATCATTCAGGACAGCACGATCGCTAACGATCGTGGTGGTGCGGTTACTGTTGTAAATGGTGCAACAGGCGAGCTTCGTGGCGGTACTATTCAGAACACCACTCTTACCAATCAGTACTCTGGTAGCGTTATGGTAAGAAATGCAGATTTCACTATGACTGGCGGAACCATCACTGGCGGTGATGCTTCTTCTACCATTAATTCCTCTGGTGGTCTGATGCTCTATGCCTTGGATCCAAACGGCGAGACAACAACAGCCACTATGGGTGGTGGATATATCACTAACAATAAGGCCAAAGAAGGTGCTGGCGTATACGTTTACGCAGGCAATCCTCAGTTTGGTGATTCTAAGTCAAAGGCAGACTTTACCTTTAATGGTGGTTCAATTACTGATAACGTTGCTTCTGAGTCCGGTGGCGGTATCTACGTAACTTGGAACGGCAACGCTGTTATGAACAACGGTATCATCAAGAACAACACCGCTGGTATTGCTGGTGGTGGTGTAGCAACATACGATCAATTTGTAGGCGTTGTTAGAGGACAGAAGGTTCCTTACTCCAGGGTTGGTGCTCCATGGAATAACTGGCCAAATATTTACCGCGCTGGTTTTACCATGAACGGTGGTTCTATTGAACAGAATAAGGCTACTAGTAACGGTACTAACCAGCTTGGCGATAAGGGCGTTGGTGCTGGTGTTTATATTGCATCTGCTAATGTAACTCTTAACGCGGGCGAAATTATTAATAACACTGCAAACGATCAGGGTGGCGCAGTTTACGTTGCTTCTGTTCCTTATGTTGTCCACATTAATAACGCACTTATTAAGGACAACACCGCATCTGTTATTGGTGGTGGTGCTTGGTTCTGCCCAACCGGTGTAGCTGAATTCCACTCCAAAAATGGCGTAGCATTCTTCAACAACACTGCAAATGGCGCTGGTGATGAGATTGCAACTGTTCGTGGTGCAGGTGAATCTGCCGGTGCAACTATTTCTGATTATATGCTTGGTGGTGCTTCTGCACATTGGACTAAGGATGGCGCGGTTACCATCAACCTTCCTTCAATCCTTGGTGAAGCTGATCCAGCTGCTGCACGTCATACTACTGAAGAAGTAAGCAATATCGTTAACAACACCGATATGCTTGCTCTTGAGTCTAATCTTCGTTATAGCTCTATCACCGCAGCACAGAATAAGGCTCGACTGATTATTTCTGGAAATACCGCACAGCGTGGTGGTGGTATTGGCTCCAACGGTACCGTTATTACTGGTGAAGAGGGTACTCAGGATGTAACCGTTAAGAAGGTTTGGGATACTTCTGCAAACCCAGATGCAGTTATTCCAGAGACGCTTACTGTTTACCTCAAGGCAGATGGATATGTTGTTGACTCCGTTGAGCTTTCTGCAGCAAACAACTGGGAGCATACATTCCGCGGTCTTCCTGATAACGTAACTTTGAGCTTTACAGAAGGAACCGTAGTCGGTTGGACCGCTCAGACTCCTGAGGTTAACGGTAACATCACTACCTTGACTAACAAGGCTGATGCTCCTGTAACTCGCGATGTTCCAGTAACCAAGGTTTGGAATGGTACAAAGAAGGATTCTGTAACCGTTCACCTGCTTGCTGATGGTGTTGACACTGGTCAGACCCTTGTCCTTTCTGAGGCAAACAATTGGACTGGTTCATTTGCTGGTTTAAATCTTTACGCAGCAGATAATCACGTCATTGCTTACACCGTTTCTGAGGATGCTATTGAGGGCTACACTTCTGAGGTAACTGGTGATATGGATAATGGCTTTACTATTACAAACACCGAGACTCCTGTTACTCCAACTCCAGAGAAGCCTGGTAAGAAGCGCAAACACCGTAATCCTGATACTGGTGACGCAAGCGCAGTAGCTATGGTTGCTTTTGCTACTGTTGGTGCTGGTTTTGTTGGTGTCGGAGCATATGCTCGCACTCGTAAAGATCAGTAAGTCCACGTTACAGATTTGATGCCTTAATCCTCCGCTTTCAGTAAGAAGGCGGAGGACTTTTTTACTTTAATAACCATAACTGGGGTTATTTACGTTTACCGAATATGGCAACCGTTTAACCAATACATAAGGGCTTCTCGCCATAGAAAGAGTTGGATGAAGGACAATACTCATAGGTAGATAGTGAATACATCTGCGTGAGTACCTTATTGGAGGTTGTTATGGAGCTCAAAGCTGATAAAAAGGTAATTGTCGAGCGTAATAACAAAGTCGTGTACGACAACGGAGACACGGTCGTTAAGGTTTTCAGTGGAAATAAGCACTCTGCTGATATTTTAAATGAGGCTTTAAACCTTACTCGTGCTGAACAGGCAGGTATCAACGTTCCGCCTCTGGTAGAGATTAGTAAGCTTGGCAACTGCTGGGCTGTTTCTACTAGAAAAATCGAAGGCAAAACAATAAGGCAGCTCATTGAAGAGCATCCAGAAAAAGAAGATGAGTACTTACATAAGTTCATCAATATTGAGCTTGCTATTCATGCTCACAAGGCTCCACTTCTTATGCATCAAAAAGACAAGTTCACTCGTATGATTAACAGCATTCCAGATATTCTGGATGAGGGCACAAGGTATGAGCTGCTGCTTAAGCTTGATGGCATGAAGCCTCATACCAAGGTCTGTCATGGTGATTTTGTTCCTTCTAATGTCATCCTTACTGAAGATGGCTCTCCAGTAATTCTTGACTGGGCCCATGCTACTCAGGGCAATGGTGCAGCAGATTGCGCCACAACATATCTGCACCTGTTGCTTCATGGTGATGATGAGCTGGCCGAGAAGTACATTAATCTTTACTGCACCAAGCAGGGCTGCACTCGTCAGTATGTAAACGAGTGGCTTGGAATTGTTGCTGCGGCAGAGCTTGCTCGCGGTCGTGTTAAAGAGACAGAGTTCCTGCTCAGGTGGGTCAACATTTTTGAGTCCATGTAATTGGTTACAAGAGCTTTAAAACTAGCTGAGAAGAGCCTCGTCAGGGGCTCTTCTTTTATTACACTGCTATGCTGCTCTATAAAGAAGCGTAAGGAGTTTGACATGTACGACATTGATCCAAAGCAGACTACAATTCATTCTGAGACAAAGAAATCAAAGCTTGAGCGCATGAGTGCAGGAGAGTGGTGTGGTGGTTCTGACGCGGAGCAGAGCGCTGCGTTTTGGCGTGCAAAGGATCTTGCATGGGAGTTCAATCAGACTCGCCCAAGCGATAAAGAAAAGTGTCGTCAGATTTTGACTGAACTTCTCGGCGAACTAGGGGAGGGAAGCGCCGCAGTTGCTCCCTTCAACGTTGATTATGGCTTTAACATTAAAATTGGCCCGCATAGCTTTATCAACCACGGGGCATACCTCATGGATTGCGCGCCTATTACCTTTGGAGCGCATAGTTTTGTGGGACCTCAGTTCAAGGCTTATACCGTTCAGCACCCTCTTGATGCTGAAGAGAGAAATGCTTGGTATGAGCGAGCATTACCCATTACCGTAGGTGATAACTGCTGGTTTGGTGGAAATGTAACGGTTTTGCCAGGTGTAACCATTGGTGATAACTGTGTCATTGGAGCCAATAGCTTGGTAACCAAAGACATCCCTGATAATTCTCTAGTTGTAGGTTCTCCAGCAAAAGTTGTGCGTCAGATTACTGAGGCAGATAAGCTGGGACTTAAGGAGCTTTTGGGCTAAATCTTGCCAGGCAAAAGAAATGCAGGCAATGCATGGTCTTTCAGGGGATTATTTAACTATTTATTTGATGTTTAAGCTGTCCGAGCTATAATGGCATCAAAGGGGAGCTGGGTAATGGCCCGGCTGAGAGGCAGCACCTAAAGCTGCGACCCAATAACCTGATCTGGATAATGCCAGCGTAGGGAGCTTATGCCGTCCTTACGTTTAAGAAGAGGAGGGCATATGAAGCGTCTTTCTAAGTTTGCATTGCAAGCCATATCCCTTACTTCTTTTCTTGTGCTCTGGCAGCTTGTTATTGCCGCAGGAATTATTCCAAATTACCTTGTTCCAACTCCTATTCAGGTTATATTTGCGCTTGGAAAAGACTTTCAGCTTCTGATGACACATACCGGGATTACGCTGCTCGAATCTCTTGTGGGCCTGGCTATTGGCATATTTGTTGGCTTTTTACTTGCGGTCCTTATGGACTTCTTCAAAACGCTGGACAAACTACTTTCTCCACTTATCACTATTTCACAGACTATTCCTATTGTGACCATCGCACCGCTTTTGGTGCTCTGGCTAGGATATGGTCTTTTGCCCAAGATTATTCTTGTAGCTATCTCAACATTTTTTCCTATTACCGTGGCGCTTAACTCAGCATTTAAAGCAATAGATCCCGATATGGTTGACCTTATGACCACCATGGGAGCCACTCGGATGCAGATTTTCTGGCACGTTAAGTTGGCTGCTGCTGCGCCACAGTTCTTCTCGGGATTAAAAATGAGTGTGACCTACGCCGTAATTGGTGCAGTAATCGCAGAATGGCTGGGTGGCGACGCTGGCCTTGGTGTCTATATGACGCGCGTCAGAAAAGCGTTTGCGTACGACAGGATGTTTGCGGCAATCGTGGTAGTTTCTGCATTGTCGCTGGTATTGATGAAGCTTGTAGAGCTTGTCCAAAAGCGTGCGCTTCCGTGGGATACCTCTCAGGATGCCAAAGAATCCGCACAGTAATTTTTACGGAACTTAAAGAAAGAAGTGATTGAACGCATGAACGCATCTACTCATAAGAGCGTGACAAGAAAAGGCTTTCTAACTGCAATGGGCTTCTCAGCGGCGGGAATTTGCGCAGGATGCTCGCCTGAGCAGCCTGCCGCTCCAGCAAACGCTGGCGAGAAGACCGGCGGCCCCACAGAAATTACGTTTGCTCTGGACTACACTCCAAACACCAACCACACCGGCATTTATGTGGCTCAGGAGAAGGGCTACTTTGACGAGGTTGGCCTCAAGGTAACCATCCAGCAGCCACCTGCTGACGGCGCTGATGCGCTGATTGGTGCTGGTGGCGCACAGATGGGCGTTACCTACCAAGACTATATTGCTAACAGCCTCTCGTCTTCTAATCCGTTGCCGTATACCGCGGTGGCCGCTATCATTCAGCACAATCTTTCGGGCATTATGAGCCGTGAAGAAGATCACATTGTTCGTCCACGTGACCTTAATGATCGTACCTACGCAACGTGGAATCTCCCTGTTGAACAGTCTACTATCAGGTCTGTTATGGAGTCTGATGGAGGAGATCCCTCTACGCTTAAGATGGTACCTTATGAGGTAGATGATGAGGTATCTGGCCTAAAAGCAAAGATGTTTGATGCAGTTTGGGCGTTCGAACAGTGGGCTGTTCAAAACGCTCGTGTTCAGAACTTTGCATACAACTACTTTGCGTTTACAGCAATTGATCAGAACTTTGACTATTACACTCCAGTCATTGCAGTAAATGATAGCTTTGCAAAAGAGAATCCAGATGCCATTAAGGCATTTTTGAGTGCTACTAGAAAGGGTTACGAGTTCTGCGTCTCTAACCCAGACGAGGCAGCAGAGATTCTACTCAAAGCTGTTCCAGAACTTGACGCTGACCTAGTTAAAACTTCTCAGAAGTTCTTGGCTGCTAAATACATTGACGACGCCGAGAAGTGGGGTGTTATTGACTCTGCCCGCTGGCAGCGTTTCTACACCTGGCTTAATAACCAGCAGCTGTTAGAGAATAAGATTGATCCATCCGCAGGATTTACTAGTGAGTACCTTGGATAAGAAACTTACTGACATAACAGATGGTGCAGCCGTAGAAGCACCTGGCGAGAAAAGCCTAGAAGTTGCACCTGCATGCGAGCCACAGAGGGGCATGCCGGCGCTTGAAGCACGCCACCTTACGCTGGTTTGGGGAAACGGCCAGGTAGTTGCTCAGGATATCTCGATTGAGCTGCAACCTGGCACCATTACCTGCTTGGTTGGTCGCTCGGGCTGCGGCAAGACAACGTTGCTTCACGCACTTGCGGGACTTCTGGAACCGCAAGAGGGCAAGGTGCTGCTACATGGTGCTGACGTTACAGGGCACCCGGGACATATTGGCTACATGCTCCAGAAGGATTTGCTCATCCCAAGCAAGCGTATCATCGACAACGTAGCGCTTCCGCTTGAGCTGAAGGGTGTCTCACGCGCTGAGGCGCGCACACGGGCCCAGGAGATGCTGGAGCGTGGTGGACTTGAGCGTGTGGCGCAAAGCTGGCCTCACGAGCTCTCAGGCGGCATGAGACAGCGTGTTGCGTTCCTGCGCACAGCGCTCATTGGCTCAGACATTATGCTGCTGGACGAGCCCTTCTCGGCACTAGATGCTCTTACACGGCGAGAAATGCGTGCGTGGCTCATGTCTTCCGTGAAAGAGTTTGGCCTCTCGGTACTGGTGATTACGCACGATGTTGACGAAGCAGTTGCCATGGCTTCGCGCATTTTCGTGATGGCAGGAAGTCCCGCGCAGGGCGTAGTAACCAAGATTGTGGGCGTTGTTGAACCGCTGGGCTGCACTGATGCGGTGGAGGCAGGTTCTGCTCAAGCTACTGACCTGGCATCGTTTGACTTGAGCGAAGAGTTTTTGGCTGCCAAGCGAGAAGTGCTTTCATTACTGGGATAGTTACCTGGATGCGTTGCTGTGGGTGCGCGAGTTTCTCGCCTTGTGGTCTTGAACTGCGGGTTTCTCGCCTTGAATTTGATGCAGAAAAAGACGTGAGAGTTTGTCTCTCACGTCTTTCTTGTTAGCTTGATTTGCGTGCACGTAAAACCTATTTGAACAACTTATTTACTCGCTGAACTCGAGGAATGCGCGGTATCCACGATATGCCTCAAAGATGTCGGCCTTGTTTGCAATCTCCCAAGGTGCGTGCATGGAGAGAACGGGAACGCCGCAGTCGATGACGTGCATACCGTATTTAGCCAGCATGTAAGCAATGGTTCCGCCGCCACCAGCGTCAACGCGGCCAAGCTCAGCGGTCTGGAACTGAACGCCGGCGTTGTCCATAATGCGACGAATCAGTGCTACGTACTCGGCATCAGCGTCGTTGGAGCCAAACTTGCCGCCACTACCAGTGAACTTGTTGAATGCAAGGCCGTGACCCATGATGGCGGAGTTCTTGATTTCAAAGCTGCCCGTAAAGCTAGGGTCATAACCAGCAGAAACATCACTGGAGAGCATGTAGGAGTTAGCCATGCAACGACGCAGGGAAAGTGGAGACTCAAAACCAGCAAGCGCCAGGACCTCTGCCATGATGTTCTCAAAGAAGAGGGAATTCATACCAGTAGCGCCAACAGAGCCAATCTCTTCCTTGTCGGTCAGGATGGTGACGGAGGTACGTGCAGGAGCATCGCACTCAAGCTGTGCGATTAGGGAAGGGTAGGAGCAGCTGCGGTCGTCGTGACCATAGCCCAAGATCATGGAGCGGTCAAAGCCCATGTCACGAGCAGGACCTGCAGGAACAATCTCAAGCTCAGCGGAGAGAAGATCTGCTTCCTCAATGCCGTAGAGGTCCTTCAAAATATTGATGACGTTAGCCTTAACAGCTTCCTTTGGCTCATCACCTTCTGCATCAGCGGGTTTCTCGCCGTTCTGGCCCCAAACAAGTGGACGATTGCCAACAATGAGGTCCAGCATTTCGCCCTCGATGACCTTGGAAGCAGTTTTTCCAAGCTGCTCAGCGCTCAAGTGGATGAGAAGATCGGAGATGCAGAAAACAGGGTCCGTTGGATCCTCACCAACGCATACGTTTACGACGCTACCATCTTTAAGTGCAAGAACGCCATGAATTGCCAGAGGAATGGTGACCCACTGGTACTTTTTGACGCCGCCATAGTAGTGGGTGTCAAAGGTGGCAAGCTCATTGCGCTCCTCAAGTGGGTTCTGCTTGACGTCCAGGCGAGGAGAGTCGATGTGAGCACCAAGAATGTTTAGACCCTCTTCCAGGGATTTGGTGCCAATCTGGACAAAGATGACAGACTTGCCGCGAATGTCTGCGTAGACTTTGTCGCCAGCCTTGAGGGTTTTACCTGCTGCGATGGCGTCAGAAAGCTTGACGTAACCTGCTGCCTCGGCAAGCTTGATAGCGCTTGAAGCGCACTCGCGCTCAGTCTTGTTCTCTGAGATAAAGTTTCTGTAGCCCTCGGCAAACGACTGGAGTTTGTCCAGGTCTTCTGAGGTGTACTTTTTCCATGCGTTTGTGGTTTCCATACCCATCCTTTCTGTAGCAAGCTCTGTGTGAGCTGCTACTTGTTGTTGCTGTTAGGCGTACCGCGGAGGTCGCGCTGACAAGTGTGTCGGTAGTTGCTGCGACGGCGGCTGCGACGGTAGTTGCCGCGATCGCGACTTAGTTGCCTCCGTTGGAGCTGTTTGAGCCAGAACCGCTGGAGCCACTGCCAGAACTATTACCAGAGCCAGAGTTTTGATTGGAACCAGAATTGCTGCTTGAGTTGCCCGTTCCGGAGTTGTTGCTGGAAGAGTTACTCTCAGACGAGTTGCTTGAGCTGCTAGAGTCGCTGGTCTTTTCCGAACTAGACGAGCTGTCGGAGTTGGTGGTCTCTGAGTCCTTGGAATTAGAGTTCTCCGAAGAAGAATCTTTGGAATCAGTGGACTTGCTTGATTCATCGGTCTTCTCGCTAGAGGAGTTGGAATCATCTTTCTTATCTGTTGAATTGCTGGTATCCGTAGTTTTTTCTGTCACAACTGGGGTTGTGCTGACCTTTGGTCCCAAGCCAGATCCGTCGGTGATATAGCTGAGGAACATTGCATAAAGAATGACGGCAGAAATGGTAAAGATAATTGAAATAATGGTCACGATAGTCAGCGCTCTTACACGCTTGCGAGACAGTGTTGGCGTGCGATATTGTTGAGCTGCATTTGCGTAGCGCTGTTGGGCGGGTGCGTACTGTGGTATCTGCTGGGTAACGTCAACAGGACTTTGATCCACATAGGGATGCGTTGGGAGAGTAGAATCAGCGTCTGCGTAAGAGCTGTCTACCTGCTCATTCTCGGAGTTGCGAAAAGAATGCGTGGAGCGTCTAATAACGTTCTGGTAAATCTGCGAGGCAAGTGCCGAAGCTGCTGCACCAACGGCTACGCCAATAATTGAACCAGCGATACCAATTTGATTTGATAGCACAAATGCGGTTACCGCAGCTAGAGAAGTTGCTAAGATTTGCGTGAACGAGACGCCCTTAAGAAGGCCTGGCTTTTCAGCGTGTGTATCATCTGCAGTTTTTGCAGGGGAGCCAGCAGGCGGATTGCTGGGCGCATTGCCGAGCGAATTCAGTTGAGTTTTATCTGCATCAAAGTGTTTGTAAGTCACAAGATGCTCCTTTCTTTGAACAGATAGACTACCTCATTTTTGTGAAGATGTGATGTATCGTCGCTAAATGGCAACATCAGAGGGCGTTAAGTTTCATCCAGCACACAACTTCAGTGTTGGAAATGGCGAGAAGTTCTGTGAGTAACTAAGCGATTTTCTTATGCGCGTGTTTCTCGTCATGTATTTGTTAAAAACGACCGCTTAAAAGGTGATGAAACAAGGTATCATTTATATATATTGGTTATCCGTCAAACGGAGGTTTAGCATGCTTGTAAGCGCAAAAGCCATGCTCCAGAGTGCCGAGAAGGGTCAGTATGCCATCGGTGCATTTAACGAGAACAACCTTGAGTGGACCGCAGCAATCCTTGATGCAGCAGAAGAGCTTCAGTCTCCTGTCATCATTCAGTGCACCGGCGGCGCAGCAAAGTGGCAGATTAGCTACCGCGTTGTAGCAGACATGGTTCGTCGTCTTGTCGAGGACAAGAACATCACCGTTCCAGTTGCTCTCCACCTTGACCACGGTTCATACGAGGATGCATTCAAGTGCATTGAGGCTGGATTCACTTCCATCATGTATGACGGCTCTCACGAGGCTGATTTTGAGACCAACCTTAAGCGTACCGAGGAAGTCGTAAAGGCTGCTCACGCAAAGGGTATTTCTGTTGAGGCAGAGGTCGGCGGTATCGGCGGCACTGAGGACGGCATCACCGCAAAGGGTGAGCTTGCTGATCCTGAGGAGTGTGCAAAGATTGCTTCTCTTGGCGTTGACTTCCTTGCTTGCGGCATTGGTAACATCCACGGTATCTACCCAGAGAACTGGGAGGGTCTCTCCTTTGA
>ERZ773001.861-NODE-861-length-11087-cov-9.97362_pt1 | contig 11087 bp, 9 predicted proteins | sample MGYA00511673_ERZ773001 | MGnify/ENA primary metagenome ERZ773001 (study PRJEB29015, sample SAMEA2738091) | human oral metagenome | biome: human oral; feature: human-associated habitat; material: saliva | place: China | collected 2162 ... | reverse complement strand
AGTTCAAATGAGATATTTGGATAAGATAAGGCAAACTTATGAATTACATTCGTTATATTTGCTTGTTCTGTATGTGGATTTCGTAAATATTTTAATCTTGCAGGAGTATTATAGAATAAGTTCTCTACACTAAGATCTGTTCCTTTAATAGGAGCATAAAATTCTGATTGTACTACTTTTCCACCTTCCAATATTAACATTTTCCCTTGGGCTTCGCCTGAACAACTTTTAATCGTAACCTTACTCACTGATGAAATACTTGCTAAGGCCTCTCCTCTAAACCCTAGTGTTTCTATATGGAATAAATCATAATCTGCACTTATTTTACTAGTAGCATGTCTAAGAAATGCTCTTTCTAAATCATCATTTGAAATACCACTACCATTATCTATTATTCTTATTTGTTTAATTCCAAATTCTTGAATTATTATCTTGATATTTGTACTACCTGCATCGATTGAATTCTCAACTAACTCTTTTACAACAGATGAAGGTCTCTCTACTACTTCTCCAGCTGCAATTTTATTAGATAATTCTGCAGATAATATATTTATTTTTCCCATTTAATTTATTTCACATCCTCGTTTAATTTTTGCTGAATCTCATAAAGAAGATTAAATGCCTGCATAGGTGTCGTTTCAAGGAAGTTAATACTACCTATTTGTTCTTTGATATAATCAAACTTCTCATTGTTACCATCAAAGTCCAATTGTTGTTTTGCATAATGTTTTGCTTTTTCTTCTTTTACTTCTTTTTTCTTTTGTTTTTTAAGCTTTTCTTCTAATTCTACTTGTACTTCTCTTCGTATTTTCTCTTCTAGTTCTTTTGTATTTGTAAGAACATTATTATAGCTTTCACTGTTTACTAAATCTTCACTACCCTTATTACCATTTTCTAACTCTTTAAGAATTTTATTAGCTCCATTTATTACATCATTTGGTAAGTGAGCTAACTGTGCTACATGAATACCATAACTTTTCTCTATTGGACCTTCATTTATCTTATATAGGAATATCAATTTACCATGATCTTCTTTAGCAGATACGTGGATATTTTTTATTCCCTCGGTAATATTTTCAAGTTTTGTAAGTTCATGATAGTGAGTAGAGAATAATGTTTTACATTTAATAGTATTGTTTATATATTCTAATATTGATTGTGCTAAGGCAATACCATCATATGTAGATGTTCCTCGACCTATTTCATCGAATATTAATAATGAATTAGCTGTTGATTCTACTAAGGCATTTTTCGCTTCAATCATTTCAACCATAAAGGTTGATTTCCCACCAGCTAAATCATCACTAGCACCAATACGTGTGAAAATCTTATCAAAGATTGGTAGGCTAGCTGACGATGCAGGAACAAATGAACCTATTTGCGCCAGAATAACTATCAGTGCTAGTTGTCTCATATATGTAGACTTCCCAGACATATTTGGTCCTGTTATTAAAAGAATATTCTCATCTTTTTCAACCTTACAATCATTACTAATATAGCTATCTGCGCTTACATTACGTTCTACTATCGGGTGTCTACCATCCACAATATCTATTACATTATTATCGTTAAAGTCAGGTTTAACATAACCGTATTCTTCTGCCACATCAGATAATGAAACAAAAACATCAATATCACTTAAAGTATTTGCAACTCTTTGCAGACGTGGTATATATTCATGAATTTTAATTTTAACATCTTGGAAAAGTTGTAACTCTAATTCTTCTATCTTTGTTTTTGAGTTAACTATATGTTCTTCAACCTGTTTTAATTCTTCAGATATAAATCTCTCGCAATTAGAAAGTGTTTGTTTACGGTGATACCCTAGTTCAGTTGGGTCTACACTCTTAAGTCCGACTTTAGAAATTTCAATAAAGTAACCGAAAATCTTATTGTAACCTACTTTTAAGTTTTTAATACCAGTTCTATTTTTTTCACGTTCTTCTATTTCTAATAGTACCTTATTTCCATTTTTACTAGCATTCTTATAACTATCTAATTCCTCGTTGAATCCTGATTTTATAACATTTCCATCTTTTACTGTTTGACCAGCTTCTTCATGAATAGTTTTTTCAAGGAAATCATGAAGATCTTCTAATTCATCAATATTATTAGCGATATCTACTAGTTTTTCTGAATCAAAGCCTTTTAGAATATTCTTAATTTGCGGTATTTGCTTTAATGTTTTCTTTAAATTAAGAAGTTCTTTAGGACTTACAATATTATATGACACCTTAGTTGAAATTCTTTCTAGGTCATACACTTCTTTTAAACTAGTTTTAACGTCTGATTTTTCAAAATAATGTTTAACAAAATCTCCTACTATTTCTTGACGTTTTTTTATTTCATTAATATCAAGTAATGGATTTTCTAACCAATTTTTTAATTTTCTAGAACCCGCTGCTGTAGAAGTTTTATCTACTATGCTTAGTAAAGAACCCTTTTTGCTACCATTAGCCATATTTTGCGTCACTTCAAGATTACGAATAGAATAGTTAGTCATATATACAAATTTATCTTTAAAGTAAACTTCGAAATCTTTTAAACTAGAGATATCTTTATTTTGTGTTTTCTCAATATAATCTAATAGAATATCTGCACATAATTTTAAATTTTTATCTTTTAAATTATTAGTTTTATCTTTTGAAAGATTATCACTTTCTTGTACTTCAGTTATATATGCACTTATATCTAGCTTTTGACCTTCTATACTAATAACTTCTTTTATATTATTTTTTAATACTTCATCTTGAAGATCTTCCATTGTTTTTAAAATTGTACAACGGCTGTCTCCTGTCATAATATCACAAAAGGCAAAATAGATATTATTATCCTTTATATATACACTACCTAAAAAGTTATTTTCATCATAGTTTTTATAGTTCATGTATGTACCCGGTGTTATAACTTGAACTACTTTTCGTTCAACAATTTTTCCTTGTCCCGATTCAGATACTTGTTCACATATTGCAACTTTATATCCATTATTAACTAATGTATCTATATAACCTGCTGATGAATGAAATGGTACTCCACACATTGGAATCTTTTCTGCCCCACCATCACGAGCAGTTAATGTAATTTCTAAAATTTTCGATGCACGAACAGCATCTTCGAAAAACATTTCATAAAAATCGCCTAAGCGATAAAATAAAAACATATCTTGATAATCTTTTTTTATCTTCAGATATTGTTCTATCATTGGAGTATATTTCATATCTTTTAACCTTTCTTATTTTAACTAAATTTTATCTTTAAGTATTAATATTTTATTGGTAATTTAAATATAATATAAAATTATCTTTAACAACATTTAGATTTGCTAAACTTTATTTGTTATTGTATAATTACAGCAAAGGAGTTGAATTATGTTAAATTTTATAAAAAACAAAGTTAATTTATCAATACTAATTTTTTATTTTATGTTTGCTTTTTCAAGCCTTGTTCTTATTGCATTAGCAGAATATAACAATGGTATTACGCCAACTTTATTCTTAAAGCAATTTGTCTTTTACCTAATTGGTCTTGGAATAATATATATACTACAAAAAATACCGGTTGATCTTATAGAACGATTCACCATAGGTATATATTTATTTTCTCTAGTTTTACTAGTTGGAATATTTTTAGTTCCTAATAGCATGGCTCCTATTGTTAATGGAGCACGTAGTTGGTATAACTTTGGATTATTCACAATCCAACCATCAGAGTTTGCTAAAGTAGCAACTATTGCTATGATTAGTTTATTAATTAAAGAACAAAGCTTTAGAGATAATAGTGATCCTATAAAACTTTTAAAAATATTACTTATAGTTTCAATTCCGTTCATTTTAGTATTAAAAGAAAATGACTTAGGAAATGGATTATTCTTTATATATTTATTCTTAGGTTTAGTATTTCTTGTTAGTACTCATAAAAAAACTTTACTTAATATTTATTCGGTAGTACTAGTCGTACTAGCTACTATCATTTTAGGAGCATTATACTTCCCTAGTCTACTTTCACTAGTCGGATTAAAGGGATATCAATTAAAACGTATCTTATCTTGGTTAAATCCCGAAGCTTATTCGTTAGATTATTCTTATCAAATTACTCAAGTTTTAAGCGAAATAAAAACTGGTGGTTTAACCGGAACATTTGTTAAAAATAAAACTTATATCGATGAGCAGTTTAATGACTTCATCTTCTCAATAGTTGCTAAAAACTTTGGATTTATTGGAGCATTTTTCTTCTTGATACTATTCTTTATTTTTATACTAAGACTATTTAATATTGTTAAAAAATGTGAACAAGGTAATTATAGTTATTACTTTATACTACTTGCTATTTGTAGTTTTTGTTTCTCTTTCTTCATCAATATTTTTTCTACTCTTAGCATAATCCCAGTAATCGGTATTAGTATGCCATTCATAAGCTATGGTGGAAGTTCACTCATGGCTAATAGTATATTACTAGGTATTATTATAAAAATAAATGCTACTATCCATGAAGAATACCTTGAAGATGAGTATTATGAATACGATAATAATGACTATAATAATTATGATAATCAATTTAACGATTATAGTGAAAATTATGATTATAATGATAATTACGACGATAATCCAAATAGATATCGCCGCAGTAAACGAAAAAACAATTATCGATAAAAAAATTCAATAATTAATTAAGAGCGAGGATCAGACTATCTGTCCTCGCTTATTTTTATTATTTTCTAACGTCTTCTATGAATTTTTCATCAATAGTTTCAATTAATTTTCCTAAAATAGCTTTAGCTGCATAATAATCGCGAATATCAAAAATAGCATTATGAGTGTGGATATATCGACCACTAATACCAATTACAGCTGTTGGTACACCATTTACCGCTTGGTGAATATTACCCGCATCAGTTCCTCCTGGTGAAGTATAATATTGATATTTTATTTCATTTTCTTCAGCAAGGTTAACAAGTTTTTCTCTCATATTTGGACGTAGTACCATAGTTCTATCAACTAGTCTTACTAAGAACCCTTCTCCTAATCGTCCGTTACTTGTTTTTGATCCATCCATGTCGTTTGCAGGACTACAGTCTACAACAAAACATATATCTGGCTTAATCATATTTGCTGCTGCACTTGCTCCTCTTAGTCCAACTTCTTCTTGAACTGTAGCACAAACTACTAAGTTAATATCTAAATCTACATTTGCAAATTGTTCAAAGATTTCTGTAATAATAACACAACCATATCTGTTATCTACAGCTTTTGTCATAAATCTGTGTTCTGTAAGTTGTTCAAATGATGTTTTAGGAGTTACAAAAGCTCCTTCACGAATTCCCATAGCTAGAACTTCTTCTCTAGAAGAAGCTCCTAGGTCTATAGTCATATCACTAATTTTTACATTTTGAGCTACTCCTGCTGTAAAGTGTTTTGGTATTGAACCAATTACTCCAGTAAATTTTTTACCTTCATAAGATGTAATAGTGTAAGTTTGAGCCAATAGAACATCTTCTCTGAATCCACCTAATGTTTCAAATTTTAAAAATCCATTTGGTAAGATTTTAGTTACTACAAAACCTACTTCATCCATATGTGCCGCTATCATTACCGTTTTAGCATTTGGATTTTTAGATTTTTTTATTGCATAAAATCCACCAAGATTATCATACTTAATTTCATCAGCATATGGAGATAGATTTTTTTCTAAATAGCTAGAAATTTCTCCTTCAAATCCTGATGCACCATCTAACATAGTTAATTCTTTAAATCTTTCTACTGATTTGCTCATATTCTTATACCTCTTTTATATATTGTATTGTTTCAGTTTCTTTTATATATTTAACTTCATACTCAACACCATCATCTTCAAAATAGAACATTAAGTATGGATTTTCTATTAGGTTTAGTGTGTAACTATCCTTTACATTATATCCTTCAGCAATAATTTTATTGCGACATCTATCGATGTGATCATTATCTAATTCTTGTTCTTCTGATTTCTTAAAAAGATAATATCCTATTCCCGCCGCAGCCAAAGGTGCTACTATTTTTTTGATTTTCATATGTTCACCTCTTATCTGAATTCATCACATAATGAATTAAACATTTCCTCATCAAAAGTTAGGTCTTGGTGAGCAATAGGTTCATCACGCTTATAATTTTTTAACGTGTCTTCATAATGCTTTTTATTAGTATTTTTATAAATTACTCCTGTAACTAAGTCGTTGTACTCTTCTAAAATACGGTATGCTTCAAGTTTATTTGTGTTATCATAACCTTCAATATCTGATAATTTTGTAAGGTTTTCTTTGTACCATGCTGGTGTATTTTTGTAATTATATGTTTTACATGGACTAAATACATTAACAAGTGCAAAGCCATCATGTTGAACAGCCTCTTCAAAAACTTGCATCATTTCTTTCATATCACCTGTAAATACTTGAGCTAAAAATGTTACTTCACATGATAGTGCAATTTTCATAGCTGATAAAGGTTGTTCCATTACCCCATCTAAAGTTGTAGTAGTTACTAAACCTTCATCTGATTTAGGAGACATTTGACCTTTTGTTAAGGCATAAAGTTGGTTATCCATTACTACATAGGTCATATTAACATTACGTTTCATAGCATGAACTGCATGTCCTATACCAATGGCATATCCATCACCATCTCCACCCATCGCAAAAACTGTTAAATCTTGATTTGCAAGTTTAATTCCTTGTGCTACAGGTAATGAACGCCCGTGTAATCCTTGTACACCATACGCTTTAGTATAACCACTAATTTTACCAGAACATCCAATTCCTGCAGAAATTACTACATTTTCAGGTTTAAGTCCTAAATTTACTACAGCTCTATTTATTCCTGCCAATACAGAGAAGTCTCCGCAACCAGCACACCAATCAGGTTTTACATCATTTTTATAATCTTTTAATGTGACTTTCAAATTACTTCTCCTCCTCTAATAGTTGTGCTACAAGTTGATGAGTATAATAAATATCCCCATCATATTTTAGTAAGCTTCCTAATTTATCTGAATTATGGTACTTACTTGCTATTACTGTACGAAGTTGTTTATTGTGATTGTGCTCTACAATATAAACTTTTCTATACTTATCAAATGTATCACGAATTTCTTGAGCTACTGGGTAAATTTGACGTATTTGCATAGTGTCAATTTTCATACCTTGCTCTTTTAATTGCTTCGCAGCTTTATTTAATACTCCATATGTTGAATTAACCCCAACTAGTAATATATCTTTCTCATCATTGTATTCATGTAATACGAATGGTCTATCAACTAAGGCGCTTTCGATTTTATTAGCACGTTTTTCTTTTTGACGAGCTGTATTTCGTTTAACCTCTGATGGTAATCCAACTACTGAGTGTTCATAACTGTTCGCATTATGAATTCCACCTTTTTGTCCAGGGATAGTTCTTTCAGAAACTAATACATCAGTCGTATAACGTTTGAAGTAAATAATATCACTTTCTGTTATTTCTTCTTGTTTTAATAAACGACCTCGATCTATTTGTACTTTACTAAAGTCAAAGTTAGAAACAGTTTCCTTATTCATACCTAATTGTAAATCCATTAATACAATTACAGGTGTTTGATATTTTTCTGCCATATTAAATGCATCTATCATAGTGTAGAAACAGTCTTCTACAGATATAGGTGCTAGTACTACACGCGTAGCATCTCCTGTTCCTCCGTATACTGCATGGAAAATATCAGATTGTTCTGTTTTTGTAGGAAGTCCTGATGATGGTCCACCGCGTTGAACATCGACTATAACCACAGGCTGCTCAGCCATAACACCCATACCTAAAAATTCAGTCATAAGTGAAATACCAGGCCCTGAAGTAGCAGTCATCGCTCTAACTCCAGCAAAGTTCGCTCCTATAGCAACACCCAATGCAGCAATCTCATCTTCAGTTTGTATATAAGCACCTTTTACCGTTGGTAATTTATCAAATAAATATTCCATAATTTCAGTAGCTGGTGTTATTGGGTATCCTGCATATAATCTACATCCAGCAACTAATGCACCTAACCCCGCAGCATGGTTACCTACTAACCACATATTCGATTTTTCTTTTGGTTCTAATTTTTTTAAGTAATATTTATTACCAATATTATGTTCATTCATAAAATCAGTCATTATCTCATGACCTTTATCGAATGCTTGAATATTCATATTTACTATTTCTTCACCCTTGCTAGAGAACTTAGATTCAATCATTTCATAGAAAATCTTTCCATCTATATCTAGTAGAGCAGAACATATACCTAATGTAATAATGTTTTTTATAATAGGTGTTGAGATTTCTTTAGCTAACGTTGTTATCGGGAAAACTGCAACAAGTCCTTTTATTTCTTCAGATATTTCTGGTTTAATTTTTTCATCAGCAATAATTATACTATTTTCATCTAGTTCATTAATATAATCATCTAATGTTGCCTGATCAAAAGCGATTAGTATATCTGTTTTATAATCAATAACATTTATTTTCTCTTCAGATATACATATTTTACTATTACTGTGACCACCCTTAATTCTACTTGCAAAATCACGAGTAGAATACATATGGTATCCTAATTTATTAATAACTGTAGAGAAAATCTCAGCTGTACTTTCAAGTCCTTCACCTTGTTCTCCACCTATTTTCCATCCTAGTTTATTTATCATACAATCTCCTTCAATCTCTTTCATGAGAAATTTTATTCGTTGATTTCTTAATACTTTATTTTATCATATTTAAAAAAATTTTTCCATCCTATAATATTTATTTTTGTTGTAATAAATCCTTATTTTTTACAAGTTCTAATAGATTAAAGATTTTATTCTAATTTTACCTTTTTAGTACAATATTTGATAAAAATTTTATTCAAAATATAATTATTACTTACTCATATTTATTAGTATATATACATAATTGAAATTGTTTTCATTATATGCTATTATCTATTATAGAGAGAAATGAAAGGAGTTAAAAAATGAAATTTTTTATAGATACTGCAAATGTTGATGACATTCGCCTTGCTAATGATTTAGGAGTTATTTGTGGGGTTACTACAAATCCTTCACTAATCGCAAAAGAAGGGAGAGACTTTAAAGAGGTAATTAAGGAAATTACAGAAATAGTTGATGGTCCTATTAGTGGAGAGGTTAAAGCTACTACTACTAATTGGGAAGATATGGTTACTGAAGCACGTGAGATTGCTAAAATCCACCCTAATATGGTTGTAAAAATCCCTATGACAGAAGATGGATTACGTGCAGTTAAAATTCTTAGACAGGAAGGGATAAAAACAAATGTTACACTAATTTTTAGTGCTAACCAAGCATTGCTTGCAGCTCGTGCTGGAGCTACTTATGTATCTCCATTCTTAGGTAGACTAGATGATATTTCTCATAATGGATTAATCCTTATTGAAGAAATCGTTGAAATATTTGCTAACAATGATCTTGATACAGAGATTATCGCAGCAAGTGTTAGAAATCCTATCCACGTTGCTGAATGTGCTAAAATGGGATGTGATATAGCTACAGTTCCTTACAGCGTTATTAAACAAATGATTAAACACCCACTTACTGATATTGGTATTGAAAAATTTAAACAAGACTACTATAAAGTTTTCGGAGAATAATCTTTTATTTATATATTAAGAGGAATAACTCAAAAAAGTTATTCCTCTTAATTTTTGTACTAGATTTTAATATAATAATATTGTTAATGGTTCCAAAATAAATCAATATAAATTCCTATTAAAAAAGTTAAAAAACTTTAACTTTTCACTGGAAATATCTATTGACTAGTGGTATAATATATTTTGTTGTATGAAAAAGTTGTTAAGATTAAATTTTATAGGAGGTTATATTAATGCGCGTAAATGTAACATTAGCTTGTACTGAATGTGGTGATAGAAACTACATTACTAAAAAGAACAAAAGAAATAATCCAGACCGTATTGAACTTAAAAAATACTGTCCAAGATTAAAAAAAGTGACTTTACACAGAGAAACTAAATAATAAAGTTAGAAAAGCCTTAAAGTATCAACGTTTAAGGCTTTTTGTTTTTCTTCTTGAATGCTAAGAAATGCCAAGAAATGGATACTAATAGCGTATTAACAAGCATTAAAGAAGACTATCGAAACTATTTAACCCTATTTAAGATAGCTTTTCTATTAAATAGCCTTACAATTAAAGTAAGGTCTTTTATTTAAAGTATTTCATACACAGTTTGATTAAACATATAAAACATGATAAAATGAAAGCGTATATAAATAAGGTTAAAGGAGGAAGTACAAATGAAAAAAGTAATAAAAATAATTACAACAACTTTGTTAAGTAGTATATTGTTAACATCATTTTTAGCTCCATTATCTAATCAAGCAAAAGCTGGATGGTGGGGTAGAGATAGCAACGGTTGGTGGTATTCGTGGGGTGGTAACCGTGGAGAATACTATAAAAACCAAATGCAGATGATTGACTTGAAACTTTATCATTTCGATGAAAGAGGATATATGACAACAGGTTGGTACTATGAAAAAAAAGATAATCGTTGGTACTATTTTGACCCTGAAACTGGTGCTGGAAAAGTTGGCTGGCTTTATTCAAATGGAAAATGGTATTTGTTAGGTTATTCAATAAGAACTGGTTATTATTATGATGCAGCTGCTAATAAACATTATTATCTTGACCCAGTAAATGGTGATATGAAAACAGGTTGGATAAAACTTAAGAATAGTTTTATCAAAGAACAGTGGTATTATTTTGACCCAGTAAGCGGTGCTGCAGCAGAAAACACTTGGAAGTATTTAAATGGGAAATGGTATTATTTCAATGCAGCATATGCTTCTGAAGGTTTTACTTTTGTAGGAAAGAAAAGGTACTATTTTGACCCTATTAATTGTGATATGAAAACAGGTTGGATAAATGTAGCTGGTGATAAATATTATGCAGACCCTAACGATGGTGGCGCATTAGCAACCAATAAAACCTTACGTATAAACGGCGTTTCTTACACTTTCGATGGCAGCGGTAAACTTATCAAAAAATAATATAGACAAAAGAACTAGCTTTAATTCAAAGTTAGTT
>ERZ773001.859-NODE-859-length-11108-cov-24.3715_pt1 | contig 11108 bp, 8 predicted proteins | sample MGYA00511673_ERZ773001 | MGnify/ENA primary metagenome ERZ773001 (study PRJEB29015, sample SAMEA2738091) | human oral metagenome | biome: human oral; feature: human-associated habitat; material: saliva | place: China | collected 2162 ... | reverse complement strand
GTTATTGTCCATCTATTGAAGATAAGATTGTTCGCTTTGCTGACAAGGAACGTCACCAGCTTTTCCTAGAACCAGAAGGACGTAATACAGAAGAAGTATATGTCCAAGGCTTGTCAACCAGTTTACCAGAAGACGTGCAAAGAGAACTAGTTCATTCAATTAAGGGGCTAGAAAATGCTGAGATGATGCGTACCGGTTATGCAATTGAGTACGATATGGTTCTTCCACATCAGTTACGAGCAACTTTAGAAACAAAGAAAATATCAGGTCTCTTTACAGCGGGCCAAACGAATGGAACATCTGGTTACGAGGAAGCTGCTGGCCAAGGAATTGTAGCAGGGATTAATGCGGCTCTGAAAATTCAAGGGAAACCAGAACTCATTTTGAAACGGAGTGATGGCTATATCGGGGTCATGATTGATGACTTGGTGACCAAAGGAACAGTCGAACCATATCGGTTGTTAACCAGTCGTGCTGAGTATCGCTTGATTCTCCGTCATGATAACGCAGATATGCGCTTGACAGAAATTGGGCGCGAGGTTGGTTTGGTTGACGATGAACGTTGGAACCGTTTTGAAACCAAGAAGTATCAGTTTGAAAATGAGATGAAACGTCTTGACAGTATCAAGTTAAAACCTGTAAAGGAAACCAATGAAAAAGTTACAGCACTTGGCTTCAAACCATTAACAGATGCAGTTACTGCCAAAGAATTTTTACGTCGACCAGAGGTATCCTATCAAGATGTTGTCAACTTTATCGGACCTGCTGCGGAAGAGTTAGATGATAAGATCATCGAACTGATTGAAACAGAAATTAAGTATGAGGGATATATCTCAAAAGCTTTAGACCAGGTTGAAAAGATGAAACGAATGGAAGAAAAACGAATTCCTGCCAATATTGACTGGGATGATATTGACTCCATCGCAACAGAAGCTCGTCAAAAGTTCAAACTGATTAATCCAGAGACCATTGGTCAAGCTAGTCGGATTTCAGGTGTCAACCCAGCTGATATTTCTATCTTGATGGTTTATCTTGAAGGCAAGAGTCGGAGTATTTCGAAAAACCAAGAAAAAGAATCCTAACTTGATGAGGATGTAAATATGTGAAGGAAGTGGCTGAAGAGCTACTTCTTTTCTCGTTTTATGGTCTGTTTACAACAGTGTAAACAACCTTTACACTGTTTGACAACTGTTCAATCAATCCATGATCCATCTTAGCCATTTGTTTGGCGGAAAGGCTTGACTGGCCTCGCTTTTTCTTATATTTTATGGTATAATGGCCCAACAGAGGTTTATGATGAAAAAATTTCGTATGACTCCTATCCATTATTGTATGGTAGGTTTGTTAGCATTTATTATTTTAGCCATCAGTTCCAGATTAATGGGTGGCACAATTGCAAATTTATTTGTAATCCTGTTGATTCTTTCCGGTGTCATCTATCTTTTTCTTCATCAATTAAAGCAAGTAGAGTTAGATGAGTTAGAACAAATTCAATATGTCAATCATCAGGCTGAAAATGGATTGGCCTCGCTACTAGATAAAATGCCAGTTGGTGTGATTAAGGTAAACGGTGAAACCAATGAAGTCGAGTGGTTTAATCCCTATGCGGAGTTGATTTTCTCCACTGAGGATGGACAATTTGATGTGGAATACCTGCAACAAGTTTTGGCAATTCCATTTGAGGGGAAAGGCCATTACGCAACCATTGGGGATAAAAAATATTCGGTTTATATGGATTCCCAAGCCAGTGTCGTTTATTTTTTTGATGCTTCAAGCGAGTACGAAGCCAACGTCGGTCTTGTTACCACTAGACCGGTTATCGGGATTATGTCTGTAGACAACTATGATGACTTAGAAGATGTTGTGTCTGATTCAGATATCAGTAGCATCAATGGATTTATTGCAAACTTTGTTGAAGAATTCTCGGAAAAATACCATATGTTTTACCGAAGAGTTGGGATGGATCGTTTTTATCTCTTTACCGACTATACGGTCCTTGAACAATTAATAGAATCCAAATTTTCTATTATTGACCAATTCCGTGAGGAAGCAAAAAATCGTGAATTACCAATTACGGTAAGTATGGGATTCTCATACGGGGACGGCAATCATGATCAAATTGGTAGAGTTGCTTTATCGAATCTAAACTTAGCTGAAGTCCGAGGAGGCGATCAAGCGGTTGTGAAAGAAAGAGAAGAAGGTAAGGATCCTATTTTCTTTGGAGGTGGGACAGCTTCTTCTATCAAGCGCACTCGTACGCGAACTCGTGCTATGATGACAGCTATTTCTGAAAAAATTAAATCGGTTGATCAGGTATTTGTTGTTGGCCACAAAAAATTAGACATGGATGCTTTAGGAGCATCGATTGGGATGCAATTATTTGCATACAATATCAACGAACGCTCTTATGCAGTTTATGATGATACGTCCATGGCTCAGGATATCAAACGAGCGGTTGAAAAAATTCAATCTGATGGAGCGACTAAACTATTAACGGTTTCAGATGCTTTACGGATGGTAACTGATCAATCCCTTTTGATTATGGTGGACCATTCGAAGACAGCTCTTACGCTTTCAAATGATTTGTATGAGAAGTTTTCCCAAGTCATTGTCATCGATCACCATAGACGGGATGAAGACTTCCCTGAAAATGCCATGATCACTTATATTGAAAGTGGTGCAAGTAGTGCGAGTGAGTTGGTTACTGAATTGCTTCAGTTCCAAAATTCTAAGAAGAACCGCTTGAATAAGATTCAAGCCAGTGTTCTGATGGCAGGTATTATGTTGGATACCAAGAATTTCTCAGTTCGTGTGACAAGTCGTACATTTGATGTAGCTAGTTATTTGCGAAGCCGAGGCAGTGATAGTGTCCTCATCCAGGAAATTTCAGCTATTAACTTCGATGAGTACCGCGAAGTAAATGAATTGATCCTAAATGGTCAAATGGTCTTCCCACATATTATTGTGGCAACGGGAGCAGAAGATGTTCCTTATGGGACAGTCACCATTAGTAAAGCAGCGGATAGTATGTTGGCCATGTCCAAAATTGAAGCTACCTTTGTTATTGCTCTGAATGAACAAGGAAGCATTTCCATTTCAGCTCGAAGCAGAAGCAAGGTTAATGTGCAAAAGATTATGGAGCAAATGGGAGGCGGAGGCCACTTTAATTCTGCGGCTTCTCAATTGTCAGATGTAACAATAGATCAGGTTCGTGCCCAGTTGATTGACTGTATTCGAGAAGAGGTCCAAAAGGATAAGGAGGAAGAAGAATGAAAGTTATCTTTTTAGCAGATGTAAAAGGAAAAGGAAAAAAAGGGGAAATTAAAGAAGTCCCAACAGGTTATGCTCAAAACTTTTTGATTAAAAAGAATTTAGCCAAGGAAGCCAACGCCCAAGCGATTGGGGAGCTTCGTGGTAAGCAAAAATCTGAAGAAAAAGCCCATGCGGAACTAGTCGCAGAAGCGAAAAAAATTCAAGCAAAATTAGCAGAAGAAACGACCGTTGTCCAATTTACAGAAAAAATTGGTCCTGATGGACGTACATTTGGTTCTATTACCAATAAAAAAATTGCAGAAGAACTACAAAAACAATTTGGAATCAAAATCGATAAGCGTCACATTCAAGTGGCTTCTCCAATTCGCTCTGTTGGCTTGATTGATGTGCCTGTTAAAATTTATCAGGATATTACAGGTGTTATCCAAATTCGAGTAAATGAAGGTTAAGTAAATCGTTAGAAAGGAATGACTATGGCTGAGATAGAAGAATTAAGAACCCAGCCTCAAGATATCCAAGCAGAGCAATCTGTCTTAGGAGCCATCTTTATCGATGAGGGAAAACTGGTTTTTGTTCGTGAGTTTATTGAGCCAGCAGATTTCTTTAAATATGCCCATCGGTTAATTTTTAAGGCGATGATTGACCTTGCAGACAGGGGAGATGCTATTGATGCGACTACAGTTCGCAATATTCTAGATAGTCAAGGGGATTTACAAAATATCGGTGGTCTCTCGTATCTAGCCGAAGTCATCAACTCTGTTCCAACCTCAGCCAATGCGGAATATTACGCAAAGATTGTTTCTGAAAAAGCGGTGCTAAGACGCTTGATTGCTCGTTTAACGGAGAGTATAAATCAAGCATATGATGGAGCTAGTCCGTCGGATGAGATTATTGCAGGTGCAGAAAAAGCTCTGATTGATGTTAGTGAAAAGACTAATCGGAGTGGTTTCAAGAATATTAAGGATATCTTAAATATCAACTTTGGAAGTCTTGAAACTCGGTCTTTGCAGACAACGGATATTACTGGGATTGCAACGGGGTATCGAGATCTTGATCATATGACAACAGGTCTTCATGAAGAAGAGTTGATTATTCTTGCAGCTCGTCCAGCGGTTGGTAAAACTGCCTTTGCTCTAAACATTGCCCAAAATATCGGAACCAAGTTGGATAAAACAGTTGCTATTTTCTCGCTGGAAATGGGTGCTGAAAGTTTGGTAGACCGGATGTTGGCAGCAGAGGGCTTGATTGAATCCCATTCCATTCGTACTGGTCAGCTGACAGACGATGAGTGGCGAAAATATGCAATTGCACAAGGAAATCTAGCCAATGCAAGCATTTATATAGATGATACTCCCGGTATTCGGATTACAGAAATTCGGTCTCGTTCTAGGAAATTAGCACAAGAGACCGGTAATCTCGGTCTAATCCTCATCGACTACTTGCAGTTGATTACTGGGACTGGACGTGAAAACCGTCAACAGGAAGTCTCAGAAATCTCTCGTCAATTAAAAATTTTGGCGAAAGAATTAAAGGTTCCTGTGATTGCCCTCAGTCAGCTATCTCGGGGAGTCGAACAACGACAAGATAAACGTCCAGTTCTATCCGATATTCGTGAGTCAGGATCCATCGAGCAGGATGCAGATATTGTTGCCTTTCTATATCGAGATGACTATTATGAACGTGCGGGTGAGGAAGAAGAAGGCATGCCGAATAATAAGGTTGAAGTCATTATTGAAAAAAACCGTTCGGGTGCGCGTGGAACAGTGGAGTTAATCTTCCAAAAGGAATATAATAAATTCTCCAGCATATCAAAGAGAGTAGAGGAATAATGGATGAGTGATGCATTTACTGATGTAGCAAAAATGAAAAAAATCAAAGAAGAAATCAAGGCTCATGAAGGTCAAATTGTAGAAATGACCTTGGAAAATGGCCGTAAACGTCAAAAAAATAAGTTTGGTCGATTAATTGAAGTCTATCCTTCTTTGTTTATTATTGAATACACAAATGAAAATAGTTTACCTGGTGAACCAGCAACAACCTATGTCGAATCTTACACTTACTCAGATATTTTAACTGAGAAAAATCTGATTCATTACTTAGACTAATTTGGTTAGGGTGAGCTACAAATTTCAACCGTCTCTTCTCGGAGATGGTTTTTTTAATTATATGATTGTTATAGCTATGTAAAAATATTGACAAAGCTGTCAATTTTACAATCCAATCTGTCAATAATAGACAGGGGATCTTTTAAAGGGTTTTGTTCTTAATCTTTCTAAAATAGAGACATTTGGGAGACTGTTAAAACAATCATGCTTGACAAGTTGTAAAAAAGTTGTAAAGATTCATGTAAACAAAATAAAAATGAGAGGATAGAAAAGGAAATACATGATAATCGAAGTCAGAAATTAGCGATTTAGAAATTCGCTAGCTAGAAGCGCCCATTTTACTTTTCACTTATAGAAAGAAATACAAAAAAACGAGAAAGCAACTTTACAAGGACTGGTATTGGTGGTATAATAGAATTTGTGCGAAATGACAGCAGGACAAAATGAAGCTCGTCAACAGGAAGCCAGCTAGAAAAGTAACCTTTGCTGTTTGGGCGAAGGCTTTCTGAACGAATCAGGTTTGTCTAAAACGTTATTTCCTACAAAAAATTATTTTTATAGGAGGACATTTCAAATGTCACGTTATACAGGACCATCTTGGAAACAATCTCGCCGTCTTGGCTTGTCACTTACAGGTACAGGTAAAGAATTGGCACGTCGTAACTACGTACCAGGTCAACATGGACCAAACAACCGTTCAAAATTGTCAGAATACGGTTTGCAATTAGCTGAAAAACAAAAACTTCGTTTCTCTTACGGACTTGGTGAAAAACAATTCCGTAACTTGTTCGTACAAGCTACTAAGATCAAAGAAGGAACTGTCGGTTTCAACTTCATGCTTCTTTTGGAACGTCGTTTGGATAACGTTGTTTACCGTCTTGGACTTGCGACTACTCGTCGTCAAGCTCGTCAATTCGTTAACCACGGTCACATCCTTGTTGACGGAAAACGCGTTGATATCCCTTCATACCGTGTAACTCCAGGTCAAGTGATCTCAGTTCGCGAAAAATCAGCTAAAGTTCCAGCTATCCTTGAAGCTGTTGAAGCAACTCTTGGACGTCCAGCATTCGTATCATTCGATGCTGAAAAATTGGAAGGTTCATTGACTCGCTTGCCAGAACGCGATGAAATCAACCCAGAAATCAACGAAGCACTTGTCGTTGAATTCTACAACAAAATGCTTTAATTTTAAGATATATCTTACGAAAAGCCCATGGTTGTGGGCTTTTTGTTTTGTCTTAAATCCTTGATTTCAGGGTTAGCTACCCTTTTTGTTTTCTTAAAAACTAAAACTGCTAATAAAAAAATCCTGATCTATCTAGATCAGGAGGCACTGTTACCGTAACATTTTCATTAAAAATTCAGCCATTTGTTGAGGGCTTTCTTTTTTTCCGCGAGAAACCCACATTTGACAGACTCCAAAGAAGGCATTGGTCAGATAGACAGAACTGTAGACTCTTTCAATATCTGTTAATGATTTATGACTATAGCGCTCTTGCAAACTATCAACCAGAAGAATCTGTAATTTATGTCGTAAGAAGGTTTGGATCTCCTTGGTTCCATTCTCTGTCAGAAGAACCGCAAAGAGTGGCTCCTTGGTTAGAAATTCGAACACCTCTGTAATCGCTTGGCGTTTGTCGTCTTGGTGTTTATCAAAGATATATTCAAGCTTGTGAAAGAGTGCTTGTTGATAGCGCTCGATCATATCGTACTTGTCTCGATAGTGGGTATAAAAGCTAGAGCGACTAATGCCGGATTCTTGCGCCAACTCAACCGTTGTGATTTGGTCGAATGATTCCTTTTCGAGTAGTTGAACCATCGCTTCCTCAATATTTCGTTTTGTTTTTAATCGTTTATTGCTCTCAGTCATCTGTTAATCCTTTTTGCACAAAATTATACACAGTGTCCAAAAAATAAAATTCCTACTTGTGAAATTTTCTAGAAACTGTATAATCTATTATATCAGAAATTTAGACATTGTGTATAAAAAGGAGACAAAAAATATGATGAAAGAATGGAAGGCTGTTCTTAAAAAGCCGACATTTATCATTGTCATGCTTGGAGTTGCGTTGATTCCAGCTCTTTATAATATTATTTTTCTATCTTCCATGTGGGATCCATATGGTCAGGTTTCGGATCTTCCTGTAGCGGTTGTCAACAAGGATCAATCTGCTACATATAATGGACAAAAAATGGAAATCGGGAAAGACATGGTGTCCAATTTAAAGGATAACGATTCGCTTGATTTCCATTTTGTAGATGAGAAAGCTGCGAAAGATGGTCTAAAAAATAGCGATTATTATATGATTGTAACGCTACCTGAGGATCTTTCAAAAAAAGCTAGCTCCATTCTAACCAATCATCCAGAACAGATGACCATTGATTACCAAACGTCCAGTGGTCATAGTTTTATCGCAGGAAAAATGAGCGACTCTGCGATGACAAAAATGCAGCAGACAGTGGCTGAAAAAGTGACCAATACTTATACAACAGCTTTATTTTCCAAAATGGGATCGCTTAAAACAGGTATGGGGAAAGCAGCAGATGGAAGTGCTAAATTAGCAGATGGTGCAACAAAGTTGGAAAACGGTGGGCAAACACTGACCACTAATTTGAATACCTTAGCTAGTTCCAGTTTAACATTTTCAGATGGTGCAACCACCCTTCGTACGGGTCTAGCAGCCTATACAAATGGTGTTGGTCAATTAGGAAATGGTCTTAATCAAATGGCTGGTCAACTTCCAAACTTGGTATCTGGAGTCAATCAATTAAATAATGGGTTTGGTACTTTTAATACAGGCTTGATGGCTTACGCTACCGGAGTGGATCGGTTAGGAAATGGTCTCAATCAAATGGCAAGTCAAACCCCTCAGTTGGCTTCAGGAGTTGGTCGATTAACCAGAGGTATGGGGACACTCAATGACGGTCTTGGGAATTATACCAATGGCGTACGTCAATTGAATTCGGGTCTATCTAACTTTTCAAATGGTTTAGTGACCTATACAAATGAAGTCGCCACATTATCAGAGGGAGCAGGTCAATTAAGTAGTCAATCCACTACTCTTCGAAATGGAGTTTCTCAATTAGAATCAGGTATTCAAACATTATCAAGCCAGCTACAAGCTTCTACAAGCCAATCAGCTCAGATTGATCAATTGGCAGCTGGTTTGAACCAATTAAATGTGGCAATTCAAAGTGCTTCGGTAGATACCAGTCAACTTTCATCTGGCTTGACGAGTATTGCGAATTCAGCTCAAGCGATCCTTGCTTCAGCCCAAGCGGATCGTGCAAATGCCCTTGCAAGTGTGCAAGGGACAGCAGCTTATCAAGCAATGACAGCTGATCAACAAGCGGAAATCAGTGCGGCGATCTCATCGAGTCCAAGCTCGAGTGAAACAGCAGCTCAAGGGATCTTGACAACTATCCAAACGATCCAAAGTAGTTTGAATACAGGAAATAGCTTGACACAGCTGCAAACTTCAGCCAATCAAGTTTTACCAACAGCTTCTTCTACCTTGACAGACTTGTCAAGTGGCTTGTCTAAGATCCAATCCGCAGTTAGTGGACAATTGTTGCCAGCTAGCCAAACTATCAGTCAAGGGATCGGCGCTTATACAGCTGGTGTTGATAAAATCGCTAGTGGAGCAAGCCAACTTCAGACCAATAGTAACACTTTAACAGATGGTGCTAGTCAGTTAGCAGCAGGTGTTAGCCAACTAGATAGTAAATCATCGGAATTGCTTGCAGGAAGCAATCAATTAGCTTCTGGTCTAGGGGAATTAAATGGAAAGATTCCGGCCTTGACATCCGGTATGAATCAACTAGCTTCAGGAGCGACACAATTGACAAGTAAATCTGGTGAATTGGTTGCTGGAGCTGAAAAATTAGCTGATGGTGTAGGGCAATTGAACAGCAAAACTCCAGAGTTGGCAGGTGGTGTCAACAAACTTGTCACAGGTGTCAACCAGTTGACGGAGAAATCAGGTCAATTGGTGACAGGGGCTGATAAACTAGCTGACGGTGCAAATCAAATCTCAGATGGATCCAGCAAATTAGCAGCGGGTGGCCAAACACTGACAAACGGTTTGGGTGAATTAGCAACAGGAAGCCAAACATTGAGTCAAGGTTTAAACGATGCTAAGGGACAATTGAATGCAGCCAAAACCGAAAAAGAGAATGCAAAAACTTTAGCTGATCCTGTCACTACGTCTAAAACAGACCATGACAATGTTCCTGTGAATGGTGTCGGGATGGCTCCTTATATGATCTCGGTAGCACTCTTTGTTTGTGCTCTTTCAACCAATATGATCTTTGCAAAATTGCCATCTGGTCGTCACCCTGAAAGTCGCTGGGCATGGTTTAAATCCCGCTTTGAGGTCAATGGTACGATTGCGGTGATTGCAGGAGTCTTGGTCTATGCTGCGGTTCACTTGATTGGTTTATCAGCCAATCATGAAATGGCTACCCTCTTCCTTTGTGTGATCGGTAGTGTGGCCTTCATGTCTATCGTGACCGCTTTAACAACATGGCAAAGAAAGGTCGGTGCTTTCCTGTCCTTGATCCTCTTGCTCTTGCAATTGGCTTCTAGTGCGGGAACCTATCCACTTGCTTTAACAAATGGATTTTTCCAAGCTATTCATCCATTCTTGCCAATGAGCTATACCGTTTCAGGTCTTCGTCAAACGATTTCGATGACAGGAGAAATTGGAAGTCAAGTCGCCTTCCTTTTGGTGACGATTGCTCTATTTGCGGGGCTTGGAATGTGGTTTTACAATCCAAAAAAATATGAAGAGGACTAATCGTCAGGAACTCTCAACTCATTTGTAGTTGGGAGTTTTTTGTTTCACATGAAACAAAAAAATTCTCGCGTTTTTAGGCGAGAAAGTTGATTATTTAAAGAAGACGACATCAGAATTTGGTGTGATGTAAAGGAGTTGGTCGTTTTCAAAGACTAGCTGGATAGTGTTGTTTTTATAAGTGTAAATGGTGTAGTCTACTCCAAATTTAGAAGCTTGTTTCAGATCAACGGCTCCCATTAAAAAAGCATGGGCTTGTTCTACTGTAATTTTCCCCTCGTGGTAGAGATTTTTAATATTTTCTAGTTCAATATTTTGAAAAGATTCCCTCATATAAGCAGGGTCTGTTATTTGTTTCTCTGGATTTCCAAGGATTTTTTGGACAAGGGTAGTGGTATATCCTTCATAATCTGGCGTTTGTACAAAAATATGGTCGTCATTTTTAGAGTAGGCTACTTTTAAGTTCCCAGTTGCATAAATTTTATCCTTGGGCGCTTCTTGGGCATTTCTAGGGAGCCCTTCGGTTGTGATGGCTTCAGTAGTGGTATTTGTATTTGTTGAAGGAGAGCTAGATGAATGGTTTGAACTACTTGAATTACTTGAACGACCCGAATTGCTAGGTCGACTTGAGCTACTTTTTTTACTGTTTTTAGATGAGGAGGAAGTGGTAGGCACTTTTTTGAAATGAATCTTAAGGTCCGGCACACAGGCTGAGAGAAAAAGAAGAGACAGCGAGAGTGTGAATAAGAGAGGAAGTCGTCGTTTTTTCATAATGCTCCTTTCGAAAAGTGGATTGATTTTCTATTCTATCATAAATAGAGTAATAAAAAAAGGTCAGGAAGAAATCCTGCCTTTATTTGTTATTATGGACGTCCACCCCCAGCTCCACCGCCTTGAGGTCCGCCACCGCCGGGAGCCCCACCGCCTCCAGGCA
>ERZ773001.857-NODE-857-length-11132-cov-6.21946_pt1 | contig 11132 bp, 9 predicted proteins | sample MGYA00511673_ERZ773001 | MGnify/ENA primary metagenome ERZ773001 (study PRJEB29015, sample SAMEA2738091) | human oral metagenome | biome: human oral; feature: human-associated habitat; material: saliva | place: China | collected 2162 ... | reverse complement strand
CAAAGCGCCCTTGCAGAAATGCGCATGGGAGCGGGTATTCTCAGCGAGGCTGGTATGCCCGCTCGCCCCGCCTCGAGCGTCTTCTTTGGCGGCGGAACACCGACGCTCTTGTCCACCGATATCCTCGAACGTCTCCTCTTGGGGGTGCGCGAGAACTTTGGGATCGCCCCCGGCGCAGAAATTACCGTAGAAGCGAACCCCGAAAGCGTGGACGAGGCCGCGCTTGAACGCCTCGCCAAGGCTGGCTTCACCCGCCTTTCCTTTGGTATGCAATCGGCCGTCCCTGAGGTTTTGCGCGTCCTTGATCGCCGTCATGATCCAGCGAAATTGCCCGGCTTGGTTGGCGCGGCCCGCAGGCTCGGCTTGGATGTGTCAGTCGACCTCATCTACGGAGCCCCCGGGGAGAGTCTGACGAACTGGCAAACCTCGCTCAAAGAAGCGATCGCAATGGAACCGGACCACATCAGTGCCTACGCCCTTGTCATCGAAGAAGGAACCAAAATGGGCGCGCAGGTCGCTCGCGGGCAACTTCCCATGCCCGACCCAGACGACGAGGCCTCGAAATACGAAATTGCGGATCGACTGCTAGGCGAGGCCGGCTACAGCTGGTATGAAATTTCGAACTTCGCGCGCAGGGAGGCCGACGAAGAAGGAATTGTTTCCACCCAGCTGCGCCACGCCTCGAAACACAATCTTGCCTACTGGCGCGACTGGGACTGGTGGGGGATTGGCCCGGGCGCGCACTCTCACATCGGCCGCTATCGCTGGTGGAACGTCAAACACCCCTCGGCTTATGCGCAAAGGCTGCGAGAGGGACTTTCTCCCGCGCAGGCCGGAGAAATCCTCGATGCACAGACGCGGGAAATGGAACGCATCCTCTTGGCTGTGCGCACCAGCGAAGGCGTTGAAGCTCCCCAGGAGGGGGAAGGGGATCGCGAGGCCTTTTGCGCCGCGCTTGAACCCCTGGCCTCGAAAGGGCTGATCGATGCGCAAGCGGCTGGCAAGGGGCGGGCGATTCTGACTCTTCAAGGCAGGCTTTTGGCTGACTACGTGACGCGTGAGCTCCTTGGATACTGAGTTACGAGCCGCACACTTAGGCGGGAAAGAGTGTTGATCGGGGATTAGAGCTGCATGCCCTCATAGTGTGGAGCGGTGACTTCAGATATGTACGGGACCAATATCTTCGAGTTCGACCCGCATCGTGATGGGCCGGGTGCGCGTCGGCCGCGCTCTGTTGAAGTTGCTATCGAGTACGGCATGGTGCTTGAGGATATTTCCAGCGGATGGGTTGGTGCAGTGACCCGCGTTGAAAAATCCGGGGGAGTGCACCTGGTCGAACTTGAGGATCGACACGGGCGCAAGCGTTCTTTCCCCCTTGGCGGCGGGTTCTGGCTTGAAGGAAAACCCATTGTTGCGCTTCCTCCGAAGGCCGCGCCGGTGCGGCAGGCTCCCGCTTTGACTACTCCCGGCGGCCGGGCGGTCACAAACTCCGGATCGATTGCTGCTGAAAACCGTGTTGCGCGTGTTGCGCGAAAGTCTCGAATCTGGGTCGAGGGACGCCACGATGCCGAGCTCATCCAGCACGTGTGGGGCGACGACCTTGCTGATGTTGGGGTTGTCGTTCAGCTTCTTGAGGGCGTCGACCATTTGGAGGAAATCCTTGAAGTTTTCGGCCCCACCGAGAAAGTACGCGCGGGCGTGCTTGTGGATCACTTGGTCCCCGGATCCAAAGAATCCCGCATCGCCGAGGCCGTGAGCGCGCGTTGGAAAGATGCTGTCTTCATTGTCGGTCACCCCTATGTCGATATTTGGCAATCGGTGAAGCCGCAGCGTTTGGGACTTGAAAAGTGGCCCGAAATCCCTCGGGGAGTGGATATCAAACACGGGACTTTGGAACACTTGGGTTGGCCCCATGCGACTCAGGCCGATATCGCGATGGGATGGAAACGAATTCTCTCCACGGTTCGCAACTATAAAGACCTCGAGCCGGCCCTTCTTGGGCGCGTCGAGGAACTCATTGATTTCGTCACTCAGCCCGGTTTGGAATGATCCTTCTTTCCCATTCGGCTCCGGGGGACAACTGTTGATAATAGGGCGAATTGGGTATTTGCGGAGTAAACTGGCACTCAAATAGCGTGAGTGCCAGTTTAGGGGAGGATGAATGAACGACCGTCGCCTTGACGTTCTACGAGCCATCGTGTCCCAGTATGTCCACACGCGTGAACCCGTGGGGTCCAAAGCCATCGCGCAATCCCAAGACCTAGGTGTCTCTTCGGCAACCATCCGAAACGACATGGCTGTCTTGGAAGAAGCGGGGCTCATTTACCAGCCCCATACCAGCGCCGGCCGCGTACCAACCGACAAGGGATACCGAGTTTTCGTCGACCAATTGGCAACCCTCAAGCCCATGAGCGCCCCAGAGCGCCAGGCAGTCGAGAAATTCTTGGCCCGTGCCGAAGACCTCGATGACGTCGTCATGGCCACAGTGCGCCTGCTTGCCCAGGTCACGCGCCAGGTTGCCCTCATCGAATACCCCGTGAATGCTCGCTCAACACTGAGCCGCATCGAATTTGTCGATCTGAGCGACTCACGCCTGCTCATCGTTGTCATCTCCGAGCAGGGCAAGGTTTTTGAACGTCTGCGCGAGATGCCCCAAGACCTCGCCCAAGAAGATCTCTTGACGCTGCGCTCGGTCCTCAACGCCGCCTACCAGGGCAAAGACGCGGGAGAAGTTCGTGCCCATTACGAGGCCATGGCTGAGTGTCTGCCGCCCGCACTCTCTGGGTGCGCCGGAGACATCAGTGAGATCATTGCCAGCCTCCTCCAAGGAGAGCCTTCCGCGCGAATCGCTATGGCGGGAATGTCGAACCTTGCTCGAAGCGGTGTTGACTTCCACGACATCGCCCCGGTTTTAGACGCCCTCGAAGAACAAGTCGTTCTCCTGCGTCTCTTCGCCGAAATGGATGAAGGAAACGGCGACGTCCACGTCTCCATCGGTTCCGAAAACGGACACGATGCTTTCGTTGAGACCTCCCTTGTTTCAGGAACCTACGCTTCCGGGGGGAACTCAGCTCACGTGGGAATCCTCGGGCCCACCCGCATGGACTACGCCTCGACAATGTCCACGGTCCACGCCGTGGCCTCGTATCTGTCCAAGTACTTGAACTCAACGCACTAATCGCAGCCGCAGAAGGATATTCGTGAACGATTACTACGCAATCCTCGGAGTCTCACGCGACGCCGACCAAAGCGAAATCAAGAAGGCCTATCGCAAGAAGGCCCGCGAATTACACCCGGACTACGGCGGGGACGAGGAAGCTTTCAAGGAACTCTCGGTCGCCTACGAAACCCTCTCCGATCCGGAAAAACGCCGCATGTACGATATCGGTGGTGCAGATGCTGCCCGAGGCGGCGGATACGCTGGTGACTCCTTCGATTTCGGGGACATCCTCTCAACCATGTTTGGTGGAGCCTTCGGTGGTGGATTCGGCGGGGGCGCTGGCCCTCAGTCGCGTACTCGTCAGGGCCGCGAGCAGCTCACGCGCATTGAGATCACCCTGGAGGAAGCAACCTTCGGCGCGCATCGCGAAATTTCGCTCAATACCTACGTCGCCTGCGATGTCTGCCACGGATCGATGTGCGAGCCCGGGAGCGAACCGACAACCTGTGGGACCTGTAACGGCGCGGGCTATTCGATTCAAACCCAGCAGACCATGCTGGGAACTATGCGCACCCAAGTTCCGTGTCCCACCTGTCAGGGCTATGGAACCGTCATTGAACAGCCGTGTCATGAATGCGCGGGCCAAGGACGCGTGCGCACTCGCCGAAGCCTGACCATTGACATCCCGGCAGGAGCGGGAGATGGCATGCGTCTGCGCCTTGCCGGACAGGGCGAGGTCGGTCCCGGCGGCGGCCCGAACGGTGATCTCTATGTCGATATCGTTGAAAAGAGGCACCCCACTTTCTCGCGCCAAGGCGACGATCTGTACATGACCGTCACCATTCCCATGACTGCAGCAGCTCTGGGAAGCACTTTCGAGCTCGATACTCTGGATGGGAAACAATCCATCACTGTCAAGCCTGGAACTCAGCCCGGAGACGAACTGCGTTTGCCTGGTTTGGGTGTTGGCCACTTGCAGCGTCCCGGCCGTGGCGACCTGCATATCGGCATCAACGTCGAGATTCCACGCAAGCTTGACGACCGTTCCCGCGAGCTTCTTGAAGAGCTTTCCGCTGTGCGCGGGGAAGAAAGCGCCCGTCCCGAAAAGCGGGGTTCTTCCTTCTTCGACAAGCTTCGCGAAACCTTCACAGGCCAGTGATCGGAACACATCGATGACCCTTCCCGTTTTCATCGCTCCCGAGGCCGCCGCCCTCCAAGGCTGCACTCGCGGGGATTCCTACATTCTTGACGGGGATGAAGGCTTTCACGCGGCAACTGTTCGTCGCATGGACGTGGGGCAGATGCTCGACATCGTTGACGGCGACGGATTGCGTGTACGAGGGAGCGTTATTGAACGAGCGAAGAAATCATTGACTCTTCGCGTTGAAGAGATCATTCACGAGGCGCCACCGTCTCCACGTTTGATCCTTGTTCAAGCATTATCGACGGGCGGCCGCGATGAAATGGCCATCGAAATGGCAACGGAAGTCGGGGTCGATGCCGTGATCCCGTGGCAGGCTAATCGCAGTGAAGTGCGCTGGAAGGGCGAAAAAGCCGCGAAGGGCATGAGGAAGTGGGAGTCGACTTTAAGGTCGGCCACGAAGCAATCTCGTCGTGCCTTCGTTCCGCGCCTCGAAGATGCCTGCACCTCCCAACGACTTGCTCAATGGATGAGCGAAGAAACGGCAGCCGGCGCGTGGGTGATCGTCTGCCATGAGAGCACGCGAGCCCCTTTGAGTCTTCTCCTGCGTGAGTTGCGTGTCGCTGCAGAAAAGTCTTTGCCGACCACTGACGAGGCCTCTGGACAGACGGTGCCGGAAACTTGCCTTCCGCCTCGGATCAGCGTGGTCGTCGGGCCTGAAGGCGGGGTTGATCCCGACGAGCTTTCTCTTTTTGAGGCCGCGGGTGCACGCGTGTGCCTATTGGGGGCAACAGTCTTGCGTGCCTCGACCGCAGGCCCGGTTGCTTTGTCACTGATCAGCGATGCGATTGGACGGTGGTGACATGGAGGCAAAACGGATCGAAATTCCCAGGGGTGTCGACCCGGTTGTCCTGTTCGGCACATCAGATCGCGTCTTGCGCTCCCTTGAAAAAGGGTTCCCACAGGTGCGCTTTTCTCTTCTGGGACGCACTCTGTCGATGATTGGTCCCGAAGGCATTGTCGATATGGCTGTTCAATTGGTCGACGAACTGGTTGAACTTGCTAAAGAAGGACAGTCTCTCGATGCCGACGGAGTCGAACAGGCAATCGCCCTCCTCACTTCAGTGCACTCGTCGACCGAGCGTCCGCAGGAGATTCTTCGCAGTCGAGGACGTTCGATTCGACCGCAGTCTGCGGGGCAAAAAGCCTATGTTGACGCCATTGAACGCTCGACCCTGGTCTTCGGCCTCGGCCCTGCCGGCACCGGAAAAACGTACCTTGCAATGGCACAGGCGGTATCAGCGCTGCTCTCTGGTCAGGTCCGACGCATTGTTCTCACTCGTCCCGCGGTCGAAGCTGGGGAGAATCTGGGTTTCTTGCCGGGAACCTTGACGGACAAGATCGATCCCTATCTGCGTCCGCTCTACGATGCCTTGGGTGACATGATGGATCCCGACGCTCTGCCCAAGCTCATGGCCTCCGGCGCAGTTGAAGTTGCTCCTTTAGCGTATATGCGCGGCAGGACTTTGAACGATTCGTTCATCATCTTGGACGAGGCACAAAACACAACGCTTGCACAGATGAAAATGTTCCTCACCCGTCTGGGCTTCAACTCCAAGGTTGTCGTCACCGGCGATACCTCGCAGATCGACCTCGCGGGGGAGCGTAGCAGTGGCCTGCTTGTCATCGAAGATATTCTGGGCGGCATCGATGACATAGAATTTTGTCACCTGACAAGCGCCGATGTTGTGCGTCATCGACTTGTTGGCGAGATTATTGACGCATACGAACGCTGGGATGAGTCACTGGCACGCCTGAAAGCGCGCCGAGACCGCTCACTTCACTCCCGTTCCCGACACAATGGACATTAAGTCATGACTGAAGTTCTCAACGAAACCGACTACGAGATCGACATTGCAGAGTTCGTGCAATTGGCTGACTTCGTGCTCAGCGCGATGCATGTCTCGACCGAGGTCGAACTCAACATCATCTTCATCGATCCCGAACCCATGGAAGAACTTCACGTGCGCTGGCTGGATCTCGAAGGCCCCACCGACGTTATGAGCTTTCCGATGGACGAACTCCGCCCGGGTACCGCCGAGCACCCCACGGCCTCGGGAACGCTGGGGGACATCTGCATCTGCCCCCAGGTCGCCGAAAAGCAAGCCCGCGAGGCCGGCCACTCGACCGTAGAAGAGATGCTTTTCCTCGCCACCCACGGGATGCTTCACCTCATGGGATACGATCACGCTGAACCTGAAGAAAAAGAAGAGATGTTTGCCCTGCAACGCCAGCTCCTTTTGAGCTTCTTGGCGCAGCGATGATCGAAGCAGCAGTACCCGTCGCGGCGATGAGTATCCTCGCCGCGATTGCACTTCTCTTTGCGATGGTCCTTGCGACCAGTGAGTTTGCGCTTTCGAAACTGACTCGTGCCATCGTCGAGGACTTGATTCAAGAAGAGAAGAAGCACGCGGGTGCCCTGATGGAGCTGGTGGACCAGCGGCGCGTGGTTATTTTTGTCCTTCGAGGCGTTCGTACCTTTACGCAGGTGGTCTTCGCCGTGTCGATGGCGACGATTGCGCTGCATCTTGCCAATCGCTGGTGGGTCGCTGGACTGGTGACGATCGTGATCGTCACCCTTGCGCAATTCCTGGCCAATAGCGTGATTGCAACGCGCTGGGCACAGCGTAACCCCACCGGTGCTGCGCTGCTATTCACCCCGCTCATCACCCGCCTCGTGGCCATCGCGCACTTCTTTGCTCCCGTTGCACACAAAGCGCGCGCGGTCTTACCTCAGCCGGAACGCACCGAAGCTGAAATGCGTGCGGAAATGGCTGATGAACTGCGCGAAATGGTCGATCAGGTTGGCGAAACTGAAGGTTTTGAAGAAGAAGACCGCCAGATGTTGCGCTCGGTCTTCGAACTTGGGCACACCCTGGTGCGCGAAGTGATGGTTCCGCGCACGGAAATGGTGACAATTTCCTTCGACACCCCCGCGCACAAGGCCCTGCGTCTATTCGTTCGATCAGGCTTCTCACGCATCCCTGTCACCGGGACAGATACCGACGATGTGCGCGGAATCCTTTTCTTCAAAGATGTCGTTCAGCGGCTCCAGACCTACGAAGGTGACCACGAACTGCGCGCAGATCAAATGATGCGCCCGGCCGAGTTCACTATCGAAATGAAACCCGCCGATGACCTGCTTCGCCAGATGCAGGCCGAGCACTTCCACCTTGCACTGGTCGTCGATGAATACGGTGGGATTTCCGGCCTCGTCACCCTTGAAGACATCATCGAGGAAGTCGTCGGCGAACTCACCGACGAACACGATCGCAACACAATCGAACCCGAAGAGATTTCCCCCGGCGTGTGGCGCGTCCCCTCTAGGTTCTCGATTTGGGAACTCGGTGAGCTGTGGGGAGTGGAATTGCACGATGAAGACGTCGACTCTGTGGGCGGCCTGCTGGCCAAAGCGATCGGGCGTGTTCCCCTCCCCGGAGCGACTGGCGATATGCTCGGCGTGCACATGGTTGCCGAAGAAGCACGCGGGCGCCGCCGCCAAGTTGGCACAATCGTGTGCTCATATGCCCCCGAAGTTTCCTCCGACGACACCAACCAAAGCCAGGAGTAGCAATGCATTTTCCCAGCGATGACGAATTGATGGCTGGTCCCAACGCCTTTGAAGGAGTGGACATCGACTCCTTGGACTTCCCCGAGGAAGATGATGACGAGGCCATGGACTCGGACGAAGCGCTCGATGCGGAGTATGAGGGCGCAGACTTCGGCGATTCAGATCTCGACGAGGCCGACGATGAGATCGCGCAGGACGTGGCCGACAGTGTTGATTCCCTGCGTCAACTGCGTGCCGAAACGAATGCTGCGGCCGATATCGTTGTTCCTGACTTCCCCGAAGATTTCCGTGCGGGTTTCATCTCGATCGTTGGGCGTCCAAACGTTGGAAAATCAACCCTGACGAATGCGCTTGTCGGGCACAAGGTTGCGATCACCTCGGGACGTCCGGAGACGACTCGCCACAATATTCGCGGCATTGTCCACGGTGACAACTACCAGCTGGTCCTGGTTGATACTCCCGGATATCACCGCCCGCGAACCCTCTTGGGAAAGCGCTTGAATGACATGGTCCGCGAGGCTTTGGCTGAGGTCGATTGCGTGATCTTCTGCCTGCCTGCAAACCAGCGCATCGGACCGGGCGACCAGTTCATTGCGCGTGAATTGCGTTCCGTTCGCAGGCCGATCATTGCGGTCGCGACTAAGTGCGATAGCGTGCCTCGTGAGCGCGTTTTGGAACACCTCATGGCGATTGAAAAGCTCGGGGAGTGGAGTGCAATCGTTCCCGTCTCCTCTTTCGAGAACAAGGGGATTGACCGCCTTCGTGAGGTTTTGGCGCAGATGGTTCCTCTTTCTCCGCCCCTGTACCCGCAGGACAATATTTCGGATGAGTCTCGCGAGACGATGATCGCCGAATTTATTCGCGAGGCCGCACTTGAAGGCGTGCGCGACGAACTTCCTCACTCGCTGGCCGTGCAAGTCGAAGAGATCATCGAACGCCCTAAGCGCGAGGGTGATGACCGTCCGCCCTTGTTGGATATCCACGTCAATGTGTATGTCGAACGCGATTCCCAAAAGGCCATCATTATCGGTAAGAAGGGCGCGCGTTTGAAGGAAATTGGGACGCGTGCTCGCGCCAATATTGAGGAGTATTTGGGACGCCGGGTCTTCCTTGATTTGCACGTGCGAACCGCTAAGGATTGGCAGTCGGATCCGAAGATGCTTCAACGCCTTGGTTTCTGAGTGTTTCCCCCACTTTTGATGTGAAAGTGGGGGATTCAACATCTGTGCCCTGACCAGGGTCCTGAGTCTGAACGGGTATTTCATGGCATGCTTATCCCGTGAGCGAAAATCCCCAAAACCCTAACGCTTTTGAGCTTGCATCGTTTCTCCCGGACGACGCATCACTGACCGTGCATCGCATGGCCGCGCATGATCGTCTGGCCTACCAATCCCGAGTTGTTTTGCGCTTGGGACAGATGCTTCTTGCTGCTGGCGCTGGTTCCTACCGCGTCAAGGCCTCAATGCGCACCTGCGCCGAGGCGGTTGGCATCGAAAAGCACCACGCTCAGGTGACCTTCACGGAAGTGGTTGCAACCGCCTACGCAAACGGTACTTTCCGTACCGAACTTGCTGAGCAGCGCCTCTTGGGTGTCAATGCTGATCGAATTGATCGCATCACAAACTACCTTGCATCAATTGAAGGCACACAAGTTCTTGTCGAAGACGTCGATAAGGCTCTTGACGAGATTGAACGCGTCAAGCCCCTGTACGGATGGCTCGCGAATGCTCTTGCTTCGGGACTTGCCTGTGCGGCCTTCGCATTCCTCAATGCTGGGGGATGGGTGGAGTGCTCGGTTGTCGCAATCGCAGCTTTCGTTGGGCAGTTCCTCCGCCGCCAAATGCTCAAGCGTCACATGAACCACTTCGGTGTGTGGATGGTGTGTGGAGGCGTCGCTGCATGCGTGTACATCCTGTGCGTCTACTTGGCGCAAAAGTACATGGGGATTGAGCCCACTCACCAAGCGGGATTTATTTCAGCGCTCCTCTTCTTGGTTCCAGGTTTCCCGCTGGTTACCGGGATTATTGACTTGGTGCGTCACGATTTTGCCGGTGGTATTCAGCGCATCGTCTACGTTGCCATGCTGGTTGTCTCCGCTGGTGTTGCCGTGTGGAGTATCTCCAAGGTCTTCAACTGGTCAGTCACCCCCGAATACGTTGTTTCACTTCCTGCTTATATCCACTTCCCGCTGCGCTTCTTCACCAGTTTTGTTGCAGCCTTTGGCTTCGCGATGCTCTTTAATTCTCCGCCGAAGGTTTGCGCTGCTGCGGCTCTGATCGGCGCGGTCATCAACACCGGCCGTATCGCTTTGGCTGTTGAACTGGGAATGCCGGTGCCCGCGGCAGTGGGACTTGCTGCCCTATGTGCAGGACTTTTGGCGGCTGCTGTTGCGGCGAAGACGCGCTATTCGCGCGTGACCTTGTCCGTTCCTGCCGTGGTCATCATGATCCCCGGCGTTCCGCTGTATCGCTCGCTCACGTACTTGAACAACGGCCAGACGATGGACGCCCTTGAGCAGCTGTTTACCGTTCTCTTCACAATCGTTGCGATCGGTATCGGCCTGGCGGTTTCGCGAATGCTCACGGACCGTGCGTGGCTCATGGAATCACCGACCGGAGTTCCTCGCCTAGAAGAGCCAACGAACGAGGCCTAAAGAAGCGTGTCCACCATGTGCACTCGTCGTGCCCGGTGCCACGAGCCTTCATAGACTGAAGATGTGAAGACAACATCTAAGGTTCCTCGTCCTGTCGGTTCTGGAATGCCCACGGTCAAGTACCGCGCCTTCCTTGACACCAACCCGGTGGATCTTCCCGATCGCCAGTGGCCCTCCAAACGCATTACCCATGCGCCCAGGTGGATGTCCACGGATCTGCGTGACGGAAACCAAGCGCTGATTGAGCCCATGGATTCCGCGCGAAAGCGCAAGATGTTCGATCTTCTTGTTCGCTTGGGCTACAAGGAAATCGAGATCGGCTTCCCCTCGGCATCGCAAACGGACTTTGATTTCGTTCGTTCGCTGCTTGAAGATGATGCTCTTCCCGAGGACGTGACGATCTCGGTGCTCACGCAATCGCGCCCCGAGCTCATCGAGCGAACGGTTGAGTCCATCGTTGGTTTCCCGCGCGCAACAGTGCACCTCTACAACGCAACGGCTCCCGTTTTTCGTGAGGTGGTCTTCAAGGCTGACCGTGCGCAAACCG
>ERZ773001.856-NODE-856-length-11141-cov-11.5207_pt1 | contig 11141 bp, 9 predicted proteins | sample MGYA00511673_ERZ773001 | MGnify/ENA primary metagenome ERZ773001 (study PRJEB29015, sample SAMEA2738091) | human oral metagenome | biome: human oral; feature: human-associated habitat; material: saliva | place: China | collected 2162 ... | reverse complement strand
AAAGGCGGTGTCTTAACCCCTTGACCAACGGACCATTTTTACAACATATTCTATTATACAGAATAAATTTTTCCTGTCAATACTTTTTTTAAAAAAAGAAGGAAAAAATTCCTTCTTTTGATTAGTTGTTTTCTTCTAATTTTGATTTAATTTCATCATATGATAGAGGTTTTGCTTCTTCTTCCAATTCATGCTCTGAATTTTCAGGCATTTTTCCTGTTTCATATAATGATTTAATTTGAACACTATCCAAGGTTTCATATTTTAATAGAGCTTCAGCAATCAGTTTATGTGTTTCTCTATTACCTTGAATAATTTCTGCAGCTTTGTTACGTGCTTCATTCAAGAGACCACGGACTTCTTCGTCGATTTCGTAAGCAGTCCGTTCTGAAATCATTTTTTGTGGGCTCTGAGCTCCGAACATGGCATGATTTCCTTCATATTGAACAGGTCCAAGTTTTTCACTCATTCCATATTCTGTCACCATTGCACGAGCCATTTGAGTGGCTTGTTCAAAGTCATTTGAAGCACCTGTTGTTTGTGAATTAAAAATAATTTCTTCTGCAACACGTCCTCCCATAAGACCAGCTAATTGTTCTTTCATATCTTCTTTAGAAAGTAACATTTGATCTTCTTTAGGAAGGGCAATCATATAACCGCCTGCGCGACCACGTGGAACAATAGTAACTTTATGAACCACTCGGGCATTTGATAAAACCAGACCAACAATCGTATGACCTGCTTCATGATAAGCAACCATTTCACGTTCTTTTTGTGAAATCGTCCGATCTTTCTTAGATGGTCCTGCAATAACACGATCTTCTGCTTCATCGATATCAGTAGCATCAATCACTTTTTTATTTCGTCGAGCTGCAACCAAGGCTGCCTCATTCAAAACATTTTCAAGATCGGCACCGACAAATCCTGGTGTCTGTTGTGCAACCAATTTCAAATCCACATCTTGAGCGAGTGGTTTGTTCTTAGCGTGAACTCGAAGAATCGCTTCACGACCTTTCACATCTGGACGCCCAACCAATACTTTACGGTCGAAACGGCCAGGACGAAGAAGGGCTGGGTCTAGAACATCTGAACGGTTGGTGGCTGCGATAACAATAATTCCTTCATTGCCTTCAAAACCATCCATCTCAATCAAAAGCTGGTTGAGTGTTTGTTCCCGCTCATCATTCCCACCACCAAGGCCGACTCCACGTTGGCGTCCAACAGCATCAATTTCATCAATAAAAATGATCGCTGGGGCTGCTTTTTTAGCATCTTCAAAAAGTGAACGAACCCGGCTAGCGCCGACTCCGACAAACATTTCAACAAAGTCCGACCCTGAGATACTGAAAAATGGAACTCCTGCTTCTCCAGCCACTGCTTTTGCTAAGAGAGTTTTACCTGTTCCTGGAGGGCCTTCAAGAAGCACTCCTGCTGGGATTCTTGCTCCCAATTTAGTAAAGCGTTTTGGATCTTTTAAGAATTCAACCACTTCAACGAGTTCTTGTTTTTCTTCTTCAGCTCCGGCTACATCTGAAAAACGAACTTTAATATCTTCTTTATTGGCAGCACGAGCTTTATTACGTCCAAAGTTCATGGCACCACGGGCACCACCGCCACCGCCTTGATTCATCATGGAGAAGAAGAAGAACATCACGATGATAAATGGAACGATGGAAGTCAGAATGGTGATCCACATCCCACTTGAGCTTTCACGTTTGATGGTAATTTCCGCTTTGTGGTCAGCAGCTAATTTTTGTAATTCATTGACAGTAATATCAGATGGAAGGATGACACTAGTAAAGCGAGATACTTTTTGAACACTCGGGGTAAAGAATTGAATTCCTGTATCTTCTTTTGATTCTTTTGCTTTGTTATAGGTCCCTGCAATTTCAATCACACTACCATTTGGTTGGTAACTAATCGTCTTTACATTGTCACTTTTAATTTCCTTGACCAATTCTGTATAGTTGATCTGCTGACTTTGACCGACCCCATTACCTGCAAAAAAGTACTGGAATCCTGTCACAGCCGCTACAATGATCAACAAATACAGAAAAGGATTTCGAACAAAACCGTTGTTTTTTCTGTTATTCATCTATTCTCCTCTATTTCGAGTACACTTCTTCTTTTAATACACCAACATATGGTAGATTACGATAATTTTCATCATAGTCTAAACCATATCCGACAACAAACTCATTTGGAATCGTAAAGCAGGTATAATCTGCTTCGATCTCAACCAAACGTCCTTCAGGTTTATCCAATAATGTCGCAATCTTCACAGATGCTGCATTTCGTTCTTCAAAGAGTTCTTTTAGACTTTTGAGTGTTTTACCTGTATCGATAATATCTTCCACAAATAAAATATCTCTACCTGTAATATCCTGATCAATATCCTTGATGATATTAATGATACCTGAGCTTGCTGTACCACCATGATAACTTGACACCAACATAAAGTCTAACTCAATATGAGTATCAACATGGTTGATCAACTCTGCCATAAATGGAACAGAACCCTTCAAAATACCAACAAAAATAGGATTTTTCCCTTGATAATCTTTTGTTAGGGTCTCACCCAATTTTTTAGCTGCTTCTACAATTTCATCATGTGAAACCATCACTTTTTTTATATCTTTTTCTAACATGTCGTTACCTATCTATTTTTTGAATATAAAGTCTATCTTTTATTATAGCATTTTTTGAGGGCTTACTCAAATCACTCGTTACCAATCCTACTACAGAAAGTATGTTATGATTCTGTTCTATAATGACAGCTTCCTGTCGAATAGAAATTGGAATCTTATGGTTGATAAACCACCGTCTTAATTTTTGATGGTGGCCATTTACAATCAACTGATCGCCATCCCTCCTTCTTCTAATCAGGATGGGAGTTTCTCGTGAAACAGAAAGAATTTCTACATTTTTTCCTTCTAATGGTTGGCCGAAAGATAGTCTATAGTTTGCAATCTCAAAGATATTCCCAAATTCTAACAAAAATGGGAGGACTCGGTCATCAGACTTTTGACTGATTTTTCGTATTTCAAAGAAATCGTGTTCTTGATTGAGCTCATAATTTGATTTTAAATAATGAATACAATTTCTTTTTTTTCTTAATAAATCTAATAATTCTTGAAACTGGACCCTACCAAGTTGTAAATCTGGAAATTGTGCCAGATACTCTTCTAATAAGAAAGATTGTACAGAATGAGAATACGTTCTAAAAGAAGCTAAATCTTGAATGGTTAACTCGCTCGTTAATTCTTTCAGTGCTTGGTGCCAATGGTTCACTTCCTCTGCTAAATAGCGAAGACTTGCTTGTATTTGAGGATTTTCCTTTTCAAATTCTGGAAGGTATTGATGGCGTACACGATTGCGGAAATAATCCTGTGAGTGATTGCTACTGTCTTCAAAATGAGAAATTTCCATCAGTTCATTTTTTGTAAAAGCTAATAAAGGGCGAATTAACTCACCCTTCCCAAATGGTTGGCGTACAGGAATACCACTTAAGTGACGTAATTTAGTTCCTCGTATCAAGCGCATGAAAGTTGTTTCAGCTTGATCATTGGCGTGATGACCTGTCACTAGCGCGGTGCACTCCTCTTTATTCATGATCTGTCTAAAAAAATCATAGCGAAAGGTGCGAGCTTTCGCTTCTGTAAAAATCCCTGAATAATGAGCTACATGAATACGTGTCTTGCGCCTGTTAGCTAATGTTCGAAGTTCACTTTCCTCCAAATCCGATTCTGGTCTTTGTCCATGATTAACATGAGCAAGCACCAATTGAATTCCCAACCGTTCTTTGTTCTTCTCTAAAAGTTCATATAGATTCATGGAATCCAATCCACCAGATAGCGCAACTAAAATACGGCGATGGGAAGTAAATAGATCTTGTTTTTCACAAAACTCTAAAAATCGCTTTTCCATTATTTCAATACCTCATAGATGTCTTTTGAAATTTTGGAAATCGTATCATAATCCGAATGATCTGTAAAAATCGCGATGACATAAGGGGAATTAGTGTATACGATCGCAACATCATGTCTAAAATCATAGGCATCCCCAATTTTATGAGCAACCTTTACTGGAAGGTCACGCGCAATTCGTTGGTCATCATATTTTGTAGAGGACAGTGCGTCAATAATAGAGCCATTTTGCTGATAAACAGCTTCCATTACATTTCCAGCCATCTCAGCAGATGCCTCTCTTTTTTCAACATCCCAGTGTTTTTTAGCAATTTTATCCAATGTTTTTTGGAAATCTTGATCCGATTGATGGGTAATATAATAATTTAAAATATTATGGCCAACATTATCCGATTCTTTTGCAATCTTATCTACTAATTCTTGGACACTGTATTCCTTGCCATCTGCTGTCTTTGATAAACTACCACTTCCTTCTGGTTCATAGCTACCTTTGAAGTCATTAACTTCTGGAATATACTTATAAACTGTCGTTGGAGAAATAGCCTTTTTATTAAGCTGTTCTTGGACATAGTACAAATAGGGTAATTTCGTCACACTAGCAGAATACATTTCTTTTTGCTGATTGATTCCAGCAGTATTTCCTGTTTCTAATTGTTTTACATAAATTCCATACGAAGGAGAATTGTATTTACTATTTAGTAAGTCCTGGACTTTTTCCATTCGATTATCTGTTTCCGTAACGAATGCTTGGTTAACCCATCCTTGGCCCTCAATTTCCACAAACTTATCTCGTAAAGTTTGAGCTGTGCGTAAAACAGTCACTTTTGTATAAGAAGAAAGGGAGGTATTTTTTTCTTTTGCACCATTTATTAAGGGTCGATCATACACTTTAAATCCAGGTTTTAGCCACATATCTTGTTTTTTTTCTTGTGTTTCTTGTACAACATCAGAAAAAATGACAGAAGAATCTGCTAGCACATATCCTTTATCTGCTATTTTAAATACAGCCTTTCCATCATCGTTGACAAAGAGTTGTTCAATTGTAAACGGTGTATTAGGTAGAATTTCTCCTTTTGCTTTTTTTAACTGAGGATCAGAAAAAACAGCAATTTTACGATAGACATTAGGGTTTGCTGGAATTGAAGAAAAATAAAGTTCTGATGGATGAGCCATTGTCTGAGAGGACTCAGACTGCTCAATACTCGCTGCTTGAGACCCCAGAAATAACATTGGGACTAGCAGTAAGAGCAGAAATCGTTTAGACACCTGTATTCCTTTCCTTTTCATCCTTTTGAAGTTTGAGTGTTTGATTTTTCTTTTTTAATTCCTCTAATTTTTCATCCGAAAATTCAAGGAATTGTTTAACTGTTTGTAAGATATTTTCCATTGACTATTGGGGAAGTAAATCTGGGATGGTATAAACAAATTCACCATCTTTTGAAAAAGAATATTTAGCGCGTGCATATTTTGTTGCATAGTCATCGTCTTTTAATTTTTTAGCGATGTCTTGCTGGTATTCTTTTTGTTCACTTGTTTCCTTATATTCTTTTTCCAACTGTTTGTATTGTTCTTTTTTATCTTGTAGTGATTGATAGCTCTGGGCCAAGTTATAAGTTGGAAGAATAAACAGTAGTATGACTAGAATCAAGACAAGTCCCATAAAGCGATTACGTTTTCTTCTTTCTTCTTCTAAAAAACGTTTTCGCTGATCTTCGTCTTTGATGTATTTATTGTTCATTTGAACGATATTTTTAGGCATCTTCTTCTATCCTTGTTTCACTAATTATTTCGTACATTTTGGATGCATCTTCTTTTTTTGTACTGTCCAACATTTCCAAGACTTTAACGGTCAATACTTTATTTCCAAAACGAACTTCAATTTGATCATTCACTTTTAAATCCGTTGAACTTTTAGCTAATACACCATTAACTTTAATTCGTCCCTTATCTGCAACTTCCTTTGCGACAGGGCGACGCTTGATAATGCGAGAAACTTTTAAATATTTATCTAATCTCATACTGTCACCTCTAACATAGTATTGTATCATTTTTTATACATAAAATGCGAAAAATGAGCTAAAAACTGCTAGTCTTTCTCTTTTTCCTGTTTAATTTCCAATAAGGTTTGACCGAATTGTTTCAGAGCTTCTAGGATTTCAAAATCTTTCTTATTTCGAACATCAAAGATTACTTCAATTAATCCCTTCTCTTCAGTAATCTGAGCTTTTAACTGTGTCATTGACAAAGCTTTAAAATAATCCTGTGTCAAAAACAGTTGTTTGGCAATAGGTTCAAACTTCACTGCCACTTTTTGCTGCTTTCTCTCCACCAAACGAACAAATACTTGATCCAAGTAAGCTTTTACTAAACCAATTTCAAGTAGATATGCGACAACATCTGGGTATTCTCCAAAACGATCGATCAGTTCGTCTTGCAAATATTCATAATCTGCAGCAGAATTCATTTCACGGATTTGTTTGTAAATTTCAATTTTTTGACGTTGATCCGAAATATAATCATTTGGTAAATAAGCATCTATTTGAAGGTTCAACTCCGCATTGCTCTTTTGTCGACGATGCTCTTGGCCTTGTTTTTTAGCAATAGCTTCTTCTAACAATTGGGAATACATTTCAAAACCAACTGAATCGATGAAACCAGATTGAGAAGCACCCAGAATATTTCCTGCTCCACGGATTGATAAATCTCGCATAGCAATTTTAAATCCAGATCCCAATTCAGTAAAGCCTTTAATGGCTTCTAAACGTTTTTCAGACACTTCGGTTAAGGACTTATCTGGACGATACATTAAGTAAGCATAAGCAATCCGATTGCTTCGTCCCACACGACCTCTTAGTTGATAAAGAGTAGAAAGGCCCATATGATCTGCATTTTCAATAAAGAGTGTATTGGCATTTGGAATATCTACACCTGTCTCAATAATAGTTGTCGTCACTAAAACATCGTATTCGCCATTAATGAAATCTAACAAGGTATTTTCCAGGCGAACTTCGCTCATTTGGCCATGAACAAAACCTATAGAAGCTTCTGGAATCAACTCTTTTAACTCAGATACCTTTTGTTCAATCGTGTCTACCTTGTTGTAAAGATAATACACCTGTCCTCCACGATCCATCTCCCGCAACACAGCGTCTCGAATAATGGTTGGATTGGTCTCTAGTACAAAAGTTTGCACAGGATACCGATTAGTCGGAGGTGTTTCAATGACAGACAAATCTCGAATTCCTAGCATAGACATATGGAGTGTCCGAGGAATAGGAGTAGCCGTCAAAGTAAGTACATCCACCTTTTTTTTCAATTCTTTCAGGGTTTCTTTGTGCTTCACTCCAAAACGTTGCTCTTCATCGATCACAATCAAACCCAAGTCTGAAAAGACGACATCTTTGGACAATAGTCGGTGAGTTCCGATAATAATATCCACTCGTCCTTTTTTCAATTTTTCAAGCGTTCCCTTCTGCTCCGCCTTACTCTGGAAACGACTTAAAACAGCAACTTCTACCGCAAAAGCTTCAAAACGCTCCTTAAAATTGGCATAATGTTGTTGGGCAAGCACAGTCGTAGGAACCAGAACTGCTACTTGTTTATGATCATTTACTGCCTTAAAGGCCGCTCGCATAGCAACCTCTGTTTTTCCAAAACCGACGTCTCCAACGAGTAACCGGTCCATCGGACGATTCGATTCCATATCTTTTTTGATTTCTTCAATGGAACGCAACTGATCATCTGTTTCAATATAAGGAAAATCTTGTTCAAAAGCTTCTTGATTTTCATCATCTGGCGAATAAGCAAATCCTTCTAATTGACTACGCTCTGCATAGAGTTTTATCAAATCATCTGCAATGTCCTCCACCTGCGTCTGAACCTTTTGCTTCGTTTTTTGGAAACGCCCATCGTTTAACTTGTTAATTTTTGGCGTTTTTCCATCACTTGCAACATATTTGGATAACATCTGAATCTGATCAACAGGAATTGAGATGCGATCTCCATTTTGATATTGAATCGAAACATAATCGCGATGGACACCAGAAATTTCAATTGTTTCAATTCCCAAATATTGGCCGATACCATGAACTTGGTGAACAACATAGTCCCCTTTTTCCAGTTCATTATAATTTTTTAGACGTTCTGCATTGGAAATATTTTGTCTGCGAATCTTTCGTTTGATCTTTTTCTGATAAATCTCTGATTCTGTAATGTAGACAATTTTTTCATCAACAAATTGAAAACCGTGAGCCAGTTCTCCAACAATTAATTGACTAGCTTGAGGAATGATTGAATCCCCATCAATATAATCGAGTCGTATTCCATACTCCTCTAAATTTTTATGGAGCTGTTGAAGATTGTGATGAGAAGTTGCTTGGATAATGACAGTATAGTTTGATTTTCGATACCGTTCAATTTCCTCTTTTAGCAAATCAAATTGTCCGAAAAACTCCTGCATTGGATATTGATTAAACTGATACAAATGATCAAACTTCAGATTTCCCAAGCCTTTTTGAAAGTTTGAAAAATAAGTTGCAGGTGTATATTTTCGTAATAGTGTACCGGTGTCTCCAAAATACACTTGACGAGAAGAGGCTCGATTTTTATGTAAATCTTCCGTCAAGAGATTAGCTGCATCTAGTTCAAATCTTGCTAGTTGATCTGCTATTTTTTGATAATCATCCAGAAAAACAGGAGTGTGTTTAGGAAGATAATCAAATAATGTATATTGTTTCTCATAAAAGAAACTAATAAATTTTCTAAGATCCGGATGGAGTTTTCTTTGAGAAATATCTCCTAGAATTTCGGCTAGATAAGATTTAAATTCTTCATTCGCGCTCTGTTCTTGCAATTGTTCGATTTGCTTCTGACCACGGATGAAATCTTCCTCTTGCAATAATAGATCACTTACTGCTTTCAGTTGAACTTCTTCGACATTTTCAACAGAACGCTGGCTTTCTGGGTCAAATATTCGGATTCCATCAATCTCATCTCCGAAAAATTCAATCCGATAGGGTTGGAGTTGGTCTATCTCAAAGATATCTAAAATATCTCCTCGTAGACTAAACTCACCTTGTTGCAAAACCTGGCCCACTTTTTGATAGCCAATTTTCTGTAATGTTTCACTCAGAGTAGTTAGGTTGATTTCTTGACCGACCTTCAATTGAAAAATGCTAGATGCAAAAACTTTAGGAGAAGGTAATAGTAGTTTTATACCACTCACATTGGTCACAAGGATACCTTGACGATCCTCTTGACATAAAAAGTTCAAAGCCTCTAATCGTGCAAATTGCCTTTCTTGTGAAGCAAAAACAAATTCTGCTAAAGGGTTATCATCTCCCAAAAATGTATGAACTTTGTCCTCTCCAAGTAAGGCAATAAAATCACTGGCCAATCGTTCCGCTTCGTTATAACTGGAGGTGATGAGGACTGCTTTTTCAATAGAATCAAAAGCGGAAGCCATCACAATAGCCTTAGTAGTCGCAGACAATCCTAAAATTAGTTCTCTATTATTTTTCTGCAATCCTTGTTGCCAGGATGAAAGGTTGGAGTTTTGACTCACTAAATCAATGACATTCATCTACTTACCCATTGTATTTCTGCATGCTTCTTTCAAAATTTCTTTCTACCAAGTAATCGTTGACAGCTTCTTCTACTCGATCGACTGTTTGTAGAATCGTGATGTAATCGTCTTTATCAAATTTTCCTAAAACATGATGAACAACAGACATCCCCTGCTTCGGTCTTCCAATGCCAATCTTGATTCGATTAAAGGTCTGAGTTCCAATATGATTGATAATTGATTTGATTCCGTTATGACCTCCAGCAGATCCTTTAGCTCGAAAGCGAATCTTGCCAACTTCCATATCCAAATCATCATAAATGACTAAAAGATCTTCAACATCCAGACCATAATATGTTAAAAGAGCATGAACTGCTTTTCCACTCTCATTCATAAACGTGGTTGGTTTCACAAAATAGACCTTTTCTCCGTTCAAAAAGGTTGAGGCAATATCAGCTTGAAAAATCTTATCATGAGAGAAAGTAAGATTCAGAGACTTTGCCATTTGATCCACTAACATAAATCCTACATTGTGTTTGGTTTCGAAATACTTATCCCCTGGATTTCCTAATCCAACAATTAATTTTGTCATCTCTTTTCCTTTCAAAAACGCTAAAAGGGTTGGAAATATTTTTTCCAACCTTTATATATTTTTAACTATCTTAAACATTGAAACGGAATTCCATGATGTCTCCATCTTGGACAACATATTCTTTTCCTTCTTCTCGCAAGCGTCCCGCTTCTTTTACAGCCTTTTCAGATCCGTATTTCACCAAATCGTCATAAGACATGGTTACTGCACGGATAAATCCTTTTTCGAAGTCAGAGTGGATAATACCAGCTGCTTGAGGAGCTTTCATGCCACGTTTAAAGGTCCAAGCACGAACTTCTTTTTCACCAGCTGTGAAGTAAGTTCCAAGTCCTAATAGATGGTAAGCTGCACGAGTCAACTTATCCACACCTGATTCTGTCAAACCAATGGCTTCAAGAAACTCTTTTTTATCTTCATCGTCTAACTCAGAAATTTCTTCTTCAGCACGCGCTGAAATGACCACTACCTCTGCATTTTCTGTTGCTGCGAATTCACGAATTTGCTTCACATAATCGATAGATTCTGGGTCTCCAACCACATCCTCATCAACGTTAGCTACATAAAGAACTGGTTTCGTGGTCAAAAGGAAAAGACCTTTAACTACTTTTTGCTCTTCATCGGTAAATTCAATAGTACGAGCTGATTTCCCATCTTCAAGGACAGGTTTAATCTTTTGGAGAACGCTAAATTCTGCAACTGATTCCTTATCTTTTTGTGTACGTGCCATCTTTTCCACACGCGCATAGCGTTTATTAACAGATTCTAAGTCAGCAAGAATCAATTCTAGGTTAATGGTATCAATATCTGCTAATGGATCTACAAAAGCATCTTCACGACCTTGCTCACGCATGACATTTTCATCATCAAAGGCACGAACTACATGGACAATGGCATCAACTTCACGAATATTGGCCAAGAATTTATTTCCAAGACCTTCTCCTTTTGATGCACCTTTTACAATCCCTGCAATATCTGTAAATTCAAAGGTTGTTGGGACTGTCTTCTTAGGAGTAATCATTTCAGTCAATTTTTGGAGGCGTTCATCTGGAACTTCTACCAT
>ERZ773001.844-NODE-844-length-11207-cov-22.5221_pt1 | contig 11207 bp, 10 predicted proteins | sample MGYA00511673_ERZ773001 | MGnify/ENA primary metagenome ERZ773001 (study PRJEB29015, sample SAMEA2738091) | human oral metagenome | biome: human oral; feature: human-associated habitat; material: saliva | place: China | collected 2162 ... | reverse complement strand
ACCTTGGCGATGATCTCGTCGGCGACGTTCTTGGGAACCTCGGCGTACGAGTCGAAGGTCATGGTGTATACGGCGCGTCCCTGCGTCTTGGAGCGCAGGTCACCGACGTAGCCGAACATCTCGCTTAGCGGCACCTGAGCACGGATAACCTTTACACCCACGGCATCTTCCATGGACTGGATGGTGCCACGGCGAGAGTTAAGGTCACCGATAACGTCACCCATGTACTCCTCAGGAGTACGTACCTCGACGGCCATGATCGGCTCTAGCAGAACCGGGGAGGCCTTCTTGGCGCCTTCACGGAACACCATGGTACCGGCGATCTTGAATGCCATTTCGGAGGAGTCAACCTCGTGGTAGGCACCATCAATCAGGGTAGCCTTGACGTCTACCATCGGGTAGCCAGCCAGTACACCATTGAGCATGGCGTCCTGGATACCGGCGTCGACGCTGGGGATGTACTCACGCGGCACGCGACCACCGGTGACGGCGTTCTCGAACAGGTAGTGCTCGCCTTCTTCAACTTCACTCGGGTCGAGCGGCTCGAAGGTGACCTGAACCTTAGCGAACTGACCGGAACCACCAGTCTGCTTCTTGTGAGTGTATTCGACCTTCTCAACCTTCTTGCGAATGGTCTCACGGTAGGCAACCTGGGGAGCACCCACGTTGGCCTCAACCTTGAACTCACGACGCATACGGTCAACCAGAATGTCCAGGTGCAGCTCACCCATACCACCGATAACGGTCTGGCCGGTTTCCTCGTCCAGGCGCACGGTGAAGGTGGGGTCTTCGTCAGACAGCTTCTGAATAGCGGTCGACAGCTTCTCCTGGTCACCCTTGGTCTTGGGCTCGATAGCCACGTGGATAACCGGGTCCGGGAAGGTCATGGACTCAAGCACGATCGGGTCGCTCTGGGCGCACAGGGTGTCACCGGTGGTGACGTCCTTGAGGCCGATGAAAGCGTAGATGTGACCGGCGTGAGCGGTCTCGACCGGGTTCTCCTTGTTGGAGTGCATCTGGAAGAGCTTACCGATGCGCTCCTTCTTACCCTTGGTGGCGTTTAGTACCTGGTCACCCTGGCTTACCTTGCCGGAGTAAACACGTACGTAGGTGAGCTTGCCGTAGAACGGGTGGGCTGCAACCTTGAATGCCAGGGCGGCGAAGGGGGCGTTCTCGTCGGCGGGACGGGTCAGCTCGGTCTCCTCGTCGCCTACCTTGTGACCGGAAACGTCGGGCACGTCCAGCGGGCTGGGCAGGTAGTCGATGACGGCGTCCAGTACGCACTGCACACCCTTGTTCTTGAAGGCACTACCAGCCAGAACCGGGAAAGCTTCACCGGCGATGGTCAGCTTACGGATACCGGACTTGATTTCCTCAATGGTGAGTTCTTCGCCTTCGAGGTACTTCTCCATTAGCTCTTCGCTGGTCTCGGCAACAGCCTCGACTAGCTCGGTGCGTAGGATTTCAGCCTGGTCGCGTAGGTCTTCAGGGATCTCTTCGTATTCGACGACGGCGCCACGGGTTTCCTTACCGTCGGCGTCCTTCTCCGGGAAGCGCACAGCGCGCATTTCGATCACGTCAACTACACCAGAGAACTCGTTCTCAGCGCCGATGGGGAAGTTAATCACCAGCGGGGTGGCGTGTAGACGCTCACGAATGGTCTTAACGGAGTAGTCGAAGTTAGCGCCCAGCTTGTCCATCTTGTTGATGAAGCAGATGCGGGGCACGTTGTACTTGTCAGCCTGACGCCACACGGTCTCAGACTGAGGCTCGACACCTTCCTTACCGTCGAAGACAGCCACGGCGCCGTCGAGCACACGCAAAGAGCGCTCAACCTCAACCGTGAAGTCCACGTGTCCGGGGGTGTCAATGATGTTGATCTGGTTCTTCTTCCAGAAACAGGTGGTAGCAGCGGAGGTAATGGTAATACCGCGCTCCTGCTCCTGCTCCATCCAGTCCATCGTCGAGGCGCCATCGTGGGTCTCACCGATCTTGTAGTTAATACCGGTGTAGAACAGGATGCGCTCAGTAACGGTGGTCTTGCCGGCATCGATGTGAGCCATGATGCCGATGTTGCGGACCTTCTTAAGGTCGGTCAACACTTCGAGTGCCACAGGTGGTGTCCTTCGGTTGTGTTTAAAAAGTAACTACCGCAGCGGCAACCAACACCAGCTTCACCAGGCTGGCCACCGCCGTCGGTATAGCTGTACTACCAGCGGTAGTGAGCGAAGGCCTTGTTGGACTCGGCCATCTTGTGGACGTCTTCGCGACGCTTAACAGCGGCGCCTAGACCGTTGGAGGCGTCCAGAATCTCGTTCATGAGACGCTCGGTCATGGTGTTTTCGCGACGCTGGCGGGAGTAGTCAACCAACCAGCGCAGAGCCAGGGTGGTGGCGCGGCCGGGGCGAACCTCAACCGGAACCTGGTAGGTAGCACCACCGACACGACGGGAGCGAACCTCAAGGGTAGGACGAATGTTGTCCAGGGCGCGCTTGAGAACGCTTACCGGGTCCTGATCGGTCTTGGAGCGAACACCCTCAAGAGCACCGTAAACGATGCGCTCGGCGGTGGACTTCTTGCCGTCCAGGAGTACGCGGTTAACCAGCTGGGTTACAACCGGGGAGCCGTATACGGGGTCAACAACGATGGGGCGCTTAGGTGCGGGACCCTTACGAGGCATTACTTCTTCTCCTTCTTGGCACCGTACTTGGAACGAGCCTGGGCACGGCCCTTAACACCCTGGGTGTCTAGGGCGCCACGGACGATGTGGTAACGCACACCGGGAAGGTCCTTAACACGACCACCGCGCACTAGCACGATGGAGTGTTCCTGCAGGTTGTGGCCAACACCGGGGATGTAAGCGGTGACCTCAATACCAGAGGACAGACGCACACGGGCGACCTTACGCAGAGCGGAGTTCGGCTTCTTCGGGGTGGTGGTGTACACACGGGTGCATACACCGCGTCGCTGCGGGCTGGCCTTCAGCGCGGGGGTCTTGGAAGACGAGCGCTTCGAGCTGCGGCCCTTGCGGACGAGCTGCTGAATAGTAGGCACTACTGATTCTCCATCTTAAGTGCTTGAATCTGACAAATTTTGCTATCCGCGCTGGTAGTTGCTGCGTCTTGACGACGCCGGACGCTGATCCCTCAGCCACTTGCTAGATGAAAACTAACTAGGCTTTGCGGCGCACGTTGCCACGAAGCTCTAGGCCGGCCCGCAGTAGTCAGCTTTAACGCCGAGCTTTAATCACTGCGTCCGGAACCGCGTGGCGCGGTCCGTCGGTTCCCGCCGTGGCAGACCCACGTGGCCAACAAACCCTGTTTGTACACAAGATTAAAACTGCTGGCTGGGAACGGAAGCGTCCGCCTATGCGGACACCGTCCATAAGTTTACGGCCCCCACCCGGTTTTGACCAGAACGCTGGGGGCATAAAACACTGTGGCGGTGGACTCAACCACCGCCACAGTTTTATTGTGCCGCTTAAATTTCGCGCCGGCCAATGTCGGCCCGGCCCGCCAGCAAACCCTCAACCCAGTTGCGGGCGCTGCGGAAGGCGTCGTCGGAAGTACCCACAGCGGGGACGTTAGCGACGCCGTCGACACGCGGATACGAACCCATAAAACGCACCCACGGCGAGTGGCGATGCAAGCCCACCAAAGCCGCCTGCACACGCTCTTCAGATACGTGCCCCACAATGTCAATGGAGAACTCATAGTTACCCAAGCCATCACCGCTGGGGCGCGATTCAATACGCGACAGGTCCACTCCGCGCACAGCGAACTGCTCCAGCATGGTTAGCAGCGCACCAGACTCGTTGACCGGCAAGGCCACCTGAATGGTGGTTTTGTCGGCCCCGGTGGGCGCCGGCAGTGATCCGGGGCGTGAAACCAGCACAAAGCGGGTCACCGCGCCGGGGTTGTCGGCCACATCCTGATACAGCGCCTGTAAGCCGTAGCTACTGACCGACACCGCGTTACACAAGGCCGCATCAAAACCTGCCTCACCCTGGCTAAGCAGCTGGGCGGCGGCAGCGGTGGAGGTGGTGGGCACATGCACAGCCCCAGGGAAAGTGGACTCCACCCAGCCTCGGCACTGGGCCCAGGCGTGGGGGTGGGTGCCGATGCGACGCACCTGCTCAAGGGTGGTGCCCGGGCGCACGGCCAGCTGGAAAACCACGCTGACGTGCATCTCCCCCACAATCACCAGTGGCTGGCCGTGGGCTAGCGCGTCCAGGGTGGCGTTGACGCCGCCCTCAATGGAGTTCTCAATGGGCACCACAGCCCGATCCGCCTGCCCGTTGCGCACTGCCGCGAGCGCCTGGGGGGCGCTGGTCATGGGCAGGAGCTCTGCGTCGGGGCTGGCGACCTGACGTACGGCCTGTTCGGTGAAGGTACCGAAGGGGCCTAGGAAGGCGATCCGCAGCGGGGCGGCCGGGGCTTGCGAGGCTCCGGCGTCGGCGTTGGTTTGTGCTGGCACACTCACGCTCAGACGCGCTTTACCAGCGGGAAGGTGATGGTTTCGCGAATGCCCTGGCCGGTTAGGGCCATGAGCAGACGGTCAATACCCATACCCATACCGCCGCAGGGCGGGAAGCCCTGTTCCATGGCTACCAGGAAGTCTTCGTCTAGCACCATGGCTTCGGGGTCGCCGTTGGCGGCGGCTAGGGCCTGGGCTTCGAAACGCTGACGCTGCACTACCGGGTCTGCCAGCTCAGAGTAGGCGGTGGCAGCCTCGAAACCGCGAATGTACAGGTCCCACTTTTCGGTTAGGCCCGGACGGGAGCGGTGGTAGCGGGTTAGCGGTGAGGTGTCCTCGGGGAAGTCGTAGACGAAGGTGGGGCGCCATAGCTTGTTACCCACTAATTCTTCGAAGATGTCTTCAACGATCTTGCCGTCAACGGCGTAGTCGTCAACTTCCAGGCCCACCTTTTCGGCCAGCTTGATTAGCTCTTCGCGGGGGGTGTTTACGGTGATTTCTTCACCTAGTGCCTCGGAGACGGAGCCGTATAGGTCGATCTTGTCCCACTCGCCCGACAGGTCGTATTCAGTGCCGTCGGCTAGGGTAACGATCTCCTCGCCTTCGCTGAAACCAAAGGCGTCACGGGCGGCCTGCTGCACTAGGTTGCGGGTTAGCTCAGCCATGCCGTTGTAGTCAGAGTAGGCTTCGTAGGCTTCCAGTGAGGTGAATTCGGGGCTGTGGGAGGAGTCCACGCCCTCGTTGCGGAAGTTGCGGTTCATTTCGAACACGCGGTCCACGCCACCAACTACGGCGCGCTTTAGGTAGATCTCGGTGGCGATACGCAGGTAGAGATCCATGTCGAAGGCGTTCATATGGGTTACGAACGGACGCGCCGCTGCCCCACCGTGAATTACCTGCAGGATCGGGGTTTCTAGCTCAATGTAGTCGCGCTTGTAGAAGTTTTCGCGGATTGAGCGGTTGACGGCGGCACGGATGCGCACCATGTCACGGGCGGCAGGGCGCATGATTAGGTCTAGTTCACGACGACGTACGCGCTGCTCTTCGGACAGGGTTACGGTTTGGCCTTCTTCGTTGGTCCAGGTCTTGGGTAGGGGACGCAGGGCCTTGGAGGCGATGCGCCAAGCCGGGACGAGCACGTCGTCGTCGGTAGCCTGAGCTACCTCTACACCTTCACGTAGCTGCGGGGCGGCAAATACGCTCAGCTCACCGCGACGCGAGGAACCTACCTGGCCGTGTACGAATAGGTGGTCACCTAGGTCGACGTCGGTCTTGAAAGCTGCCAGTGAGGAGTGGCCCTGGCTGGGCATGGCCTTAGCTGACAGCATGGCCTGCAGGGTTACCCCGGCACCGTCTTGGAGGGTGACGAAGCACAGGCGCCCGGTGTTGCGCAGGAAGATTACGCGTCCGGCCACGCCCACAGTGGCTTGCGGGTCGTTTTCGTCAGCCATCTGGCCGGCTTCGAGCGCCCCGAAGCGCTCACGCACGGCGGCGATAGTGGTGGTTACCGGGACAGACACCGGGTAGGGGTCCCAGCCTTCTTCGCGCAGGCGCTCGCGCTTGGCGGCGCGCACGGCGAATTGTTCGTGTACGGGGGTTTCGGCTGCGCTCTTGGTTTCGCTTGCGCTGTTAGTTTCGCTCACGAGCGCTAGTTTAGCCGCCCGCCCCGGCCGCCTCTAACCCTGAGAGCGATAGTCGGCGAAGCTCACGCCGCTAGATTGCAAACCGGAGAAGTTGTCAGGAACCTGGCCGGGCTCGTTGCCGGTTTCAATGATCTTGTTGGCTTCATCCACGAACACCACATGGGGGGTGTACATGCTGGCGGTGACGTCATCCATCTGCCCGTAGGCGATCAGAATCACGACGTCGCCGGGGTTTACTAGGTGGGCTGCGGCGCCGTTGATTTTGATACCGCCGGCCCCGCGTTCACCGGGGATCACGTAGGTGGACAGACGGTTACCGTTGGTGCAGTCGCAAATATCTACCCGTTCACCGGGCAAAATATCGGCTGCTTCCAGCAGCGCCGCATCAACAGTGATAGAGCCAACATAGTTAAGGTCAGCTTGGGTGACGGTAGCCCGGTGGATTTTACCGGTCATCATGGTGCGAGTCTTCATGGTCAAGTAAGCCTAGCGCAAAGTAATCAAAGTGTTATCAATTAATCGCGTAGAGCCTACCTTAGCGGCTAGCGCTAGCAGGGCCGACTCCCCCGCTACCGGCTGGTATTTTTGCGGGTCCAGGCCCAGGCCAGCGCCAGCTAGATCCACGAAGGAGTCAGCTCCCACCACGGCCACGTAATCAACTTCAACCCCGTCAGCATTAGCCAAATAAGCCAGGGCAGCCTGTCGCACCGCTGCGCCGTCGCCCCCGCTTTCAGCTGCGGCAATACCGGCCTTTAGAGCCTGAGATAGGGCCAGAGCCTGCTGACGCTGGGCGGGGGTGAGATAAGCATTACGTGAGCTCATGGCCAGGCCGTCGCTTTCGCGGCGAATATCAACCGGTTCAATGCTTAGCGGCACCGATAGGTCACGCACCATGGCGCGCACAATAGCTAGCTGCTGGGCGTCTTTGCGGCCAAATAGTGCCCAGGTGGGGCGGGTTAGATGCATCAGGTTGAGGACCACCTGGCATACGCCGGCAAAGTGGGTGGGGCGGGTGGCGCCTTCAAGCACGGTGGCGATGGGGCCGGGGTTGATGGTTACCTGGGGCGTGCCCGAGGGGTAAATCACTTCTGGGGTGGGGGCGAAAACCACTAGTTGGCTTAGCTGTAGCTCGGTTTCGGCTACAGTGCGTAGTTTTTCGACGTCGCCTTCTAGGTCACGCGGGTAGGCGTCCAGGTCCTCGCCGGGTGCGAACTGTAGGGGGTTGACGAAAATGGTCACCACTACGGTACCGCCGGCCCCTACCAGCGCACCGGCGCGGCGCAGCAGGTCCAGGTGGCCTTCATGCAAGGCGCCCATGGTCATTACCACGGCGCGGTTGGGCTCATTTGTATCAATAGCAGCGGCTAATTCTTCACGGGTGTGGGCCAGGCTTAGCAACATGATTACCAAGTTAGTCTGGGTCGATCACCTGGTATAGCTGCTGGGCCACTTCAGGGGTGATTTGGCTATTAATCTCACAGCGTTGGGTGGTTGCCCGGGCCAGGGCACGGTAGCTGGCAGGAATATCGCGGTCGCGCCCGTCAGGCTCTTTGGCCTGCTCCAGGCTGTCTAAAGCGTTTAGGTGGCTACTTACAGTGCCGACGTCGCCGCGTGAGATAGGTCCGGTTAGGGCGCCTTCTCCTTCGCTTAGGGCCCGCTCCAGGGCGGCGCTTAGTAGCGGGCGCAGCACGCTGGCGCCATCTTCAATACCGATAGTGTTCAGGGTACGCATAGCCTGGGTGACCAGGGTGACTAGGTGGTTGGCGCTGTGGGCCAGGGCGGCGTGGTAGACGGGCCGGTCACTGTCAATCACGCTGAAGGGTTCGCCGCCTAGTTCCACCGCGAGCGCCTGCACGATTGGTAGGAATGCAGGTGCGGCGGCTACCGCCATGGGGCAGCCGATTAGTCGCGGCAGGTCTAGGGATGTGCCCGAGAAGGTCATTACCGGGTGCAGGGCGGCGGTGATAGCCCCGGCTTGGGCGGCAGGGGCCATCACTTCTAGACCGTAACTGCCGGAGGTGTGTAGCACGATTTGTCCCATGCGCCAGCCTTGGCGGGAGGCGACGCCGCTGACCAGGCCTGCTAGGGCGTCGTCGGGAACTGCCAAAATAACTAGCTCTGCGCTGGCTACAATGTCGTCCACGCTGGCCAAGGGCACGCCGGGCACCATCACTTGGGCGCGTTCGCGTGAGGCGGCGGAGACGGCGTGGATACCCACGATTTCGTGGCCTACTGCGCGTAGGGCGCTAGCTAGGGGCGAGCCCACTTTGCCGGCGCTGATAATTCCTATGCCAAGCCGTGAGGCACGCTGTTGATTCACGCTGCAATTATATGGGCCCGGCATGCAAAGGCCCCGGGCCGCAGTTCACAGGCTGGGCCCGGGGCGCTGACCCCTGGTTGGCTATTAGCTTGGGTGGGTGGTGCTGACGCGTCCTAGCCAGTTTTCTTCAGCGGCGCGGCGCATGCGGGCCCGATGTGCCTGGTGCGCCCACAACTGGCGCGCCTGGCCAGTGTCTAGGTGGCGAATCACCGGCTTGATCGGGCCGGGCACCATATCGAACTTAATGTTGGCTACATCCACTAGACGCTCAAAGGGGCCTTGGCTTAGCGCCAGGGATTGGCTGCGCTCGTGGGTGAGTACAATCAGGCGTCGCTTGAAGCGTCCGGCGCGGATAAGCACGGCGGTGTCGGTTACGGCCACCGCGTTGCGCTTGTATAGCAGCGGGTCGAGCCAGCGGGTGCGGCCCGGGGCGCACCACAGGTGGTCGCCGCTAGGGTTGGCAGTGCCGACGCCGTAGGCCATGTTGTTTAGCAGGGCTTGCGGGTTGGCGCTGGCTAGCTCTGGAATAACCAGCCATAGGGCGTAGAGGGCTTGGCTCCAGTCGCCTACTGGCAGTAGCGAGTCGGCAGTGAAGTTGGCTTTGTTTTCACCGGTGGAATCAGTGCCCTCACTTGCGCCGCTGACGCCGGCGGTGAGTACCTCCACACGCCACCAGCCCTTTAAGCGCCACATTAACGGTTGGGTTAGCTCGACGGCGTGAATGCGGTTAGGCGGCAAGGTACGCGAATAGGTTTGGGTTAGGCCTCCGTGTAGACGCAGGCCCACGCGGGAAACCGCTAGGGAGAAGTTGAAATCGTGGTTAAAGCGACCCCACAGACTAGAGGCCATGGCGCTAGCTGCAGCAAATAAACCAAAACCAGCCCCCATAATGGCGCCGGCGTCACTTACCCCGCTTAACGCAAACACTCCGGCAATAATGATGGCAATTACAGCCACCGCGCTCACCACTAGGGCCGGGGTGAGCAGGTAGGAGCCAATTAGCCTAGTGGTGCTGACCGAATACAGGGTTTGTTCTTCCAGCTGCGCGCCCGCAGCGTACTGGCCGGCGCCATACTGGCCGGCCTGAGTGTAGTGATCACCTTGAACATACTGGCCCGGCATTTGACCGCCCGGCTGCGGCAGCACCTGAGCCCCGGCAGCCTGCACCGCCTCCGCAGGCACACCGTTCGCCGTCGGCATCTGAGGAACCTGAGGCATTTGCGCATACTGGCCCGGCATTTGACCGCCCGGCTGCGGCGCTGGCTGCACGCCTGGAACCGGCGCACCAGGAGCCATCTGAGCCAGGCCCATAGCCGCCCCCTCATGGGGAGCCTTAGCAGCAAAAGCCGCTTCCAACAGCTGGGCGCGAATCCCGGCCAGCTCAGAGTTCTTCAGATAAGACAGATCCAGGTTAGAGCCACTGCCACCAGCACTTTCAATACGCACTGTACCCAAACCCAGCAGGCGAGCCACTAGGGTGCGGTTGATATCTACCGACTGAATGCGCTCTAGATATACGCTGCGCTTATTTTTGAAAATAATGCCCTGATGCAAAGTAATGGATTTAGCGTCCAGGGTGTAGCTCATGCACCGCCAAGACACATACGCATACAGGCCCATGATTACCAAAAACGCCACCACGCCCACAAGCACAACCAGCACCACTAAGCCCACATCATCAAGCAGGTGGTAATTTTCGGCTTGCTTTGATAGCTCACGTATTTCCTGCAAATTCTGGTAAGCCAGGAAAGCAATCAGCGCCAACACTAGCTGCCAGGTTTTAAGGATTGGGGTCAGCCAGTGCAGGCGTTGGGGCTGACCTAACGCTATGGGTTTAGGAGCGCCGGCTTGCATGCGCTGATTAAACAGCTCACGCGAAGAGTCATCGAAGCCGTTTGCAGGCAGAAATTCACTCATCACAGCCCTGCCATCTGGGAGCTGCCAAGGCGACTAAGGTGTTCGCGCAGTGCCTCAGCTTCGCCAGTGGGTAGACCCTGAATATTGGAAATAGTTGAGGCGCTCGCGGTGTGTAGGCGCAGGTCAGAAATACCAAACATGCGCATCAGCGGGCCCTGGCTTAGATCCACATACTGCATACGGCCATAGGGCACCACGGTAACTGTGCGCCACATGGCGCCACGCTTGTAGATCAGCTCCGTGTCGGTTAGGGCGTAGCCCATGTTTTTAACCTGGCGCGGCACTAGCCACAGTAGCCAGCAGGTGATCAGCACAAATAGCCCAAACACCGCCCAAATCAGCGGGGAAATTGCTAGCGCGGCCACAGCGCTGCCACCTAACAGCAGCAGCATAAAAATGACTACGTTGATCAGTCGCAGCGCTATCAGCGAGTGCGAAACCGGGCGAAACTCAATATCAGCTGGGGCAAGTGACATGTCTACTCCTTAGAACTACCCCATATATACCTGATGGCTTTGACTCCTGGCGCCCATTTTCATAATCCGAAATTCCAGCCATGTCGACCCACACATTATTTTAGTTTAATATTCAACTACGCTGAGGCCAACAGAAATGCTCAGCTATGAAGAAACAGGCCATTGACCTAGCCCAGGGCGCCGAGCAGCTTGGTATTGATGGGGCTTATGTGCGCGTACACCACTTTGCGCGCCAGCAAGCCAGCCCCTTCCCGCTTCTAGCCGCCATGGGGGCGCGCACCTCCAAGATCGAGCTGGGCACCGGCGTCGTCGACATGCGCTAGCGCATGTCTGAGTTATGGCGTTGGACGGAACACCTATTGCTTGCGGGCACGC
>ERZ773001.837-NODE-837-length-11244-cov-69.4363_pt1 | contig 11244 bp, 9 predicted proteins | sample MGYA00511673_ERZ773001 | MGnify/ENA primary metagenome ERZ773001 (study PRJEB29015, sample SAMEA2738091) | human oral metagenome | biome: human oral; feature: human-associated habitat; material: saliva | place: China | collected 2162 ... | reverse complement strand
GAGATTTTTTGTAATTACAGGGTTTCTTGTAGTGCCATTCCCCGGTTAGTCCTTGCGGGTACGGCGGTCGCGGCCCACATAGATAATCACGTTAATAACAGCCAGACCCACAGCGACCACAACCGGGTCGAGGGCGGGCGGGAAGAGCCAGGTGAGCCCCGCCTCCACGGTGTAAGCGATGAGGCGGTAGGCAAGGTAGGCACACACCGCCACGAAGAGGGCGTAGGCGACGATGATGCCGACCGCGCGGGGCTCGTAGCCTTCTCGCCGAGCACGGAGGGCGGCACCCAGGGCGTTACCTAGGTACAGGACGAGAGCACCGACGACAACAGCCGCGGTGAGGGCACCGTCAAGGAGCGTGCGCGGGGTCAGCGGTGCAGTGCCTGCCTCAGCGAAGAGGTTGAGGATGCGCACCACGGCGTAGGCGTAGCAGAAGATGACTGCCGCACGGATGGTGAGGGGTAGGTTGGTCCAGAAGGTTTTCATGCGGCCCCTTTCGAGGTGGAGGGCGGGCTTCTGTCTGAGTGTTACCCCAAGGATACCTAAAAACACCGGCGTGTGATGCGAATCAATAGCATTGTGACTGGTGAAAGTTGTGTATGCGGGGCGCTGTTTTTATTGCGCCGAGTTTAATCGCGGAGAAGCCACATGTGTTTCGAAAAGCAACATGTTTGGTGGCTTCTCGAAACACATGTGGCTTTTCGAGGAAGATGCGGGGCAGGATTTTTGTAATTACAGGATCCCGCCACCAACCACCCCTACCCCGTGAGCCGGTGACCGCCCAGGCAGCAGCAAACCGCCCGGGCTGCTAGGCTGCTGCTATGGACAACAACTCAACGCCCTCACTGCCAGACCTCGTTCTCCCGTCCGTGGTGACAACCCTCAGCCTCCCGAGCAAACACACCGCAACTGACATACGGCTCCCGCAGGCTTGGCTGCTACGCTCCGTTCCCGACGAAGAGAACCGAAGCGCCGCCAGCGGCAAAATCTACGATGACGCCCTGGAGTTCCGTTACGTTTACGACTCGAAAGTTCCTAACCACAAGAACGTTCGAGAGGGAGACTTTGTGCTGATTCGAGATAATTCGATTCTTCTCGGGTCAGCCGTTATCCGAAAAATTGAGTCATACGAAGCCGATAAGGTCATGACGTATTGCCCCAACTGTGGGAGCACCCGCATCACCTTCAAATCCGATGGGCTGTGGCGTTGCGATGGAAAGTGCCTGAGAAGAGACAACCTCAAGCCGGAGCAGCGTCTGCATAAGAATCCGCCGCAGAAGACTGAGACAGTTCAACGGTTTATTGCCTACTACGGCGATACCTGGACTGAGCTCATCGGCGCAGCAGATAAGGACTCCTTCAAGGACCTGAGTGTTCCGGGCAAGTACAACACTCAGAACAGCATTGTTGCCCTCGATACCGCGAAAGTCCTTGACTGGCTTGAAAGCCTGAACACTTCGGGTATTCACCTGCTTCCTCTGGAGGATGCCCACGGGGTACCTGTGAATCTTCGTGGCGGTTTTACGATGCGCACGGTCAGGGCTCGTAAAGGTCAGCCGCAGTTCCGTCAGGAGCTGTTGAACCGCTTCGGAAACATGTGTGCGTTTACGGGTGCTTGCCATACGGCGGCGCTGGATGCGGCGCACCTGTACAGCTATGCGCGCGAGGGCGAGCACCGTGTGGATGAGGGTCTGCTTCTGCGCAAGGATCTGCATAAGCTTTTTGATAGCGAGCTGGTGGGTGTGAGTTCTTCGCGGACTCTTCTTCTGCACCCCGGTTTGGGGAATACGCAGTATCAGTCGTTGGCGGGTGCTCGTCTGAAGGTTGAGTTGCCTAACCGAGCTCTTGAGCTGTTGGATGAGCACCGCTCGGGCTTGAACTGGCTTGAAGAGGCGCTAGTCTAGGTCTGCTCTGGTTTAGGCTGCCGGGCATGCAAAAGGAGGTGCAGTAGCTTTTGGGCTACTGCACCTCCTGTGCGTTTTTACTGGTTATGTCTTACTGGTCGTGTCGGCGGGCGATAGCCTTACCGATTTCGTGCGGAATACCCACCACAAGAGCATTACCCATGCAGAAAGCACGGTTACCGTCGCTCATGCCGGTGTCAGTCCAGCCGCGGGGGAATCCCTGCAGCTGATCCAGCTCATCGGGAACAAGACGGCGGTACGCACCAGAATCGCCAATCACAACATGCTTGAAGCGAGAGGCTCCCGAGCCTCCTTCGCCGGTCAGGATGGTACGCGCCGGGCGGTCGAGCGGATCCGGGAAAGACATTGAACCTTCGGTGTAGAAGTATTCAAAGCCGCTTGCCTTATTGATGCGCTTTTCCTTCTTTGCGCCCTTGAGGTACTCCCAAGAAGGCACCTTGTCAGGGGCAATAAAGAACTGTTCCGGCACCTCAGAGTCGGGAAGAACCACGTCACCGAGCGTCTTAAATTCGCCGCGGTAGTCGGGCTCTACCTTGCTGGTGAGCACGGTGCCGTTCTGCATAACACCGGCAATCTGGAAGGGCGAGGTCTTAGCGCCAATTCCGAAGTGTTCCGTCTCGTAGTAGGGGTCGGCGGAGATGGTGAATTCATCAGCCTCATTGAGCTCTTCGAAGACGGAGAGAAGACCCTCAGATTCTGCAGTTTTGACCGGGAATGCTTCTGCCAAAACACCGGTGTGGGTGATTCGGCGCGACAAATCCCATTCGGGGGCGTTGTGTTCGGCGTAAATGTAGACGCGCTTACGCTTCTGGGGATGGCCGTACTCTGCCGCGTTGATAACGCGCCATTCGACGCTGTAGCCGAGCGCGTAGAAGCAGGAGAGCATAATGGCGAAGTCGCGACCTCGCTGCTTAGCGGGCGATTTCAGCAGGCGGTCAACGTTCTCCAGAACAACATATTTGGGGGTCTTAAGTTCGAGCGCGCGGTGAATATCCCACCAGAGCACGCCCTTCTTACCTTCAATGCCGTGCGACTGTGAAAGGGGCTTGGTGACCGAGTAATCCTGGCAGGGGAAGCCACCGCAGAGCAGGTCAGCGTCGGGAATTTCGTAGAGGCCCGCCTCCACGTCATCAAGTACGGCGTGGATGTCGCGGTTTTCGAGGTTTGCTTCTTCGCCGAAACGTTCCTGGTAGCAGCGTGCCGCAAACTGGCGGCCGACCGTTCCCGGGGGCTCCCACTGGTTCGCCCAGACAGTCGTGAAGGGGCCTGCGGAGGGCAGGGTCATGCCGTTGACGTTATAGCCTTCAAATCCTAAGCGGAAGCCACCTACACCGGCGAAAAGCTCGATAACTCGGATAGGCTGGCTACTGCTGGTGGTTTTCTGATCCATGAGTCAGTAGTCCTTATAGTCCTCTGTAAATATATTCGAATACTAATACTATAGCATAGAATAGTTGTTCAGATCAAGTGGGTTATAGAAAAGCCCGTGACGAACCAAAGAGCGCAGCTGCCGCATCTGACGTAGCATGAAAGCAAGAAACAGCACCGCCGCTACCCCCCCCTACTTCCGGAAGGAACACCGACCATGGGCCTTTTCGATTACGACAATACGAGCATTGATAGCATCCTCAAATACACAGAGAAGGATCTCATCGGCCGCGCGCTCCATGACATCCTGGAAGAATTCCAGAACTCTGAGTACAAAACCTATGAAGATAAAGAAAAGGGCTCCCCCTCAACGACCGCTCGCAAGGAAATTAGCGAGCTCTCCAAGGGAATCTACGGCAACCTCATTGAAGAGGCCTTCTTCGGTATCAAACCCAACAGCTCCCCAGAACCCGATATTCCCGCCGCAAAGGTCGAAATCAAGACGACCCCCTACAGGGTCAACGCAAACGGCACTATTTCCGCCAAAGAACGTCTAGTCCTCAGCATGTTTAATTTTCATGAGGAAAACCTAGAAGATTTTTATCAGACGCACCTTTGGCATAAGTGCCAAAATATTTTGCTGCTGTTTTATAAATATCGAAAGACTCGCGATATTTTGAGGAATATCACCGATAAGGCTCTCCTTTTCGACTGGCCCGAAGAGGATATGCCGACCATTCTCGAGGACTATAAACGTATTACCCAGAAAGTCCTGGAGGGACGCGCACACGAGCTTTCCGAATCTGACGGCATGTACCTTTCAACCTGCCGCAAGGGTGCCGGCAAAGACAAGGACCGCACTACTCAGCCCTATGGCTCCGAGCTGGCCAATAGGCGCGCCTGGTCGCTCAAGAGTAGCTACATGACAACTCTCCTCCGCACCAGGGTTTTTAGCCAGGAGGAACAGGAGAGTATTGCTAAGGCTGCCCAGGATACCTCTAAGCCTTTTACCCAGATTATTGAAGAAAAGCTTCTGAAATACCGGGGCCAGAGCGAGAAAGAACTCTGCAAGGAGTTTGATGTTAACTTTAACGCCAAGGGTCGCAACAGCACTCTTGTAAGGAAAATTCTAGGCCTTTCCTCGGATATTGATAGTACTGCCGAATTTAAAAAGGCAAACATGAATATTCGCGCTATTCGTGTCAATAAAAATGGGCTCCCTAAAGAAGATTCTCCCTTTAAGAACTACCATTTTATTGAACTAGCGAATGAAAAAGAGTGGGAAGAGTCCCATATTTACACCGAGATTTTCTCAAGGAAATTCATGTTTGTTGTTTTCCGCGAGAATAAGACCGGTGATTTCTGCTTGGATCAGGTCAAGTTCTGGGGTTTCCCTGATTCCCTCGAGCCTGAACTGGTGAGGGTATGGCAAGAGACAAAGGAAATCATTAATCAGGGCATTAAACTAACGGTCAAGCCAAATGGCAAGGATGGTGTTAAGGTTTCCACCAACTTCCCGCAGAGCAAGGCGAACGAATACCTTTTTACGAAAGTTCACGCCTCCCAGACCTACTACGAAGTTAAGCCTGGCGAGTTTGTCGGAAAAGGCAAACTCAAGGATACCGACGAGCTTCCCGACGGTCGCCGCATCACGAAGCATTCCTTCTGGCTACCCAAGAAATTCGTTCAGCAGATTCTGCGCGGTGAATGGGACTAATAACCGAATGCAATAACCGCAGTTGGCGGCCCCGGATACGGAAGTGTTCGGGGCCCCCTGCCTTTTAGACCGAGGTTTTCGATAGGTTAGTGCCTTCACCGTGGGTCTTTAACCCGCAGTGAAGACACTAACCTATCGACGAAAAGGCTAAGTCATAACCCATAACCGGCTCCCACCTACCTGGCGCAGCCGGAGATTCGGTCATGAATTCCGGATTTGTGCCATAGGTTAGTGTCTTTGGTCGTAGTTAAAAGCCATGGTCGAAGACGCTAAACCACGGCACAAATTCTGCTGAGGCGGCACCTCCGCAAGTGCAGATTATTTGATGCATAAAGCAATGAAATATCCGAATAGTGATGTTTAGTCGCTGTTGCACCCAAAAGAATGCAAACGACGGCAAACATGCGGTAGGGTGGTAACTGTAGTGTTCCACAGCGCAGTGATGCGCTTGATGGGTGCGCTACGGGGCTGTTTTCCTTCCGGCAGTCAGTTTGACCTGTGAATAACGGTCCGACTAGTAACTGAATAACACACCATCACCGACAATAGGAGCGTATCTTCTATGGATTCGACCATTTTTAATCGCCGTACCCTGCTGGGCAGCGGCGCACTTGTGGGCTTTGGGGCTCTGCTTGCGGCGTGTGGCCAGCAGGCAAATAATGAGGCGGCAGCCACTGCATCTGCTGCCCCGACTGAAACGACCTCGGCTTCTGCTGCGGCGTCTGGGTCACCTTCGGCGAGCGCTACCCCCTCTACCGTCCGCGGCTACTCGGGCGGCTCAAAGGCGCCCGATGGGGAGTACCGCCCGGCTGACAAGCACGGTCCGGCGCAAAATGTGCCGAAACCCAATGCCCCTGAAGATGGCTACCGTGAGAAGTCTCTGGAAGGTCTTCGCAAAACGATGGATGCGTGGATTAAATGGGGTAATTATGGTGTGCAGACTGGTGACTATTCAATGGCTCGTCAATTCATTTCACCGACTTTTGAAGTTGAACTAAAAGAATACGATGATATTGAAGGACTTTATCGACGCGGAGGTTGGGTAATTGACGGAATAGAAAACCTGCGTGCTGATGGTGCGCCGTGGTCCGAAGATGGAGAAACATATTTCTGGAAGGCATACCGAGAATGGAATCGCGAGATATATGTTGAATATGATGGTAGCTGGCGTGGATGGAGTAATGACGATAAGACCAATGACACTTTTAAATACGAATTGAAGCATAATGGAAAAAAGTGGGAAATTATGGGCTACGAAGGAGTTGATGACTAGTAATGTCTCAATTTCGAAAATACCTCGCAGTCTCTATTGCAGGTCTTCAGATTCTATATTCAACGTCGACTTACGCGTTTGCAGATTCAAACACTGTAGAATGTTCATCAGGAAATAAAGCCGCAATATGTCAAAATAAAACTTCTAGGCAGAAAATCAGAGATAAAAGTAGTGAAACATCTGGAAATAATAATGAAAATGTTAATTCTGGAAACAATAACGCGAACCAATCAAGTCAACCACAATATACCTATACCACGGTAAATCAAGGAAACGGTATAAAAGTTACCTATGCCAATGAAAATCACAATATTATGTCATGTGAAACTGTAGGCGGAAGAAGAGGAACATTTAAGTTCACAAACATGACCGTAGACGAAAACGGAATTCCTATCGACCACGGTGGAGGCAGACATAATCCTTCCTCTGCTGGTTGCATTCCCAACGATACCCGCACCCTCACCAGTGCCGACAGCCCAGGTCCTACCGGCCCGACCTACGAAGAAGTCATGGAGGAAATCTTCCACGCAGCAGAATCCCTAGAGCCCGGTAAGCCGACCCTGCACCAGTCCTACAACAACCCCGCAGGCACTGGCCGCGCAGAAGGCGACCCCAACGTGTACAAGGGCGATCAGATCAACTTCTACGTTGACGATGGCGGCCCCTACCGCCTCGAAGCAGACATGCTCGCCGGACACGTCGAAATTGAGCTCATGCCCTCCTCCTATGTCATCGAGTACGGCAACGGCGACCAGGCAACCAACTACACAGCTGGTCAGCCCGTGACCACCTACCCTCGTGAGCGTCCGCGGCAGACGGATACCAGTTACGCCTACCAGCGGTCTGGTAACTTCCACGCGTATGCGACCGTGCACTACACAGCTCGTTTCCGCGTGGACGGTGGCCCGTGGCAGATGATGATGGTGACCCCGCAGGCGACCAGTGATCCTTTGCTGGTGCGTGTGTGGTGGGTTGATGTTGGCCGCGTAGCAGGTGACTGCAGCTACGACGACACCAGGTGGGGCTGTAAGAACGACCCGACGATGGGTAAGCCGGATAACCCGAACCCGCGCCTGCGTAAGGCCGATATTCGCACCGGTCAGCGTTGGCACCTGAACGACAATGGTGACGGGGATACGGAATACTCACTGCATCGCGACTGGCCCGACATGTAAATCAGTTCTAACCCAACATATAAATAACCGTAGCAGGCGGCCCCGAATGTTTGAACATTCAGGGCCGCCTGTTTTTGTGTGCCCAAAATTGTGCCATAGGTTAGCGGCCTTGGTCGTAGTTAAAAACCATGGCACGAATTCCGCAGAGGCAGCGCCTCCACGCGGGTGAAAATTCGGTGATGAGCTACGGATTTGTGCCATAGGTTAGTGTCTTTGGTCGTAGTTAAAAGCCATGGCAGAAGACGCTAAACCATGGCACAAATTCTGCGGGGAGGCACAGCTCCTTCATATCAAAAAGCCACATGTGTTTCGAGAAGCCACAATAATGGTGGCTTTTCGAAAGACATGTGGCTTCTCGGCGTAAAAAGCCTCGGTATGAAAACCCATACCGCGTAACAACTCGTAACACCCCCTTGCGGTATACCCCCATAGGGTATACACTTAAGCCATGGAAACCACTAGCAACCAGTGCTGCCACAGCACATCCACCCAGGCCAGCACCGCATCCGGCGCCCCCACTGAGGCGCACACCGGCGCATGCTGCGGCGGCGAGGCGCCCGAAACCCAGTACGGTTACGCCTCCAACAAGGAGGCGCACCTCAAGCGCCTGCGCCGCATCGAAGGGCAGGTCCGTGGCATTGCCCGCATGGTCGACGAAGACAAGTACTGCATCGACATCCTCACCCAGGTTGCCGCGGTCTCCAAGGCGCTCCACGCCGTCTCCCTGAACCTGCTCGAAGAGCACATCGGCCACTGCGTGACCGGTGCCGCCGTCGAGTCCGAACGCACCGGCGACCCGACCATCGCAGAGGCCAAGGTCAAAGAGGCAACCGCCGCGATCTCGCGCCTCATGCGTAGCTAAACGCCCCGCACCTAAACACCGGGCGGACCCAAGTTTTCAACCCATTACCGAAAGGAAATCATCATGAGCACCACCACCGTTAAGGCAACCGGCCTGACCTGCAACCACTGCGCTATGAGCGTCAGCGAAGAGGTCAGCGAAGTTCCCGGCGTGACCGGCGTGACCGTGGACGTCGTCAAGGACGGCGTCTCCACCGTGACCATTGAGCACGAGGGCACCCTCAACACCCAGGCTGTTGCAGACGCTATCGTGGAGGCTGGCTTCACTCCCGCCGTCTAGCGCGGCAGCCGGCTCGATTAGGAGTCATCATGGCTTACCCTCCGCAGTACATTGCGATGGTTGTTGGCGCGGTCCGCACCCTTGTCGGCGCCGAAAACATGCACCTGCGCGACGCGATTGCCCGCGTGGCCAGGCAGATGAATCTGGATGCGGCGCTGGTCGATTCGTGGGTGAAGCAGAGCCCCGAATATACGGCGCGTGAGAATGCACCCGGTGCCGCGCGACGTAGCGGCACGAGCGCGAATAAGCGTTCCGCCGAGCACGAGCAGGGCGTGAAGGCGCGCGAGAAGGCGAACGCTTCGCCGTTCCCGCGGGCTACCGTGAAACGTGCCTACGGTGTGTCTGATCGTGGCGCGAAGGTGACCGGTATTCGTCCGCGCACGAGCAGGCCGGATGGGCTGCCCGGCGACCGCTGAGTCGCCGTAGCCTTACTCCCACCGCAACTTTCGCCCTCGCGCACCCTCGACGGTGCGCCCTGATACTGCACCAAACACCGCTCGGGGCGGGGTCCTTCGGGGCCCCTCCCCCGGCTTGGTGTACCTTTTTCTACCCCCCCGTTTTTGAGTTTTGAGGAAGTATTGTGTCTTCTACACAGCCTTCAACAAGCACCCGTGAGCCCTCATCACAGAGTGAGCGCTCTCTTTTTAATTCCACCGGAACGACCGTAAAATCAACGGAGTCAACCCGAATTATCCACGTAGATATCCAGGGTATGACCTGCGCATCCTGCGTGGGTCGCGTGGAGCGTAAGCTCCGCAAAATCCCCGGCGTTGACCCGGCGGTGAACCTGCCCCTGGAGTCCGCGCGCGTCATCGTACCCGAGGGCGTGAGCGACGACCAGATCGTTGAGACCATCAACAACGCCGGCTACAAGGCGCACCTCAAGAACGGGCCGCGCGCGGGTGTCGCCACTGATGCGAGCGCATCCGGCGGCGGCGGTCAGCACACCACCCCGAGCATGAAGGACGGCTTCACTGACCGCATTATTTATGCGGCGATTTTGGGTGTGCCGATTTTCCTGATTTCCATGTTCCCGGCGTTCCAGTTCCCGAACTGGGGCTGGGTCGTGGCGATTCTGACCGCGCCGGTCGCGTTCTGGTGCGCCGCACCGTTCCACCGCGCCGCGCTCATCAATGCCCGTCACGGCTCCTCCACGATGGATACGCTGGTGTCTCTCGGCGTGGTGTTGGCGTATTTCTATTCGCTGGCGCAGCTGCTCATGAACCCGGCGTTGACGGCGCATGCGCATCATGCGGGCGGTAGTTTCTGGTCGATGTTTACCGGCAACCATGCGCCGCTGTATTTTGATTCAGCATCCATGGTGACGCTGTTCCTGCTGATTGGTCGCGCGATTGAGCACCGCACTCGCAACCGTTCTTCGGAGGCGCTGCGCACCCTGCTGAGCATGGGCGCGAAGGAGGCGACTCTGCTGCGCACCGATAAGCAGGGCGTAACGAAGCAGGTGCAGGTTCCGGTGGAGGACCTCATGCCGGATGACCTGTTCTTGGTGCGCCCGGGTGAGAAGATTGCCACGGATGGTGTGGTGGTTGAGGGTACCTCCGCGGTGGATGCGTCCCTGCTGACCGGCGAGTCTGTGCCGGTTGAGGTGCATCCGGGCGATACGGTTACGGGTGCCACGGTGAACACTTCGGGTTCGTTGACGGTGCGTGCAACCCGCGTGGGCACTGAGACGACCTTGGCGAAGATGGGTGAGCTGGTGGCGAGCGCGCAGGAGACGAAGGCTCCTATTGCTCGCCTGGCGGACCGTGTTTCTGCGGTGTTTGTGCCGGTGATTTTGACGATTTCGGCGCTGACCCTGGTCGGCTGGTGGCTGATTTCCGGTGACGGTGCGGCGGCGTTCAACGCAGCGGTGTCGGTGCTGGTGGTGGCCTGCCCGTGCGCCCTGGGTTTGGCTACTCCGACGGCGCTGCTGGTGGGTACGGGTCGCGGCTGGCAGTTGGGCATTTTGATTCGTAATGCGCAGGTGTTGGAGGCGACGAGCACGGTTGATCGCGTGGTGCTGGATAAGACCGGTACGGTGACGACTGGTGAGATGTCTGTGGCTTTCTACGGTACGTTTAGTGACTATGAGTCGGCGGGTGACTTGTCCGGTATTTCGCCGGAATCCACCGGTTCCAAGAATGAACGTTCCCTGTCTGTTCTACGTGATGCTGCCGCCGTGGAGGCGCTGAGTGAGCACCCGATTGCTCGCGCGATTGCCGGTTTTGCCCGTGACCAGGGCGTGCTGGCGGAGGGCGCATCGGCACCGAGCGTGAGCGGCTTTGAGGGTGTTCCCGGAGGCGTGCGCGGCATGCTGAGCGGCGCGGGTGAAGGTGCCGAGAGCGGCGCCTCCCGGCTGGTTGTGGTGGGTACTCCCGAGTACCTGCAGGCGGCGGGTGCGCAGCTGAGTGAGGCTCAGTTGACCCTGCTGGATCAGGCTCGCCGGGCGGGTCTAACGACGGTGGTTGTCGCCCGCGGCGAGGCCCTTGATGAGGCCCCGAGCAGCACCTCCGCTCTGCAGCCGGTCGGCATGATTTCGGTTGCTGACACCCCCAAGCCGGAGGCGGCAGAAACCATGGCGCAGCTGCGCGAGCTCGGCATGGAGCCGATCCTGCTCACCGGTGACGCCCCGCAGGTTGCGCAGG
>ERZ773001.831-NODE-831-length-11288-cov-7.01994_pt1 | contig 11288 bp, 28 predicted proteins | sample MGYA00511673_ERZ773001 | MGnify/ENA primary metagenome ERZ773001 (study PRJEB29015, sample SAMEA2738091) | human oral metagenome | biome: human oral; feature: human-associated habitat; material: saliva | place: China | collected 2162 ... | reverse complement strand
CCAATTTACAAAACGAGAATGGATTGAAATTAACCAAGTTGTCGAAGCTCGTTTAAATGAAAAAGCCGACCAGTTGAAACTGGACGACTCAGATTTAGAAATCATCTCTAAAAGACTAGAAAAAGTTATCTAAACAGGTGGGGGAAAATGAACGAAATAATTCCAATTAAAAGTCTTGAAATTAAGATTGATAAAAATTCAAAAGCACCTCATGTTGTTTTGAATGGTGTCGATTTTATAAATGAAAAAATAGGTTTGCGAGGATTGCAAATTGTTTGGGAAACGAATAAAGGAGGAATCCCAGAAGGCATTATTAGGCTTGACCTTCTTCAAAGAGAGGATAGCAAATGCTTTAGAGAAATATCCATTAGTCAATCATTTGAAGGTGGCTTTATAAAAAGGGAATAGCTGCTTTTATATCTGCTGCAAATTTTAGAACAGAATCGAGTTTATCTTTGAAACTGATTTCTAATTCTGCTATAGCTTCAGTTGTCAAATGAATAAACCAAAGTTGATTATCTGCTGGTTCTCCAGTTATATAACCATGTTTTCGTAATTCGAAACAAGTAAATCGTGTATCTTCAAAAGACCATTCAGGCATGATTTCTTCTTTGATATTCTGGACGTCTCCGAACGAGGTCGCCTCATCTTTGGAAGAACCGTCTTTGCGACGTTCAATATACTTAGCGTACATTGAACTTAATAAAAATTTAGCGTCATTTGTTAGATTATTCATGATATTTCTATCCTTTCTATGGAAACTTTGACTAAAACGGTGAGAGGTCATATTCAAAGTTATTATAGCAAACAAGGAGAAAATGACATCGGTCTTGAGACTGATATAGGAGGTTGAATGGAAGATAAAGTCATCGAACTAGCTGATTATTTCATCAGCGAATCTACAACGTACAGAGAAGCTAAGATAGCGTGTGAGAAGCTATTGAAACAAGTCAGCCATGAGATAGAACTCAGGGCGTTGGAAAGTAAGACGAGGGTATGAAATGAGACCAAGACGATATCCGTATAGTGGACAAAAAGAGTCCACCTTTGTTAAGGCAGACCATGAATTAGTTGAAAAACTTTTAAGAAACACTAGTTTTCTTGAGCGTTTACAAAAAAAGCCTATCAATTTACAGATAGACTTAGAAAAATTCAAGCGTCTTAGCTGTGAAGCCATTAGATTGGGGGAATAAAATGATTCACCATTATATAACTCATTATGCCAGCAATGGGAAAGATTACGCCGAAGCATGGATTCAAATCAATATTTTTGGAATGTGCTTTTGTGTATGGAAAAGGCGTACAACCATTGAACGATTGTACGCAAACGAAGATTAGACGAACTAAGATAAAACAAAAAAGCACCTGACGGCAATCAGGCGCATACTTAAATAATTTAAACCATTATATCACAAAAATGCTTGCCCGCATAGTTGAGAGGATGTAGAAAATGGAAGGTATAACGTTACAATTACGATTGGACGGCGAAAGTGCTGAATTGTTCACGAATCAATTATTGGCTTTTGCTGAAAAGCAAGTCAAGGAGAAGTTAGAGAATGATCGCATGCCAATCAATCAACAGGATTTGATGAAGAAGTTTGGCTTTACGCATGGATATGTGAAGCAGTTAGAACGCAAAGGATTAAGATTTCGTAAGCAAGGGAAATATACTATGTATGATGTCAATGATGTTTATGAGATTTTAGAATTAGAAAAAGAAGTACGAAAATTAAGAGCGTAAGGAGATAAAAATGTTTGAACCACCGATTTTAGACCAGTTGATGGGCGTTGGAGCCCTGCTGATTGGATTTGCAGGGGCTTGCCGTCACATCAAATTGCAGGAACAACGAGAGGAAGAAGAAAGACGAGAAGAGCAAGAATTTGCGTCTATGATTATCCAAGGGTATAACCATGCTTTTGAACGTGGTAGAGAGGACAAATGGCAAGAGATTCGTGAGAATATTCGTCGTCCGTTCCCTGGCTTCACATACGACAATGAACCGCCTGTAGGCTTGCGTCCCGAACCTCTAGCATTGTCAGAACCACGAAGAGCACGCTATGCAAAGTATTTGGGATAGAGCAAAGGAGACGCTGATGTTTGATTATGACAGGGATATGATGCAACCGCCTGAAGAACGAGAAGAACTTGACCCAAGCCAGTACATCTATGTTGGATGTGGGCAGTATCGATACGTGGGTGATGAAGTATGATTGAAGAACTACTTGCAGAAATCGACAACTGGCGAGCTGAGTATACCCATCTTGGTATCGAGCTAGGGCAGATTATCAACGAGCAACAAAATATTATTTTGAAACTACAAAACGAAAATAGATGTATAAAACGTGAAAATTGGAATTTGAAGAAGACGAAAGGTAGAAAGAAATGAAAAAACGATTATATTACAAAAAATGGAAACAAGAACTTAGAAAGGCAATGAGAGAAGAAATTGATGGCGATTATCTAACCGAGAAAATGGTTAGAAAAATGAGTATTAGCGATATGTCACACTATTTGAACCAATTAGCATTAGAAGAAGCTGGATACTGTGGGACAATGTTTAATTACTAAAAGAAAAAGGAGAAGGAAATGACGCAGATAGCTAACAAAGGCAAGTCATTTATAAGAGCAGAGATTTCTGAAAAACAAAAAGAATATATCAGACTTCTTGCTGGATTAAGAGGTGTGACAACACAAGAACTTTTAGGTCAAGTTGTGGAACGCTTCATTGACCGGAATTTACAACTTATTCAAGACTACAACAATGAATTAGATAACTTAAACAGTAAATCTAGAAGCAGGATTGACATGGATGCATAGGAGGAAACAGAAATGACAAACGAACTAACACATAAACAATTTTTTAACTCACCAGCTGTAAAACAGAAATTTTCTGAAGTGGTAAACGGTAACGGTCAGCAATTTGTGGCCAGTTTGCTTAGTATCGTAATGAACAATAACCTATTAGCTAAAGCTACCAACGAAAGCATCATGACCGCTGCTATGAAGGCTGCAGTCCTTAACTTGCCAATCGAGCCTAGCCTTGGCTATGCGTATATCGTACCTTACAAGAACCAAGCGCAGTTCCAAGTGGGATATAAGGGTTTGATTCAGCTTGCACAACGAAGCGGACAAGTGACACGTTTAAATGCTGGAGAGGTCTATGAAAGTCAGTATAAAGGGTTTAACCCTTTGACTGAGGATCTTGAAGTAGACATGACTGCTATTCCAAAAGAGAACGAAAAAGTGGTAGGTTACTTTGCTTTCATGCGATTGGCCAATGGTTTTGAAAAGACAGTCTTTTGGACTAAGGAACGTGTCCAAGCGCACGGTAAGAAGTACAGTCAGTCATTCTCTAGTACATATAGTCCATGGCAGTCTGATTTTGATGCTATGGCCAGAAAAACAGTATTGAAGCATATGTTATCAACATACGCCCCTCTTTCGACGGAATTACAAGATGCGATTGTGGCAGACAACGAAGATAGTACAATTTCAAACAAGAACGAAATGAAAGACGTTACTCAAGAACCAGTTGCTGAAACTTTGGACGGTATTCTTGGAGCGCCTGTAGAAGAAATTCCCAACCATGACCAAGAAACAGGCGGAGTAATTGACCAAGAGCCAGAAAATGTTCAAATGGACATGCTAGAAGGGGAGGATTTCTAAAATGGTTGAAGAATTAAAAGATGTGACAGATAGCTTAGAACTTGTTCCAGTAACAGATTTAGAGATTGGTTTTGTTTTAAAAGCTGCTGAAATCGAAATCCAAGGTAAAGAAGTTTTGGAGCAAGCTTTAGTAGCTTATCAAAAGAAATACGCTGGCTATATCGTGACGGAAGAAACCTTGTCAGATGATACCAAGGTTAAAGACGAATTGGGACGAGTACAGCGTCAGATAGAACAAAAACTTAAAAACCAGCTTTCAGCATACTCTAAACCTCTCGATGAAGTAAAGGCTTGGGTTGATAGCATATTAGATCCTATCAAAACTTTGCAGACAGACATTAAAAATCAAATCAGGGAATTTGAGGAGAGAGAAACAGAAGCCCGAAAGGAAACGGTCAGAGAAGCTTTTGAGTCTGCAATCGCAGAAAGTGGTACAGAACTTGACATCAAATTATTTGCTATTTACTTTGACGATTTCAGCAAGAAGAAGTGTTTTATGGCCGACAATGTGCGAATCAATCAAGCTACTTCTAAGATGATTGTCGGATTGGTTGCAGAAGAAGCCGCTAAGAAGCAACAACGTGAAGCTGGACTTATCCAGATTACAGAAGCGGCAGCTAAGGCTGGTTTCGGACCTACTGTCTACATTCGCAGATATGACGAGGGAGCGAAACTTGCTGATGTGTTGCAAGCAATTCTTGATGACAAGGCATTAGCTGAACGAGCTAAAGCGGAAACCGAGCTAAAAAAGCGTATTGATGAAATGACTGCTATCGCGGTGGCTAAAGGTTTGAACCCCGAAAAGTACGTTGATTTGCTAAGAGAGGGGCGCTCTGCTTTGGATACTATCGATATCCTACATGCAGACGCAGATGAGCTTAGACGGACTAAAGCAGAAGCGGAACAAGATGCTCAAGGTCGATTCTATGGCCAAAATCAGCCTGAATTTGAGTCAGAAAGCAGTTCAGGGGGTAATCATACCACCAAGCAAGAAACAGGCCGAAAATCGCAAAATATGGCTTTTGAGGATGGTGTTAAAAAATATGGTTACAAATTTACTGTAGATTTAATTTTTCCAGCAGAAAACGCAAAGGAAATAAAGGAGCAATTTAAAGAATGGCTCAATGCTCACGGCGTTCAATTTGAGCCACAAACAAAATCAGTAAAGGTGGAGATGAAATGACGCTGGATTTACTTGGAGAAGATTACTACTCAGTAGCTTCCGCACGTCAATATTGGTCTATCTCGCAATACAAGCGATTTAGGGAGTGCGAAGCACGGGCATTGGCGGAGCTAGAGGGAGAGTGGGAAGACAAACGAGATAACACAGCTCTTTTAGTTGGTAACATGGTTCACAGCTATTTTGAAAGCCCAGAAGCACACAAGAAGTTCATGAGTGAAAATGCAGATGTCATGATTTCGAAAACCGGGGAAACCAAAGGTCAGTTAAAATCTGACTTCTTAGTCGGTCAGCGCATGATTGAGCGATTGGAAGCTGACAAGCAATTTATGGAGTACTATGTCGGTCAGAAAGAGGTTGCTGTCACAGGCGAAATCGAAGGAGTGGAATTTAAAGGCAAGATTGACTGCCTCAATGTTGAAAAGGGCTATTTCGTAGACATTAAGACCACAAAATCAGATATTGATAGCATGGTCTGGGTTCAGGATGAAGCAAGCGGACGAAATATTCAGGTTCGCTGGTTCGAAGCTTGGGGATATGTCCTTCAGATGGCGGCTTATAAGAAAATGCTGAAAGAGCAGTATGGCAAGGAGTTTACCCCTGTTATCTATGCCGTGACTAAAGAATCTACTCCTGATACCAGAGCGATTGTTTTTCAATCTCAGGAAAAACTTGATTACGAGTTATCTGAGTTATCTATGCTTATTAAGCATCTTGACGATGTTAAAAAAGGTAAAGAAGAGCCAACACCGTGTGGTCATTGTGAATACTGCAAGTCGAAGGCATTGAGTCAACGTGTGGAGGTGATTTGATGAGTAAACAAGTAAAAGACATACTAGAAACTCACGACACAGGTTGTCCTCATGGCATCACATTTGCAATACATCAAGATAAAGATGAGTGTATTGCTTTGTTTGGTCGTTCTGGTTGGCCCGGACTAAAACCTCGATTTATTTGTTGGAATGAAAGTGTTAAAAATCAAACAACATACAAAACTGAGGAATCCTTACTTAATGCCTATGTTTGTGATGTTAAAAAAACATCGGAAGATTTTATTGTCATTCAATTATTGCCCTTTTAAGAGGGGGAAATAATCAAAAACCAACTATTTCCATTTTGGAAACAACTCAAAAACTAACAAGCCGTTCATTCTTGTAAAACTGCGAACTAGAAAACGTCAGTAAAGGTCATGTGACTTTGGACGAATGACGCAAAGAATTTCACTCACGCTTGCCTCGCTCACAAATTGGCAGGCGTGGGATTTTGGTAGAAAGAAGGAGGACAATATGGATAAAAAACTTATTGGGTTAGACCTAACCCACATTGCAGATGGAGGTTTACAGGAAAAACTAGACAAAGAACTTGAAAAAGTCTTTGATAACATCCTAGACCTTAACACAGAGGCTAAAGCTAAACGCCAAGTGACTATCACACTTACAATGTCAGCAAATGAAGAGCGTACAGTGGTTGATACTATTTTGGGTGTAAAAACGAAACTTGCACCTCAAAACGCGGTAGCTACTACAATCCTTGTTGGTCGCGACTATGATACAGGTTTGGTACACGCTAACGAGCTGAAAAGTACAGTACCTGGTCAGATGTACTTTGACGAAAATGGGGAAATTCTTACTGATATTGGGCAACCAGTAGCAGAAATTGAACAACAAGCAGAAACAAAACCAGATATTATTGATTTCAACAAAAAGAAAGTAGGTAACTAATATGACAACAGAAAATCTTAAAGCAGCATTGGAATACGCAGTAGAACTAAATGAGTGTGGGTTAGAAATTTTAACAGCTGCAGATGGCACAGAGTACTATGATGCCAACAAATTCAACCTCAAAGAACTTGACCCCAAACGCTATCCTAAAACTTTGGAGCTATCAACCTTGACAAGTCTTGTTGACTATCTCAAAACTGACCTCAACAATTTGAAAAACCAACGCCTGATTGTAGCAGTTGAGAAAAACGATGAGGTGTGCGTGTGGTCTGAAAATAATGAGCTCGAACATCGCACATTGCTAGTTGATGTTAAAGCGCGCATCCCAGAGCTATCTTTTGGCCGTTTCCTATCGCCAGAACAATTCAACATCATGTTGCAATCAAACTTTATTGATGATAATGATCGTGGCACATTACTAGAATTTGCTAGCGCATTGAAAATTGAGAATGGGGCTGAAATTGAAGATAATGGAGTATCTCAAGTAGCAACAGTTAAAACAGGGGTGGCAAGTCTTGCCAAAGGCAAAGCGCCTAATCCAGTTACATTGCGCCCATATCGTACATTTAGCGAGGTTGAGCAACCGGCAAGCCTATTTGTCTTTAGGATTGATAAGCAGGCCAATATGGCTTTATTTGAGGCAGATGGTAAGCGTTGGGTAGCTGATGCAGTAGGAAACATTGCAGCCTATCTAAAAGAGCAACTAGCAGACCAAAAACATATCACAGTATTAGCATAATATAGAGAAGGCGGAAAATGAATAAAGATCTAATTGAAATACCACGCTATATTTTTTCTAGAGAGAATGAAGATGTCTTGAAATTTGATGAGGTGTTCGCAAAGGCATGAAAGAACGATTGATTTTAGAGATAGAACCCAAACCACAATCAAGACCAAGATTTGCAAAACGTGGGAATTTTGTTAAAGCATACGAAGAACAGGCTATGAAAGCCTGGCGTGATCATTGCCAGTTATTGATTGCTAAACAGTACGCTGGTAAGTCTATGCTTGAGGGTGCGCTGAGGGCACGGCTTAGATTTTACATCAAACCGCCTCAGTATATATCTAAGGTCAAGAAGAACCAGCAAGCGCTACTGGATGAAGTTATTTCAGTAGACAAGAAACCCGATATTGATAATTATGAAAAAGCGCTATATGACAGCATGTCAGGGATAGTGTTTAATGATGATGGGCAGGTAGCTATGCACGATGTAGGCAAATTTTACAGCCTGAATCCTAGAATTGAAGTAGAAATTGAGGAAATAAAGGAGTAGGAAAATGAATGTACAGCGATTGATTGAGAAGTATAAAAAACTTGAGGGTGTATGGGATGCTGAAGGGGCAGAATCTGCTCGCAAAATTTTTTTAATGGATTTAGAACAACTAGACGAACCGCAGAAGGTCAAAGTACCGCAGTGTGTGGCGGATTGGATTAAGGAGTGTAAGGAAAAAGGAGATTTATCTTTAGGTGGTGCTATTCAACTGCCATGCCCTGAAATTTATGAATGGCTAATGGATTGGAAAAACCAAGAACTCTTCGCTCGTGCATGGCTGGATGGTTACGAGATTGAGAAAGAGAAGCAGTATGTTGTGAAAGTAAAAGGGAATATTAAAGAAAATGTGTTGGTTTATGGAGAACTTTTGGAAAGGTATTTCTTTACAAAAAGCCTTAGTTTAGACAACGCCATATATTCCCACACCCGCAAAGAACTAGAAGAAGCTGGCTTCGGCTGGGTGTTCGATTGCCCAGGGATTGAAGTTCAGAAGGTGGAGTGATGAGTTATGATTTGGAAATCTTAGCGAAAATAGAAAACGGACAACATATCCGTATTGCTGAACCTAGATATAGTTCTCCGACCTACAATCTCGGGAAGATGTTTAGAATTGCTATGGATTGGGATTTTGACCAAGACACTACGTATAACATTGCTGACGTTTTAGATAATATCCAACGCGGTATATCTGAATTAGAACAGTACCCTGAAAAGTATGTGCAGTATGAACCTGAAAATAGATGGGGAACAGTCAGCGGTGCATTAGATGTTTTGAAATCGTTAAGGGATTGTATTTTAGAGCAAGGCATTGACACGAAATATTTATATATGAGGTGGTAACATGAAACGACCAAACAGATACCCGTACACACGAAGCCAATGGGTTGAAGAAACTGTTGACCACTATACGTATAAAAACGATATTTGCTATACAAGTCACATTTTAGAAAATAGACTTACTGGAGAAATTAAGGACAAGGAGTTGGAGTGATGGCATTAACGCTTGGAAGTAGTATTACTGAGCTTATTCTTGAAATTGGTAATCTTTTAAACTCTCCTGATAACAATACAACAACTTTCACACTTGAAATTCCAAATCAATCTTTCTTTCTAGAAATAAATGTAAAACCAAAGAAAAAGGAAAAAGAGGTAATGAATCCATATGTTGTGAAAAAAATTATGAGAGATGAAAACTCTGTTTTTGATAAAGACAATAATTACCACAAGCAGAAGGAAAAAGAAAGACATAACCCAGTCTTTAAACGAAAGAATTCAAAAAAGCAATGAGGTGGAGTGATGGGAGATATACGAATACTGGACGCTTGTTGTGGCAGTCGTATGTTTTGGTTTGATAAAAATGAGAGTCATACAACTTTCATGGACATCAGACAAGAAAAATTTGAAATACATGGGAAAAAGGTGAACGTAAACCCTGACGTTGTCGGAGATTTCCGTGATATGCCATTCGATGATGAAACATTTAATCTAGTAGTATTTGATCCGCCCCATTTGAAATGGACAGGTCAAAAATCAATTATGCGGGCACAATATGGCCAGCTGGATAAAATTACCTGGTCGGAAGATTTAGCCAAGGGTTTTGAAGAATGTATGAGAGTTCTAAAAATTGGAGGCACACTAGTTTTTAAATGGTCTGATTGTCAAATCAACGTTAAAGAAGTTCTTAAATCTGTACCTTTTAAACCATTGTTTGGGCAACAAAGAGGTACTACGCATTGGATGACGTTTATGAAATTGGAGGAAAAACAATGAAACGTTTTATCGCAATCTGGATTCTGCTATCTGCTGGATTGAACATCTGGCAGTCGGACAGAATTGCAGAACTAGAAAAGAATAAGCCGCTGGTTATCTATAAGGCAGATAACGCAGGCGCTGAGATATTCGGCAAGGTCCTTGAAAAAGGACGACACGGCAAGCTATACACGCTTACTATTCGTGATTACGGGGTGTTTGTTGTTACAAAGGACGTGTATGAGAAAGTGAAAGTAGGGGATGAGGTGTTATTGTGAAATTCTTGGATTTATTCGTAGAAACTAGTAGCTTTCAAGATTAAAAGGAAACAGAGGAAAATAATGGTTAAAAATATTTTAATGGATTTAGCATTTGAGAATTTTCACAAATGTATGGGAATTACTGATTGGAAAGAATCTGATGAAGTAATTCTTGTTAGTTCAGCTAACAAAGAACAAATTGAGTCAGATGAAAGGTACCGTTCAGCAGGAAAATGTAATTATCTTGGCAAACGAATCTGTATCTTTTGCACACAGGTAAAGAAAAATAATTATATTACGCTACATAAATCTATGCTAGAAAAAATTATTAAGACAATGGAATCATCTACAGATATTGAATAGGAGTTATCATGAACACACTAGAAAAAGTCAAACAATGGTTTATAGACCGTGACCTTGAAAATGGTGGACGACTAGACAAACAGTCACTAAAACTTAGCGAGGAGTTCGGTGAACTCTGTGCTGGCTATCTCAAGAAGAATGAGCAGTTAACAAAGGACAGCATCGGTGATTGCGCAGTTGTGATTGTCGGTCTGGCCTTGCTGATAAAAGAGGATGTGCAGGGGATATTCAAGGATTCTGAAATCTTCAGAGAAGAAGATATTATGGAGTGTTTTAAATCTTTGAATGTTCACATTAGCGAGTTTCAGTTATCGCAAAATTTAGTAGACAAGAAAATTTGCAGATATAATCTGATGTATGCAGTTCGCTATTTAAGGATAATCAGCAATGCGCTCGGTTATGATTTTGAAGAATGTTTCGAACTGGCTTACCAAGAAATCAAAGACCGCAAGGGCAAATGGATTGACGGTACTTTTGTCAAAGAGGAGGATTTGGCATGATACCGAAATTTAGAGCGTGGCACAAAACATGGGATGAATTAGGAAAAGTTAAACGGATCCGATTTGATGGTGAAGGGAATGTCACTACTGTATTATTTGAGGGTAAGTTTTTAGGAGTTAATACACCTGTCGACGAAATCAAACTCATGCAATCAACAGGACTCAAAGATAAGAACGGTAAGGAAATCTTTGATGGGGATATTTTGGCATGCAAAACTGATGATGAAGTGATAAATTTGAATGTATTTTGGGATGAAGAGCATGCTTTGTTTATGTTCGAGTCAAAAAAATATAACGAACAGGAACCTTTAGCTGAATTGGTTGAAAATAACACATATCCATTTGAAATCATCGGCAACATCTACGAAAATCCAGAGCTTTTGGAGGATAAGGAGTGAGATATCTTAAAATCCTATGTATTGTTTTATTCGCATCCTTACTCGTAGCATGTCACCAGATTTCGAGTGGGACGGTAGTAGATAAGTACATTGATGAACCTCATACATCATTCATACCTGTTATGAATGGTAAAAGTTCGGTACTTGTGCCAACCAGAACCAAAAGAAAATATATT
>ERZ773001.827-NODE-827-length-11323-cov-32.3022_pt1 | contig 11323 bp, 11 predicted proteins | sample MGYA00511673_ERZ773001 | MGnify/ENA primary metagenome ERZ773001 (study PRJEB29015, sample SAMEA2738091) | human oral metagenome | biome: human oral; feature: human-associated habitat; material: saliva | place: China | collected 2162 ... | reverse complement strand
AGCGAATTGGTCGTTGGGTCGAGTTTAAGGGCGCTTATAAAACCATGGATAATAACTACATGGAATCTGTTTGGTGGGCGTTTAAGAGACTTTACGAAGAAGGCAAAATCTATGAAGGCGAAAAGATTTTGGTTTATTGCACGAAGGATGCGACGCCAATTTCTAAGAGTGAAGTGGCTATGGAAAATAGTTATCAAATAGATACTGATCCGAGCTTGTTCGTTTACTTTAAGCTGGAAGATGAAGATGAGTATCTGCTTGCATGGACGACGACGCCGTGGACTTTGCCGGCAAATATGGTTTTGGCGGTAAATCAAGACGTTGATTATTCTTTGGTGGCGTATGGCGATAAGAAGTTTTACGTTGCAAGCGACCGTGTTGAGAAAGTTATGACGGACGAAAAGCACCAGCCGCTGGAATATTCGATTGTTAAGACGATTAAAGGTTCTGAACTGGTGGGTAAAAGATTTGAGCCGCTATTCGAAAATCGTGGGCCGTCTGCGCATAAGATTCTTCACGCCGATTTCGTGACGACTGAGGACGGTACGGGAATTGTTCATATTGCGCCAGCTTACGGTGAGGACGATTATGAATTGTGCCGAAAAAATGACGTTCCAGTGCTATCGTTGGTTGACGGTGATGGAAATTACACAGAGGGCAGATGGCTGGGCCGCAATATTTGGGAGGTGAATAAGGAAATAGCGAAGACTTTATTGGAAGAGGGTCGAGCGCTGAAAATTGAATATATTCGCCACGAATATCCGCATTGTCATCGATGCGGCACGAAATTGATGTACCGTGCTCACCCAAGTTGGTTTATGGATATTCAGAGTCAGAAAAAGGAAATGTTGGAGGCGAACGAGCAGACAAGCTGGACGCCAGACAATCTGAGGACTGGACGATTTCACAATATCATTGAGCAAGCGCCGGATTGGAATTTGAGCCGTGACCGTTACTGGGCGACGCCAATTCCTGTATGGAAGGGTGTGAAAAATGACGGCACGGAAGTAGTGAAAGTGATTGGTAGCTTTGCGGAATTTGAAGAAGTTACGGGCCGCAAGTTGGACGATTATCACTTGCCGCAAGTTATGGACGTTACGTTTGAGTGCGACGGTGCAGAAATGCATCATATTGGTAAGGTTTTGGACTGTTGGTTTGAGTCTGGTTCGATGCCGTTTGCCCAGTTCCATTATCCATTTGAGAACAAGGAAAAATTTGAAGCAAGTTTTCCGGCCGATTTCATCATTGAAGCGATTGATCAAACTCGTGGCTGGTTTTATAGCTTAACGGCGGTAAACGTGGCTTTGTTTGGTAAATCTCCATGGAAGAATTTGATTTGTACTGGATTTATCAATGCCGCCGACGGTAAAAAAATGAGCAAGAAGCTAAAGAATTATACCGACCCGATGGAGCTTATGAATAAGACTTCGGCCGATAGTTTCCGATTTTTGATGCTTTCAAGTCCACTAACAAATGGCGAAAACTTTGCCTTGGCGGATAAGGATGTGATGGATGTAGCGCGTAAGCTTGGTATGATCTGGAATATGTACGACTTCTTCACGATGTATGCCGAAGTTGACGGCTGGGAGTTTAATGGCGATTTGTCAGATCCGCTTCACGATTTAACAAATCCGTTGGATATTTGGATTGTGTCGAGGTTACATCAATTGATAACAGAGGTCGAGCGAGGTCTTGATAATTACAATCTTCAGGATGCGACTAAGCCGATTTTGCCATTCTTAGACGATGCAAGTAACTGGTATGTCCGACGCAGCCGCCGCCGCTTCTGGAAATCTGAAGATGACGGTGATAAAAATGACGCTTACCGCACACTCCATTACGTTTTGGTGCGACTCAGTTATATGCTAGCGCCGTTTACGCCATTCTTAGCGGAAGAATTGTACCATAATTTGACGGGCGATAACGAATCGATCCATCTTAAAGATTGGTTGCCAGCGGGTGAAATAGATAATTCAATACTACGTGACATGAATGCACTGCGCACTGCGGTAAATGACGGTTTGTCGAAGCGTGCATCAGAAGGAATTAAAGTGCGCCAACCGTTGGCGTCCGCGAAGCTTGTCGGCACTATTTCTCAAGATACTTCGGATGAGGTTGCTAAATTCTTGGTTGATATTGCTAAAGATGAGCTGAATGTGAAGTCTGTCGAAATTGTTGCGGATTCAGAATCTGAGTCAGCACAACCGAGCGTTGTTTACGATCTGACAATCACCCCTGAGCTTAAGAGCGAAGGTTTAATGCGAGAAATCGTTCGTCATGTCCAAAGTGTTCGTAAGAAGGTTGGATTGCAAATAGACGACAGAATTGTTTTGAGTATTTCTAGTGACGATTCTGAAATATCTCAGGCTGTCGATGCTTTTGCTGACGTCATTAAATCTGAAACTCTTGCTGTGGAGTTGAATTCTGCGGTCGATGAACCAGAAAAATATGACGCCAAAATCGAGGGTAAATTGGTAGAAATTTCCCTGAAAAAGTCGTAAAAAACCAAGTTATAACGTCTATGCTTGAAAAAGTCAAGGGCAGCTAGTATAACAAGTTCATAGCATAATAATTTGAAAGGATAAGCTATGATTAATTTAATTAAGGTTGGGGCTATCGCTGCGTTGGCTACTGTTGGCGTGATATTCGGCAATGTAACCGCGTCTGCGCTAGAGACTACTCCGCCGGCTGCACCAAAAATAACAGTTGCCACCGCTCAATATAAGGGTGAGAAAAATACAATTAAGTTCGAAAGCGCTGCGAACGACCACTATCGATTCGTGCTAACGAGTGGCACAAATAAGATTCAATTGAAAGGTCCTATTCGTCAAGAATTGATGCAGGGTAGTGAGTTGTCAATTGAAGAATTAGTGAAGAAGTATTACCCAAGTTCTGCCGACTCAATCCCATACGATACTCCTATTTCAATTGACATATACTGGTTTGACAAAGAAGGCAATTACGATAACTCATTACATCAAACTGTCGCATTGACTGTTGGCCGCAATCTGACAAAGGCTATAAAGTTGAATCAGACACGGGCAATATTGAAAAACCCAGAAAGCTTGCCAGAGACTCCTGTCGCTCCAAATCCAGCTACTCCAGTAAATCCTGAAACTCCAGCTGAATCAGAAAATGTTAATGTAACAACTACTCCAGTTCTAGTAGAGTCAACCCCAGCTTCAGCTTCTCCACGCAAAGAAGCTAAGCCTACTGAGACTTTGGCTGAAACTGGTGTAAGTGTATATTCAGTTATTGCCGCTGCAGTTACAGTTATTACCGCTGGCGGTGCTGCAATCATTAAGCGATCGTAATCTTATAGATTCTCATAAGAATTTCAGTAAAAAATATCCTCCTCTTCATGGGGAGGATATTCTATTGACTTTTAACCATACTTATGCTAATATATAACTGTTAATTGATAAAAATAAAAAAGTTATGCAAAATTTATTCAACAAATTATTTGGTAGTAAAATAGGGTTTTCGCCAATCGACCCGCTGGCGGGCGGACTTGCTGAAGAAATTATTAAAGAACAGCAAGAGCCGCAGGCAATTCGGCTAGACGTTGACGAAATAGAAGATATTCGTAAATTTTGGTCTCGTGCGGATGGCAACTTTGATGATTAATGATGTATAATTACTCCCACAAAGAGCTGAAAATGTAGGAGGTGTTATGATTACTAAAGCTATTATTCCGGTTGCGGGCTGGGGCACGCGAATGTTGCCGATTACTAAATCTATTGAAAAGTGTATGTTGCCGGTCGGTACTCGTCCAGTGATTGATTATATTGTGCAAGACGTTGTGAGAGCGGGCGTGAAGGATGTTTACTTCGTAGTTGGTGAGCAGAGTACACAGGTGCAGAGCTATTATCGTTCGAACATTCAATTGAACGATTATTTGCGTCGAGCGGGAAAAGAAGATAAATTACCTCTGGTGGCGCCACTTCGCGACGTCCGAATACATTTTTTAACTCAGCCGGGAACTGGTGGTTACGGCACAAGTATTCCAGTTGGTCTGGCGAGCGAATTCATCGAACAGGGTGAGTCGGCCTTTGTAATTATGGGCGATCAATTCTTTTGGCGTGACGACGGCGGTTCAAACGCGGCAGATTTGGCGGAGTTGGTGGAATCGCGTGGATTGTCGGCTGGGCTATTAGGAAATCCTGTCGAAGAGGAATTTATTCCGCAAACAGGGATTATTGAAACTGATAATCAGGGCAATTTTGTGCGAATAATTGAAAAGCCAAAACTGGAAGAAGCTCCAAGTAATCTCAGCAATTCAAGCTTTTACGTCCTGAATAAAGAGATTTTTGAGTTGGCGCGAACCTTGCCAGCAAATCCTAAGAGAGGCGAGTTTGAGCTAACGGACGCGATTAATGCGTATATTGATGGCGGCGGCGTGATTGCTGTTGGTGAGGCTAAGGGCGAATATATGGAATGCGGCTCACCGAGTGGTTGGTTGAAGGCGAATAACGCTATGGCGAAAAACGCTACTTGCTAACTGTACTTGATTTTATTGCTAGTTTTTGATAGAATTATTAGAGTTAATTCATAATAATTAAGGAACGAAATGAAAGCAGTCGTAAAAATCTCTGGCAAACAATATCTTGTCAGTGAAAAAGAGTCCCTCTTGGTGGATCTCCTCCCTGAAGGCACAAAAGAACTCACTCTCGACGCACTTTTAGTGATTGATGGTGATAAAATCAAGGTTGGTACACCAACTGTAAAAGGCTCTAGCGTTAAGGCTAAGGTCGTAGAAGCGGAAGTTAAGGGCGACAAGCTTCGTGTTATCCGCTACAAGAGTAAGAAGCGTGTGCACAAAGAAACTGGTCATCGCCAGAAGTACACGAAGATTGAAATTACGTCAATCAAATAGTCTAAGAGCCGCTTTCGCAAAGGAAGCGGTTTTTTGATGTCTGTTATTTATGTTCTGCTCATGCTATAATTAAGGCAGGTAAAAAGGGGAACGAATGACAAAAATCATTGCGGTGACAAATCAAAAAGGTGGCGTCGGCAAAACAACGACGTCAATTAACGTAGCATATTTTTTGGCAAAAGCTGGCAAGAAAACGTTGTTGGTGGATTTTGATCCGCAGGGCAATGCCACCAGTGGACTTGGAATAGATAAGCAGAATTTGGGCGCAACAATATCAGAGGTGATTATGCGACAAATTGACCTGGCGAATATCATATTGCCAACGGAATATAAAAACTTATCAATTGCTCCAGCTACACCTCATTTGGCGAATACGGAAGTGGAATTGGCGCAGGCGCAGGGAAGGTTTGTTCGCTTGCGAGAAGCTTTACAAAAGGCGACGGATTACGATTATATTATTATTGATAGCCCGCCGAGCTTGAGTTTGTTGACAGTCAACGGTATGATTGCTGCTAATTACGTATTGCTCCCGGTTCAGGCGGAATTTTACGCATTGGAGGGGTTGGGGCAGCTTTTGGAAAGTATGAAATTGATAAAGAAGGGGCTTAATCCACCTCTGGAATTATTGGGTGTTTTGTTGACGATGATGGATTCCAGGACTACATTATCTGGGCAGGTTCATGCTGAGGTTAAAAAGTATTTTCCAGATAAGATTTTTAAGAATAGCATTCCGAGAAACATTCGCTTGGCTGAAGCTCCTAGTCATGGCGCGCCAGTTGGAGCGTATGATCGTTTTTCAAAAGGTTCTCGGGCTTATAAGGCACTGACGAAAGAAATTATAGAGAGGGTGGAACGATGAAAAAAGGCTTAGGTAGAGGTTTTGGGTCATTGATCCCGACCAATTTGATTGATGAAACGTTCGATCCGACAGCGCAACAGGACGTGAAAGTTTCTCATTTGAGAGATATTGCTATTGATCAAGTCGTCCCAGATCCAGATCAGCCGCGTCGCTTTTTTGATGAGAATGCTTTGAATGAGTTGACGGAATCGGTGCGCGAGCATGGTGTGGTTCAGCCGATTGTTGTGACGCCAAAAGGCGATAAATATCTGATCGTGGCGGGCGAGCGACGTTGGCGTGCGGCGAATAGGGCGAATTTAACAGAGGTGCCGTGTATCGTCAGGAGTATGAGCGATCAAAATCGCCTGGAGATTTCTTTGATTGAAAACTTGCAACGACATGATTTGAATGCGCTTGAAACAGCGACTGCTTATCAAAAATTGCGCGACCAATTCAATATGACACTGGAGGAAATTGGTAAGCGTCTGGGTGGCAAATCTATAAGTGCGGTCAGTAATACGTTAAGGCTACTGAAATTGCCGAAGTCTGTGCAGCAGGCGTTGTTTGAGGGGCGATTAAATGAAGGGCAGGCAAGACCTCTAATCGGTTTGCCTGATGACGCTGCGGAAGATATTATGGAGCGAGCTATTCGCGAGGAGTGGTCGGCACGACGGATCGAGCAGGTTGTTACTTTGTGGAAGCAGGCGAAGGCTAGTCCAATCGAGAACAAACGACGCCCAGCAGATATGCCTCACGCAGATGCTATTGAAAGTCTTTCAAAGCGATTTGGAACAGGGGTAAAAATCCGTACGAACGGCCGTGGAGCCGGTCAGATTAGTATCAAGTTTAAGGACAATCTTGAATTTGAACGAATAAGAGAATTGCTCGAAAAGTAATTTTTATTAGAACGAGCGAATTTTATTGAATGGGAATATTCGTAGACTAACTGGTCCGACGATGTCATAAAGGGGGATCGGTCCCATGCAATTTCGAGAGTCGCAAGAATAGCTTCCTTGGCGGTGATCGCCCATGACGAATATCGTACCTTCCGGTACGGTCGTATCGACATCGCCAGAAGTAGGCTGTCCTGGCTCATTTTTATTGACTGAGGTATCAGGGTTAAATCCGTCGGGGTTCTCTGTATTGTAAACAGTTACGGTGCCGTTTTTTACAGTAACTCGTTCACCGGCAAAGGCAATTACACGCTTAACAATATATTCGTCTTTGCCTGTAGAGGCGTTAAAATTCGGATTCTTAAATACAATTACTTGTCCGCGCTTTGGAATATAATTTTTATTTTGTAATTTTGAACCAGTAACGGGCAATCGATCGACGATCAGGCGATCACCAGTGTACATCGTCGTTTCCATACTGGCGCCTTCAACATTGAAAGTTTGAAATACAAAAGTGTTCAATAAAAGCGTGCCGATCACTACGCCAACAACGAAAATGACCATTCCCAGGCCATCTTGTAATTTTGGATGACGATCCATAAAAGTAGCGTCCATTGTTTCAATTATAAGCGTTTTGTGTGTTATAATCAATAGATATGAAACCACGCAAACAGTCGATGGACGGATTTGTCGCCAAGCGACCACAGCGAACTTCGTTGGGGGAAATTACTAGCAAAAAAACGACTACGCTCGGGCATCCTCGTAGTAACGAAGATAGTCCGCAGGTGTCGAATAATGCGACAAGAAATATTCAGCAACCAACTTCTGCTAATAAATTAAAGCAGAATATTAGCGAATCGTTGGCGGCGATTGATGAAAATACCAAGCCTTCTCATCGACAGGAGCGCAAACAGAAGCGTAAGAAAAAGTTAATTACCAGGATTATTCTTGCGATTATCGGAATTATTATTGCAATTGTGGCGGGTTGGCTGCTATTAAAATTATGGCAGACGATGAACTCGGTGTTCCATAACGGCGGAATCTTAGGACTATTTTCACAGCAGAAACTGAAAGAGGATGCTTATGGTCGAAGCAATGTGCTGATTTTAGGTACAACAGATGATGATCCGGATCACCCGGGTGCGACATTGACCGACTCAATGATGATTCTTAGCGTCAATCAGACAAAGAAGGATGCGTATATGTTTAGCATTCCGCGTGACTTGTATGTAAAATTTGGCATGGCGTGTAATTCTGGCTACGCTGGTAAAATCAATGAATATTTTGGTTGCGTAGACAGTGGAGATGGTGCGCAGGCAGAAGTCGAACGAATGGATAAAACTAAGAAATTCATCGGCGATATATTCGGTATGGATATTCAATACGTGGCGCATATTAATACTGCGGTGATTCGTGATGCTGTCAATGCGGTCGGCGGAGTTACCGTTGACGTACAGAGTCGTGATCCACGAGGAATTCTTGATCCAAGTATGGACTGGATGTGCCGAGCGAAGGAATTGAATTATCAGCAACGTCGTGAACGATGCCCAACGGGTCACTATATGCAATTAACTAACGGCAAGCACGAAATGGATGGCGAAAAAGCGATGTGGTTCTCTCGAGCGCGTGGTTTGGTGGCGCCAACTTACGGATTGGAACAATCTAACTTTGACCGAGAGAAAAACCAGCAGTTGGTTATGATGGCACTGAAAAACAAAGCTACTTCCACGGGAACGCTGACTGATTTTGGTAAGGTGACGTCTCTGATGGATGCCATGGGCAAAAACTTGCGCACAAACATTGACACGAAAGAAATCCGCACAATTATGAACCTTGCCTCAGAGATAAAAGAATCTGATATCCATAGATTGAGTTTTGTAGAGGAAAACAACGTACTTATGACTACTGGCACGGCGGGTGGCGCAAGCATAGTTCAGCCAGCTGCGGGATTGTATGATTATGACGACATTCGCGCTTATATAAAGTCTGAGATTTACGCAACGCCATTGTCTAAGGAAAAAGCCACGGTTGCTGTCTTGAATGGTTCTGGTGTGGCTGGTGCAGCGCAGAAAGAAGCGGATAAGTTGACGGAACTAGGTATGAAAGTTGTTCATGTCGGTAATATTCCAAACGATGAAAGGGTTGTAAAAACTCAAGTGTATCAATTGTCGTCTGGTAAAGAAAAAACCGCCACTAAAGACAAATTTAAGGAAATGTACGGTTCAGTTTCTTCAGATTCTCCAAAGTATAACTTGAATGTTGATGCGCAATTTATCGTTGTTGTGGGAACTGGCTCATAATTTGGTATAATAGAGTAAGTTATGGAGTTACTGAAAACTGTTAAACGAAGAACGTTTTGGAGCGAATTAGTTTACTATGTCTTAAATATTGGCTTGGCAGCTGCATTGCTTGTTATTGCTCAAGCGTTTCAGACCCCATTTCCAGCGTTAGCGCTTGTTGTGCTGAGCAAATGGCGCATAATTGCTGTTCGTCCGCGTTTTTGGTGGGCAAACATTCAGGCTAACTTGGTTGACTTAACGGTCGGAATTGGTGTTGTTGGTCTGATGTATCTACCTACGTCAGTGTTTTATTTCCGCGTAGCCCTGGCAATACTATATGCAATTTGGCTAGTTGTGATTAAGCCGATGTCTAAGCGCTGGCAGGTCGCCATGCAGTCGTTGATCTCTATTTTCGTTGGCGTAACTGCGTTGATGGTGGTGTCATACGAGTGGCCAGTTTCTGTGGTTGTTATTCTGATGTTCTTGATCGGTTATAGTTCTGCGCGCCATTTCCTACACAGCTATGACGAAGAACAAACGGTTTTACTTTCGGCAATCTGGGGACTCGTCTTTGCTGAGTTGGGTTGGCTGTCGTATTATTGGACTTATAGCTATGGAAAGTCATTATTTGGCGGCGTTTCACAGGTTACGATAATCTTATTGCTATTTTCGCTCGTCGCCAGTAAAGCTTACCAATCTTACAACAAACACAAAGCTATTCGATTTTCAGACATATCCGCTCCGGTGATTCTTACTATCGGAATTATCTTAGTGATGCTGGTATTCTTGAATTCGGTAGTGATTTAATCTTTAGCGCCAGTGAAACGTAGGACTAGGATGTAATTGAGAACCCTCTCTTTTACAAAACCATTTTTCGCAGCTTCGTCAATTATTCTATTGTGCTGCTGAGGATCCGCCTCGATAAATAACAAACCTTCTGGAGTGAGACATCGTGGTGCTTGTGAGATCAATTGCAATATCAATTTCAATCCTTCGTCTTCGGCGAAAAGCGCAATTTCTGGTTCGTATTGAAGTTCTGGTGACACATCCCAATTTTTGTCAACGTAAGGCAAATTGGCAAATATATAGTCGACTGGTTTGAGTTGACCATTAAGTAATGATTGCTGTTGAATATGGACGTCTGCATTTAAGGCATTCGCATTTTTTTCTGCAATATTTAAGGCTGGTTTGCTGATATCGGATAAAATTACCGACAAGTTGCTTCTTTCTAATTTGGCAGTAATTCCCAGACAGCCAGACCCTGTACCAACGTCAATTAAAACTTTTTCGGCAATTTCGCCGGCGGTCAGTTCTAAGAACAATGAAATTAGATCTTCGGATTCAGGGCGGGGAATTAAAACAGAGGGAGATACGGTGAATCTACGCCCGTAAAATTCTTTATAGCCCAGAATGTAGGCGATCGGTACGCGGTCTAATCTCAGATCTAGTCTGGCATTTGCGATATCAAATCTTCTGGGGTCAATTTCTTCGTCCAGGTGAGCGTGTAGGTAAGTGCGGTTTTTTCGTAAAGTGTTGGCTAATATCAATTCGGCGTCTAATCTGGCGGACGGGATGTTTGCTATTTTTAAGGATTTTGCGGCAATTTTTAGCCATTCAGAGATAATCATGTGGCTAATTATAACATATATCTATGGAATGTAAAAAGTAAAATGCTTGCAAAAAATGAGAAAAATGGTAAAAAGTATTGATAAATCAAGAGAGAGAGAGTATTATGGGCCTCATATCATTAGCGAAAGGAATGAATATATAATGGAACTGCCAAATAATACGCGCAGTAGCGAAGCCGCAAAGCAAATGGAGTTTGCAGAAGGATTTAATTCTGAACTGACGACCAAAGAAAAGTTGCAGGCGGCAGCGGAATTTGATGATCTGGTTTGGTTGACATTACTTAGATTCGCGGGAGATGCGAAAACTTACGATCATACTGAATCGATGGATCGGGTAGAATCGCAAGTTTTATTAGAAATTCCTCAAAAAGACGGATCTTATATATTGGTCAGTGTGGAATCCGCTCTGCTTGATAATGGAGATAAAGAACGATCCATATCAATTATGGAGTGGGATGAGGGAAGTAAAGAGACGCATGATTATTATATAGAAGATGATCAGGTTTTGAGGTACGATGACAATATTGCTGAGCGGTCGAGAGAGTTAAAGAGAGTACTGCGCCCCGAAGGTATCATCATAATGCGTATGGTTGATAGGTGTAACAATGAAATAGAGAATGATAAATTAGAGCAACAAATGGGGCTGAATCGTCAACCAGTCGGTGTGGAAGAGGTGCGTAAGTTGGCAAAACTATTGGAGTCTGCTGAGCCGCGTAAGCCGTACTAATTACTAGCATTCTGAGCTTTCAGCTCACGCTCATATCTCTGTAGATTTTCAATCAAATCGTCGATATCCCCGTTCATTGCAG
>ERZ773001.826-NODE-826-length-11329-cov-36.206_pt1 | contig 11329 bp, 10 predicted proteins | sample MGYA00511673_ERZ773001 | MGnify/ENA primary metagenome ERZ773001 (study PRJEB29015, sample SAMEA2738091) | human oral metagenome | biome: human oral; feature: human-associated habitat; material: saliva | place: China | collected 2162 ... | reverse complement strand
GATCGGCGGTAATATTGCTTCCGTGCTGCTGTAAATCTGGCGCATTCAAAACCTTGCGTAACGCTGCACCCAACAAATGCGTCGCCGTGTGATATTTCAGATGAATAGAGTCATGACCTTCCAAGCCACCGCTAAATTGCCCCTTACGAGCCGTCTTAGAGCGCTGTCGTTGCTCATCCATTTTCGCGGTAAATTCCTCGCGCCAATTGTCCGAAAGCTTAATTCCCTGTTTATATGCCTCTTCCGTACTGAGTTCCACTGGAAAACCGAAGGTGTCGTACAAAGTAAACAATTCTTCACCAGTCAAGCCATCGTCAATGTAGCGTTGCATTTGTCGCAAGCCTTTTCTCAAAGTCTGGCGAAAAGCTTTTTCCTCCTTAACGAGGACGGCAATTATATTGTCGCGATTATTCTTCACCTCTGGAAAATCGGCTTCATACAAATCAGCAATCGTCGGTACAACTTCTTGCAGGAAATTCTGCTCGATACCCAAATCAAAGCTATAGCGAATTGCCCGACGGAGCAGACGACGCATCACATAGCCCTGCTCTTTATTACTTGGCACACACCCATCAACCGCCATAAACGTCGCAGCCCTCAAATGATCAGCAATCACTCGCATACTTTCGGTGTGTGAAGCGTAATCCTTGCCACTCAGATCTTGCAGCTTTTCAATAATCGGCCAGAGTAAGCTAATCTTAAAGACATCAGGATCATTATTTACTGCAGCCGCGATTCGCTCAAGTCCAGATCCATGGTCAATATTTGGCTTATCAAGTGGCTCAAATTTACCATCGGCAACTTTTTTATATGCCATAAATACGTTATTGCCAATCTCCATAAATCGACCACAATCACAGTTCGGATGACAATTTTCACCAAATTTTAGATCATGCTCAATGAAATCAAACTCATAAAACATCTCACTATCCGGACCACACGGATCGCCAACCGGAGTAGTTTCTGGACCGCCATTACGACTCCACCAGTTTTTACTGCCGTCATAAAAGAAAATTCTTTCACCTGGATTTACACCACGCGCCGCTCCCTGTTCTTCGCTGCCGATATCCGCCATTTTTGCATCAATGCCCTTTTCTGCAAACTTTTTCTGCCACAATTTAGCCGCTTCAACATCTTTATCGATATTATATTCCGGCGCACCAATAAAACACGTTACATACAATCTCTGCGGATCAAGACCAATTTCCTCAGTCAAAAACGTCCACATCCAACCAATTTGTTCTTCCTTAAAATAGTCGCCCAAACTCCAGTTCCCAAGCATTTCAAAAAATGTCGTATGACGATTGTCGCCAATGTCGTCAATATCCTGCGCTCGCAAACACGTTTGAGAATCGGCAATTCTCTTACCTTCAGGGTGCGCCTCACCAAGCAAGTATGGAATCATCGGCTGCATTCCGGCGCCCGTAAATAAAGTCGTCGGGTCATTAGTTAAAATCAACGGCGCACGCTCAACAACAGCGTGACCCTGTTTTTTATAAAATTCAAGATATTTACTACGTATTTTTTGGGCATTCATGAGTGTAATTATACCATAAAATAACCCCACCTTACAGATGGGGTTTATAGGTCAAATCGCCAATCTCAACAGATTATTCAGTCACTTCTTCAGCCGGCTCTTCTTTTGGCTGATTCTTGCGAAGTTTTTCTGGATTACGGATGGCTTTGTGCTTGTCAGCGGAAACTTCCTTAACCCACTTTGGCAACTTAACGCCAGCTTCTTTCAATAACTTAACTACGCGTGGTGTTGGCTGTGCGCCATTGTCCAAATATTTCTGAGCCAATTCAACTTGGATATTTGATTCTTTAGTGTGTGGGTTGTAGCTACCGACATAAGCGACTACACGACCGCTTGATGGATGACGATGTGCTTCTTGTACCGCCAAGCGATATACTGGATAACCTTTGCGACCCAAACGTTGCAAACGAATTGCTAGCATAAAATTAATTCTTCCTTTAACTCTACGTTTTATTATTCCTTACTTTAGAACAGTTTACACTATTTCTCCCATAACGTCAATCTGTTTTCACGATTCCGCCACCCAAACATTCATCGCCGTCATATATTACCGCAGATTGACCCGCGGCTACGGCACGCTCCGAAGCGGAAAGGTGTACAATATCTACGTCAATTTTCGCGTCGAATAAAGCACCTCGATGACGCAACCGAACTTGTACGTCCTTATCTTTACGTGGCGGCTGATTTATCCAATGAATATCCGCCAATCTAAGTTCTTTTCGCCACAAACTTTCATTGTCAATTGAGCGCGAAACATAAACTTCATTCTTCTCCATATCCTTGCCCACAACATAATAAGGCAATCCACCGCCGACATTCAGCCCATGACGCTGACCGAGTGTATAGAAAATTGCGCCGTCATGTTTACCGACGACAGATCCTGTCTGCTGATCAATAATATTTCCTGGCGCAGTTTTAACATATTCCGACAAAAACTCACGAATTCCAACTTGCCCGACAAAACAAATTCCCATCGATTCCTTTTTGCTAGCCGTCCACAAACCGCGTTCTTTCGCCATTTCGCGAACTTCCGCCTTAGTAAAATCGCCCAGCGGAAATATGGTTCTTGACAAAGCCTCCGAAGTCACTCGATATAAGAAATACGTTTGGTCTTTATTATCATCACGAGCGCGTAATAATTTGGCCGACGAAGACGATTCATGAGCAACGCGCGCATAATGCCCTGTCGCAATATAATCTGCTCCAGCCGCCAACGAAGCCTCCAAAAATATCTTAAACTTCACTTCTTGATTACACATAATATCTGGGTTTGGCGTGCGACCCGCTTGATATTCGCGAATCATGTAATCGACAACGTTTTGCTTATATTCTTTCTGGAAATCAAAAACTCGAAAATCAATACCCAAACCAACTGCCACGCGCTTGGCGTCAGCAACATCTTCCGCCCACGGACAATGCATTCCAGGAAGATCTTCAGACCAGTTTTTCATATAAACGCCCGTTACATCGTAACCCTGCTCAACCAAAAGTGCTGCGGCCACGGAGGAATCCACACCGCCCGACATTCCAACAAAAACTTTCTTACTCATCTAGACAACCCCATAGCAAATAGCCCAATTCTCATTAATTCACCCATTGCCAACCACCAACCCCACGGAGTCAACCACCACCACGAGCTCCAGTTTTTATCAGAAGCGACAGGATGACTCCGGATTTTGACGTCATTAAACTGCGCTGAAAATTCGAGTTGCGCCCGACGCATATGATAACCACTTGTCACCAGAATCACATCTTCAATTCTTCGCGAATCGACAATTTTCTTCACTTCGGTGGCGTTTTGTCTGGTCGTTTCGGAAGACTCGTCCATAACAATGGCTTTCTCGGGAACGCCGCTGTTAATCGCTCGCTGATACATAGCCTTAGCGTTGGACGGGCCAGTTTTATCGGCCGCTGCGCCAGACACAACAATCAACGGCGCCCAACCTTCTTTATATAATTTAATAGCCTCGTCAGTTCGCGCATTCGTGTCACCGCCACTGACAACAACTATTGCATCAGCCCTACGACAATCATCTTCGCCCACGCTTTGACATTTACCCAAATCATTCGGTGACAAATATGCGCTAAGCCCAAAAATCACCAAAGCAGCAAAAATTATCAAGCCAACTAATTTATGGATCATCGACGAGTCCTCTTCATTTCCGCTTGCACAGCCTCAATGATAAATTCGCCAGCTCGCTTTATATTCTCATCATTGTTCAACTTGCCTAAGGTAAGCCTTAGACTTCCGTCAATCTCTGATTCGCTCAGACCAATACTCGCCAGCACATGAGAACGCGTTCCAGAATTAGCCGCACAAGCACTACCCGTAGCCACTAAAACCCCGCGAGATTCTAATAAAAACACCAATCTTTCAGCGTCAATTCCAGAAAATGATATATTCAAAAAACTCACCAAACTTTTTTTCATATCTGATGATATCAACATATCAGGAAAAGCTTGCTTCAAGTCTTTTACCAACTCTTCCCGCAACTTTCGCAGTCGCTTCACTTCAGCAGAACGTCGTTTTTGTGCCAATTCCAAAGCAGTCGCAAAACCAACCACGCCAGCAACGTTTTCAGTTCCACTACGCAGACCCAATTCTTGACCCCCACCAAAAATATTCGCTTTCAGCGTAACGCCAGGTCGCACCCACAGTAAACCAACTTGCTTTGGACCATAAACTTTCGCCGCAGACAATGTCAATAAATCAACACCCAGCCTTTTAATCTTCACATCAATTAAAGCCGCCGCCTGTGAAGCATCTGTGTGAAAAATCAATGGTAAAGATTCGCCATTTTCTTGGCGCCTGAGCCGCTCAGCTTTTACAATTTCCGCAATTTCTTCAATTGGCTGAATATAGCCCAGCTCATGATTCACCAGCGCAACACTAACAAATCCAACATCTGGCGTTAACATTTTTTTAACCGTGTTCGGGTCTATTCGTCCATTTTTCATTGGCGGAATTAGCTTCACTTCCGAACGTGCTTTTGCGGAATTAATTACCGAATCATGTTCAATTACCGAAACCAGACTCACACCATTTGCCGCATTAAACGCCAAATTAACAGACTCAGTTGCTCCAGCTGTCATTATCAATTCATCAGCCATCACACCCAAGCAGCGCGCCAGCCGAGCCTTCGCGTCTTGATATTCACGCTTTGTAAATATTGCTGGAGCGTACGGACTAGACGGATTGAAAAACTTTTCAGAAAAATATGGCAACATCGCCTCAATCACCAACGGGTCCATTGGCGTGGCAGCAGCATGATCAAGATAGATATAGTCTTTATTCACTTTTTTATTATATCAAAGCGGCTGACCGGTTTGCGGATCTTTCTTATATAATTGTCGAGAAACTCGCTCGTAATATTCCTTAGTTGCCAAGACAAAATTCTGAAGCTCGTCGCCCTCCAAATAGCTATAGCGATAATTCGGCTGAATCTTCAAGATTCCCTTTGGTTGCACTTCATAGCGCGTCGTCAATTCTTGCCGGCCACCCTTACCGTCAGCAACTTCTTCATACCAAATCCAGGTATCTTTATCTAAATTAAAAAATTCTCGTCGCGCAACATACGCCGGCTTCTCGCCAAAAATTGTTGCGCCAATTTCACTTTCCAATTGGATTAGCTCGCGCTCGGTAAATTTCTTTAATGGACGATCTTTTTTACGGAATTTCAATAAAGACACCGCGTCGCTATCATCAGCAAAAACCAAACTTCGTACTTTTTTCAAAAACTTAGTCACTTGCAACTCTCCTCAGCTTTGCCTTTACGAAAGGATTGAAGTGAAATACCAATTGTCTGCACAGTTTCAAGCGGACCGTTGTTAATGTGGTAAAGACTTTTTCCATAGTTACCAAGTGCTTGATTGCATAAATCAACCGCCCCATTATCAGTAGAGTTTACCTCGATAATGTTCTTAATATCCTTCCTGTCAATCGCAGTCTTCCCCAATTCAGGATTTACCTTAGAATTGTCATCGCACTGCTCGGCATCAGAAAAAATAGCGGCAAGTTTTTCGCGAGCTTCAATTTCAGGTGTTTTTGTAACACATTCCGGCGTACTATTCATTTTCTCCACTTTCAAATGCCAAAAAGTTCTTTTGTATTGCGAAGAGTAGCTTGGCTTAAAACATCAAAATCAATATTTCGCTGCTTCGCCCAATATTCAGCCACCAATCTCACATATTCTGGCTTGTTTATATTACCACGAAACGGCGCTGGTGTCAAGAACGGCGCGTCAGTTTCTAGCAATAATCGCTCCAGCGGGATTGAAGCGAACAATTCTTTCTGCAATTGATCTTTTGTGAACGTACTAATTCCATTAAGTCCAACGTACAAATTTCGCGAAAAACCTTTTTCCAAATTTTCACGCGTATCTGTAAAACTATGCAACACGCCGCGAAGCCCGTGAAAATTGTCAAAAATTGGCCAAAAATCATCCCAAACTGACGGCTGATCCTTCGCGCCATCGCGAACATGAAAACTTACTGGCAAATCGTAATCAACCGCCATTTGAAGTTGCGCCTCTAAACCCTCAATTTGTGTTTCCCGCGGACTGTTATTGTAATAATAATCAAGCCCAATCTCACCAATTGCCACAATCGGAGAGTTTTCCGTCTTATTCTCCAACAAAGTTTTGACACCTCCCCAGTCATCTTTCGTATCGTGTGGATGAACGCCAATTGCCGCCCAAGTAAACTCATGATTCGCGGCAAATTCCACAGCTTGACGGCTACTTCGCTGGTCAGTGCCAACGCAAATCATGCCAATATTCACCTCGACCGTTTCTTTGTAAAATTGCTCGCGATTGTCCGTAAAAAATTCCGTATCGTGCAAATGACAATGCGAATCTATCAGACGTAAACCCTCAGTCGCACTTTTCTTATCAGCCTCAATCATAAACTATTTAACCTGAGATTCTGTTTTCGGAGCGCGTGGATCTGGCGTGTGAATATATTTGCGCGGGAACAAAGGCGTCAATTCTGACGGCACGACACCACTAGCAAACATATCATGAATTTTCTCGGCAGTTTGCGGCATAAATGGGCGCAACATGTCGGACACTTGCAGCAACGTACCGCAAGCATGCGCCAAGATCTCACTCAAATGTGACTCTGCCTCTGGATCTTTATCACGATTTTTAGCAACTTGCCATGGTTGAACTCGCTCAATATATTGATTCAAAGAACGAACAATTAGCCAAATTTCGTCCATTGCTTGATCGAACATATAACTTTCCATCGCCTGACGATATGGTCCCATGTCGTGCTCGGATTGTGGAGCGTCGCCAATAACGCCCGCTTGATAACTCTGCACCATTTTAGCGACTCGCTGAACCAAATTGCCCAAATCATTGCCAAGCTCACCATTATACGCAGCTTCAAACTTTTCCCAAGTAAAGTCGCCGTCATCTTGCGTTGGTACGTGGCGCAAGAAATAATATCGAAACGCCTCGGCGCCATAATCTGGAATAATATCGGCTGGACCAACACCATTTCCGAGACTCTTTGCCATTTTCATTCCGCCAGAATTAATAAATCCATGGACAAGCAAAACCTTCGGAAGCGGCAAATCCAGCGCCATGAGCATTGCTGGCCAAATACCAGCGTGAAAACGAAGAATATCCTTACCAATGACTTGCACGTCAGCCGGCCAGAATGACTGCCACTCTTTTGGACGATCAGGATAACCAATAACCGTAATGTAATTGCTCAGAGCGTCCAGCCAGACGTACATGACTTGATTGTCATCACCAGGAACCGGCACACCCCAGCTAAGATTTTTACGCGGACGAGAAACTGACACGTCTTTCAAGCCGTCTTTCATCAATTCCAAAAACTCTTTTTTACGGAACTCAGGTACGATTCTCATTTTATTCGACTCAATTGCCTGACGAATATTGTCCGAAAAAGCACTGGTTTTAAAATAGTAATTTTCCTCACTCAAACGCTGATACGGCGTCTGGTGATCTGGACAAACCCCATTATTATCGGCAGCTTCTTTATCCGTAACGAAAGCTTCGCACCCCTGACAATACCAGCCTTCATATGAACCTTTGTAAATGTAACCAGCCTCAACGAGCTTTTGCCAAATATACTGCACCGCAGCAACGTGATGCGCGTCAGTTGTTCGAATAAAATCTGTCACTGAAATATTCAGCTCAGCAATCATCTTCTTAAAATTGACGTGCGTTTGATCGACGTATTCTTGAGGTGTTTGATTCTGACTGGCAGCTTTGGCGGCAATTTTATTGCCATGCTCATCCACGCCAGCTTGAAAACGAACTTCATGCCCGTTCTGCCTGGAATAACGCGCCCACACGTCTGCCAACATATAATCCATAGCATGCCCAACGTGCGGCAAGCCGTTTACGTAAGGAATAGCGGTAGTGATGTAAGCGTGTTTCTTAGTCATAGGTAAATTATAGCAAATTCAGCAGATCATGACTAATGACGAAGGACGCTAATTGATGTGATATAATTATAATCACAATTTATTAGGAGGGGAGTTATGAACAAACTCATAAAAAACTTAACCGTAGCCGCAGCTATTAGCATTGCTATAATCGGCGTCTACACACCAGCAACAGCAAGCGCCAACGGAGGGAGTTGGCAGAGAGATTCAGTTGGATGGTGGTATAAAAATTCCAATGGAAGTTATCCAAAGAATGATTGGCAACAAATAGATGGCAAATGGTATTACTTTGATGGACGCGGATACATCACGCATAGCAAATGGGAGCGTATAAAGGATTATTGGTACTACTTTAATACCAGCGGACACATGACAGAAAACGCCTGGGAAATGATTGGAGATAAGTGGTACTACTTCGATACTAAAGGTCATATGCTATTAAATCAATGGGTCGGCGACTACTATGTCGGTAAAGATGGCGACATGTTAAAGAACACCGTCACACCAGACAACTACGTAGTTGGAAGCGACGGAAAATGGGACAAGAGGTTTTCAAGAGAATTAGCAGAGAAAGCTAAAAGCTTTAATACATTAATAAAGCGTCTCTCCAAAAAGAACGCTATTGAGCATTTCGTCCAAAACTACAAAACCAGTTACGACACGGCAGCCCAATTCATAGACACTGTATATCCAAATTATAATTATGCCAATAATGCTAAAGAAACAATCAAATCTATAATGGAACGGTTTACTATGTGCGACCACTACAAGAGCATGTGCTCAAAGAGTGATATCATACAATACCTAACTGACGCAAGTCATCGCTTTTCTCCTGCATATACAGAACAAGATGTCGCAACAGCATTCGATGAGTTAAGTCGAGAGATGAATCTTACTAAATATTTTCAAGAGCAGGCCGTTAAATACCTCAAACTTATGCACGAAAGAGACATAACTTATATGTCAAAATCATCGTACGAAAAATCTCTTTTGGACCATAAATTTACTAAAGAGGAAGTAAAAAAAGCATTTGATACCGTAAAGATTGATTTTATAGATCAAGCTAAAAAAGCAGCTAACCATGTATTAAAGAACGAACATAAAGAACTTTCGTCCAGAGCAGACATCATATATACATTAGTAAGATACAAAGGTTTTACAGAAGAAGAAGCAGAGAAAGGTGTTGATCGGCTGAATTACAACTTCAAAATTAACATACGCAACTACATTGAACAGTACGCCTTAGACAACAGTCAAACTAACCTACGTCTGTACTCAAAAAATCATATAATATACACTATGACGCACTTTGATAAATTCGTAGAATCAGAAGTTCGGGAAGTGCTAGCAGAATACAATATCAATTACACCGAGCGAGCACGACTACGAGCTATAGACATTCTGAAGAATGGAAAATATAGTAGAAGTGATTTAATAAAAAATCTTGTGGACCAATGGGGATTCACCAAAGAAGAAGCTAACAACGCCGTTAAGGATTTAAAACACGAAAATCTGATTGATTAATTAACCTCTAATCACAAAAGCAACTCAGCCTTAAAATACTGAGTTGCTTTTTATTACAAACAACTGTCGACGGTCAATATCGCATACACGCAACGACAACAAACCTACCGCCAATATCACCCGATGAGTGCGAAAAATAATTTGGATTGTCCGCCGTATCAATTGGTGAGATGAAAATATTTTCAGCAGGAACGCCCGCCTGGATGGCTAGCGAACGATTGAACCCTTGCATATCTAGATAAATTCCATCGGCCGTTTGACGGCAGAAATTGTGCCAATTCGTATCATTTGTATGATCAAAATAATCCATACGATAATTTTTCTGCGTAATACTTGGTGACATCCAAATTTGTAAATCTTTTTCCTGGCTACCGCGCTCGACAAAATACTGAACGGCATGAGACATCAACTGCGCAACTGTCGAATACCGACCCAAATGCGCCAGCATCAGCGCCCGACGCTTTGGATCATATATAACGGTGGCGATACAGTCCGCCACCGGTAAAAATAAACCGATGCCAGCCGCTTCGGTATATAGCGCATCAGCAAAAATCCCCTCGTTGTTATGTCGGGTCGTGTCAGCTTCAGTAACTTCGGCGATATTATCAAACGTTTGTCCTTGGTCGTATGAAATCACGTGATAGACAACGTCGTCATACTTAACACCAGTTTGACCACAAAACCGCCGCCGATTTTCCAGCACCTCAGCTACGTGGCGACCGCGAATACGATTGAGTATAGTGCCGTCATCTTTCGACGAGACCGCAACCAATAGATCAGATGGAAAACACGTCGGCTGATCTGCCACAATCATCGCGCCCACCATTCTTTGAGCAGCCGCCGCCAATCATCAACTGCCAAATCTTCAGCGCGAACATCTGGTGAAATTCCTGCATTTTTCAGCAATTCTTCCGCCACACTTTTATCAATCCCCAACCCGCCGCTCAAGCTAGAGCGCAACTTCTTGCGCTTTGCAGAAAATCCAGCCTTAACAATACGGAAAAAATCTCTCTGATCTTCTGAGGTGATTAACGGATTGTCGCGAGTCCTCAAAACCACAACCTGCGAGTCAACTTTTGGCGGTGGCGTAAAAAACTGTCTAGGGACCTCAATATCCAACTCCGCTTCGGCAAAAATCTGAACGCTCACAGACAGAACACTCATATTCCCATCCTCTGCCGCAATTCTCTCAGCAACTTCTTTTTGCACCAATAGCACCGCAATGCTCGGCTTATTTTCTGCGGTCATCAATTTTTCAACAATTTTGCTGGTGATGTAATATGGGACGTTAGCTACGACTTTGTAATTTTTTGGCAATTGGTTCAGGTCAAATTGCAATATATCTTGATTTACGACAGTCAATCTCTTGCCAGGAAATTGCCCTGGTAATTTTCGCGCCAAATCTGCGTCAAATTCCACAGCGGTCACCGAATTAGCCCGAGCCAACAAGCGACTAGTCAAAGTGCCTAACCCTGGTCCGATCTCCAACACAACATCATCACCCGTCAATTCGGCCGCTTCAGCAATATCCGCCAAAATCTCCGGATCCTTCAGCCAGTGCTGTCCAAGCGATTTTTTTGGTCCATGAGAAGAAGCCATTTAGCGCCCATCTCCATTCGTCCAGTCGGTCGCCAAGTCGAATCCGTGCGGATGTTTGGCCGCAAATCCACCGGTATCGTAAACCTTACCCGGACCCATACTGGTCTCAACCACTGAGCATCGTGGATAATTACCATAATTAGCCGCCACCAAAATATAGCCATCCTTATCGACCTTCGCGCCGTCCGCCCGCACCGTATAAGTACCGCCGCTACCACAAGCTTTTATCACAATATTCATCGGCAAATCAT
>ERZ773001.822-NODE-822-length-11384-cov-30.1213_pt1 | contig 11384 bp, 9 predicted proteins | sample MGYA00511673_ERZ773001 | MGnify/ENA primary metagenome ERZ773001 (study PRJEB29015, sample SAMEA2738091) | human oral metagenome | biome: human oral; feature: human-associated habitat; material: saliva | place: China | collected 2162 ... | reverse complement strand
GGCCAGCACGGGGCCGTCGTCGCGCGAGGTCAGCATGAGGAAGGGCTTTGTCATGTCCACCATGCTATCGGCTGGGAGCAAAGGCGCAGCTCATGTCCACTCTCCAAGCGTGTGTGACGGACGCAGATGTGGGCGGTCTCTGCCACACTGGTGGCATGCTGATTCTGCACACCTCCGACTGGCATTTGGGACGCACCTTGCACGGCGTGTCCCTGGGCGAGAGCGCGGACGCGTTTATCGACTGGCTGGTCGCCCTCGTACGTGAGCGCGGCGTGGATGCCGTCCTCATCTCAGGCGACGTGTTTGATCGCGCGGTTCCACCCGTGGATGCGCTCGCGCGGATGCGCCGCGCCCTGCGCGAGCTGACCGCGCTCACGACGGTCATCCTGACGTCGGGTAACCACGACGGGGCCGCACGCCTGGGGCTTTTCGCCGAGATGCTCACCCCCTCGTTGCACGTGGTGACGGATCCGGAAGCGATTGGCACGCCGGTCGAGGCCGGGGGCGCGCTCGTGTACCCGTTGCCCTACCTGGAGCCCGACCTCGTGCGTCAGTCGCTGTCGGACCTGGAGCCTGAGGGGGAATCCGGCCTGCCCGCTCCCCTTCCCCGCTCCCACCAGGCGGTCCTGGCGGCGGCCCTGCGCCGGGTGTGCGCGGACCTCGCGGCTCGGCGTCGCGCGGGCGACGAGCGCCCGGCCATCGCGATGCCGCACGCCTTCGTGACGGGCGCCCAGCCCTCGGACTCCGAGCGCGACATCCAGGTGGGCGGCGTGCCCTCCGTGCCGGCCGATCTGTTCGACACGCTCGGGGGCGAGACACCCCTGACCCACGGACTCGACTACGTGGCGGCCGGGCATCTGCACCGCCCGCAGAACATCTCGGGGGCCGCGGTCCCGATCCGCTACGCGGGTTCACCCATCGCGTATTCCTTCTCCGAGGCCGGGGCCACCAAGTCCGTCACCCTCGTGACCACGGACGCCACCTCGGTCACCGATATCGAGGTGGTGCCCATCCCGACGCTGCGCGCCGTCGCAGTGCTTGAGGGGACCATGGAGGAACTACTCACCGATCCCGATCAGGCCGCCACGGCCTCGTACGTGTCGATCACGGTCACGGACGACGCGCGCCCCGAGCGCATGGTGGCGCGCATCCGTGACATCTACCCGCACGCCCTCATCGTCGTGCACCGCCCCTCCGAGGCCCCCTCGCTCGCGCCCGCGATGACCGTGCGCGCCTCGCGGGATCCGCGCGAGGTCACGGAGGAGTTTTACGAGGCCGTGGGCGGTCGGGCGCTACGCCCACAGGAGCGCGCGCTCGCCCTGGACGTGTGGGCGCAGCTTCGAGGAAAGGACATGCAGTGAAAATCCGCTGGCTACGCATGACGGGCATCGGCCCCTTCGCGGGGGCACACACGGTCGACTTCTCCGCCTTCGATGAGTCGGGACTCTTCCTGCTCGAGGGTCCCACGGGCGCGGGTAAGTCCACGCTCATCGACGCCATCACCTTCGCCCTGTACGGGGACGTGGCGCGCACGAAGGACGCGTCGAAGGACCGCCTGCGCTCCAACCACATCTCGGATTCAGATCCGTCGGAGGCGGACCTGGTCTTCGAGGTGGCGACGGGCATCTACCGGGTGACGCGCACCCCCGCGTACACGCCGGCGGGCAAGAAGTCGCAGCGCAATTCGAAGTCGACGCTCACGCGGGTCGTGGAGGATCCGGACGCGCCGGACGGATGGCGCACGGTCGAAGCAATCGCGTCGGGTCCGCGCGACGTGGGCTACGAGATTCCGGCAATCGTGGGCCTGGATAAGGACCAGTTCCTCCAGACAATCGTGCTGCCGCAGGGCAAGTTCTCCCAGTTCCTCACCGCCACCTCGAGTGATCGCGAGCAGATCCTGCGCGACATTTTCGACACGCAGATCTACTCCGACTTCACGAAGGCTCTCGTCGATGCGGCAGCCTCGTCGAAGCGCAGCATCGAGGAGCGGCGCGTGGCCGCCGTCGGAGCATGTGAGCGCATGCGGTCCCTGGGCAGTGCCCTGAGCGAGGACGCGCACACGGACGGGTCGGCTCCCGACGAGCGGGCGACCATTGACCAGGATGCCGACCAGCTGGACGCGGGCGCGGAGGATTCGAGCGCGGTGCGGCGCTGGGCCGAGCAGGCCTGTGCTCGCGCGCGCGAGGCGCACGAGCAGACCCTGCACGTCGCTCAGGTGTCCAGTGCGGCCGCTCGCGAGGCCTCCCACGCCCTGGCCGAGGGGCGTGCTCTGGCGCAGGGCCAGGCCGAGCATGCTCGCCTGAGCGAGCGTCTGGAGGCACTCGTGGCAGCTGAGCAGAGCGTGCTCGCCGATGCTCAGCGTGCGGCCGACGCCCGCCGAGCGCTGGCTGTTGCTCCCTATGCCTCCGCCCAGGAGAAGGCGCTCACGCGCCTGGAGAGGGCCTGCGACCAGGTCTTGGCGCTCTCCTCCGGTCTCGGCAAGGCAGCCTCCGTCATCCCAGAGTCTCTCACGCCCGAGGCCGTGGTTGATCTCGGCGAGCGGGCGCAGGGTCTGCACGACGAGGCGACGCGCACGCGCGGCTCTCTCGAGGAGGCCCTGGCTGTCGAGCGCTCGCTGCCCGAGGCACGCGCGCAGATCGAGTCGCTGCGCTCCCAGCATGAGCTGGCGTCGGCGCGCGTCTCTTCGATCGAAGCCGAGCGCGAGGCGCTGCCCCTGCGCATCGAGCAAGCAACCGATGCCCTGCGCCTCATGCGGGCAGACGCCGACACGCTGCCTGAGGCAGCGTCTGCGCTGCGGGCCATCAACGAGCGCGTGGATGCCTCCATGCAGGCAGACCTGCTGCGCTCGGTCCTTCTCGGCGCATCGGACGAGCTTCGCGAGGCCACCGTCGCTGCGAAGCTCGCGAACGCCGCAGCAGCGGACGGCCATGACCTGTGGATTGCGCAGAGCGCATCGGCCCTCGCGCGCGAGCTCGAGGAGGACACGCCGTGTCCCGTGTGTGGATCCACCGTTCACCCCGCTCCCGCACCGGCGACGGATGGGGAGATCACGCGCGAGCAGGTCGCTGAACTCGACCAAGTGCGCGACCGCGCGGAGAGCGCACTGCGGGACGCGCGGGCGCGCCACCAGGACCTCGTGCGGCGTATCGCCCAGCTCAACGAGGTGGCTGGTGCCCCCACGCCGACGCTCGAGACTGAGCGGGATCGGGCCGTCGAACTCGTTGCGAAGCTCGAGGCTCTCGGCCCGCAGATCACCGAGATCGAGGCGGCCCTCGCGCAAGAGCGCACCCGCCTCGACGGTCTGACGGACGCCCTCACAGCCGCCCGCGAAAAGGCCGCGTCGCTGGCCTCGACGCTCGAGGAACGCCGGGTCGCGCTGGCGCAGGCGGTCGAGCGCGTGGAGGCGGAGCGTTCCACCTTCGAGTCTCTGGACGCGCGCGCCGCGCAGCTGACACAGGACGCGTCGCGTGCATCTCAGGTCGTGCGTGCGTGCGCCGACTGGGAGCAGGCCAGCGAGTCTGCTCGCGAGGCGCGCGCGGCCTTCACCCAGGCCCTGGAAGCCCAGGGTCTAGAGGCCGACTCCTGGCGTTCTTTCCTGCTGCCAGAACACGACGTCGCGGCGCTTGAAGCGCGCGTCAGCGCTCACGAACGCGAGATTTTCGCGGTACGCGAAGCCCTTGCATCGGAGCGCCTGACCCGCGCGGCATCAGCCCCGGCGCCAGACCTCGAGGCTCTCACCGATGCCTCCCGCAAGGCCGATGAGGACGCTGCTTCCGCCGCCCGGGCCTCGGGCAAGCTCGAGCAGCACTGCGTGCAGATCGAGGCCGCTCGTGTCTCCCTTGAACAGGCGTTGGACGCGCTCGCGCAGGCCCGAGAGCAGGCGGGTCCCATCCGTCGCCTCGCGGACATCGCGGCAGCATCCGGGCCGGACAACCTCGCGGCCACGCCGCTGTCAGCATGGGTGCTCATTTCTCGGCTCGAGGACGTGCTTGCGGCCGCGAATCCTCGCCTGGAGCGTATCTCGTCGGGACGCTACCAGCTCGTGGCCGTGCCCGACGACGGCACTTCCTCACGCAAGTCGGGTCTCGGCCTGGCTATCGTCGACCACGACACGGAGGCCACGCGCAGCCCTCGCACACTGTCGGGCGGGGAAACGTTCTACACGTCCCTGGCGCTCGCGCTCGGCCTGGCGGATGTCGTGACAGCCGAGGCCGGAGGGGTTGAGCTGCGCACAATGTTTATCGACGAGGGCTTCGGGTCGCTGGACTCACACACCCTCGCGCTCGTCATGGAACAGCTGCAGGCGTTGCGCAGCGCGGGCCGCACGGTCGGCGTCATTTCGCACGTTGAAGAGATGGCCACGCAGATCGCGGACCAAATCCAGGTGCGTCCTCTCGAGGAGGGCGGCTCGACACTGCGGGTGCGCGCGTAGGGATCGGACGTCTGCGGGCATCGATCCGCGAGGCGACAGCTTCGCGCGGTCGACGCCGACGTAGCGCGCCGCGCGGGAGCACCCCGTGCGGCGGTCGTCAGCCCTTGTACAGCGCCAGGATGTCCGGGCGCTCGGAGCGGTCGAACCACGCCAGGGAGAACTCCCACAGGGCGGCCACGGCCTCGTCGGCGTCCTCCTGCGTGTCAGCCTCCAGGACGGCGCTGACCGCCGAGGCTGCGTCGGGCAAGTCCACGAGGATCGCGGCCACGTCCGACCACGTGTACTCGAAGGAGGGTGCGGTGAAAATGTGGGGTTCGACCTCGTCACCGGGGCTCAGCGTCGTCGACGTGGGCGTGTCCACCGCCAGGACGACGCGGGCGGGCAGCGCCCCGTCGGTCTCGCGGGTCAGCTCCAGGGAGGACAGAGCGGCCTCGGTGATGGCGTCGTCCTCGAGGACCTCAACGTCCTCGCCGCTCATCGCGGCGTCGGGCACGGCAACCACGCCAACGCGCACGGGCGGCAGAAGGACGGACAGCTCGGACAGGACGGCGGGAACGTAGACGCGCATGGTCACAGTGTAGGCACCCACTGGGCCACAATCGCTTCCAACGCGTCGGCGGCGACGCAACGAGTTCCGTTCTCTCCCAGCGCTTTGGCGCGCAGGGAGGCTCGCGCCACCCCGGGATCCTCGTTGACGGTGTGGAAGACGCGCCCGGGCATGAACGCGCCGATGGCGGCCTGCAGCGCGGCCACAGGGCGCGGTCCAATCGCATCCGCGTTGACACGGTTCACGATGACGTCGACGGGGATGTCGCGTCCCTGCTCATCCCACCAGCGCGCCAGGAAGGACAGGCGGTTGATGCCGACGACGTCGGCGCGCGCCGCGATCACCAGGCGGTCCACGCGTTCCAGGACGCCGAGGGCGACGTCGTCGCGATTCGCACCGCGCGTTGCTTTTTCCAGGGAAGTCGCCGCGACGTCCACGACCGTGTAGCGCGAGCATAGCCGGGCCGCACCGAGGATCGCTTCGATGCTCGTACGGCTGACCTCACGCCAGCGATGCGGGGTGACCAGGCCGGTCACGATCCGAAGATTGTCGGAGCGACGCACGGACGCGCCCACGACGTCCTCGGGGGTCAGTGGTCCGCGTGAGGCGGTGCGCGCCAGGACGGAGAGCCCCGAGGCGTGGACCGGCAGGCCAAGTAGGTGCGCAATCGTCGGATTCGTGGTGTCAGCGTCAATGAGGAGGGTGGGCGCGTGCGTGGCGAAGGCGGTTGCGATGCCCGCCGCCAGGGTCGTGCGCCCCGGTGCCCCGGAGGTCCCCCACACCGCCAGGACGGAGCCGGGTCGCGCGGGCTCGGGCGGGGGCGGCGGGGCCGAGGCCATGGTGGGGTTCGGCCGGCGCGCGCGGGTCGCGGCGATGAGGGAGTTGACGACCTGATCGGGGCTGCCGGGGGCCGCCACCGAGGCAACGCAGAGGGACCGAAGCCGGGAGCGCTCCTCGTGCGGTGCGAGGGCGACGACCGACATGCCGACCGAGCGCAGGGAGGCGACGGCATCGGACGTCAGGTCGGGGTCGGCACCGTCGATGACCGCGAGATCCGCGATGCCGGCGCGCGCGGCGGCGATCACCTCGGCCAGGTCGGCGCAGCGCCGGACGATAGCCAGGCAATCAGAGCGTGACTGGATTGCCTGGATTATGGGTGCTTCCCAGCGCTGATCGGCCAGGATCACGACTCCGTGGACGGCACTCACGAGGCCCCCACAGGGACGGCGGCCAGCTGTTCGTTTGAGGTCTGCGCAGCCAGGAGTTCGGGCAGGGACTGGGCGTTGGCCATGATTTCGATGCGCGTGCCCCGATGGGTCCCGGAGGTCGAGGAGTCGACCGAGCGCACGAAGGTGAACGTCCCCTCGATTTCGCGGGCTTTCGCCTCACCGCCCGCGGGCGAGCGGGACGAGACGCTCCACAGTCGGATGGCAGTCCCATCGGCTACTCCATCGGGGAGTCCCGCGTTCACGGTGAGGGCGACGCGGACCATGCCGTCCGGGTCCTGGGGGCCAGCCGTACCGTCCGGCGCGAGGTCGGCGCGCATGACGAGCTGACCCGGGGTGAGCATGCGCGTGGCACGGCTGCCCAGGGGGGTATCCGACGTCGGCGCGTAGACGGCGGTGTCGACGTGGACGGAGACTTCACGAACATTGTCGGCCGTGAGCGCTTCGCCGGGGGCGATACTGGTCGTCACCGTGTAGACGCGGGTTCCTCCCCGGAGGAATCCGCCAAGGACACTGAAGGCGATTACAGACGCGATGATGAGGACCACGCCGATCATGAATCGACGGTCCATCTTTCCGGGGGCGCGCGCGGGAATCGACGCTGAAGCTGAGACGCGTTTCACCCCTCCATGATGCATGGTTCTGACAAAAAGCGGTAGGTTGTTCAATATCTATTGAGATCAACCGGTCCTATCGACCAATCGAGATACGAAAAAATTGCTGACTCAAACGATTTAAACGAAACGAACTCAACTGATACCATGTTGCCATGGCAACACGATTTCTCACTCTCGCTGACGTCGCCGAGACCCTGAATCTCACCATGTCAGCAACCCGCGCCCTCGTTTCCTCCGGCGAACTACCCGCCATTCAGGTGGGCGGCAAGCACGTCTGGCGGATCGAAGAGTCCGTCTTGGAGCAGTTCATCCAGGACCAGTACACTGCGACACGCGAACGCCAGAAGGCCGAACGCGCTCAGTAGTCGGGTGACCATCGCTGGCCAAGCACACGGAGTCGACGAAGCCCCGCCAGCGCCAGCGACACGGTCTGCCCGCACGCATCATCGCGACCGTCATAGCCGATGGCCACACCACTGAGGGCAACATCGACGTGGTCCGCATAGACCGCGTCGATGACCCCCCGATGGTCTCCACAGTCCGAGTCAATGGCGACATCGACGCCGCGGGCGCTCAACTCACGCAAGACATGCCCGACGCCAACGCCGCCACGGATCGACGATTCGCGCGCGACACTGCGCCCCAGCGGCCACGCACCGACGACAGCCGAGAGCATGATCAGGGCGTCACCGGTCGTGCCGCGAAGCAGCACCCACGAGCGCGTCGAGTCGAGCACCTCGCCCACGACCACGCTCCCCCCGCGCAACGAGAGATTGACGAGGCCGTCAGCCCCCGCCAGCCGCGCGGACAGCGTGACAGAGGCACGTTCGGCGTCGGTTAACTCATCGATCAGCTCTTCCAGCTCGCGACCGCGCACCTCATCGAAGCGCGCCTCCAGCTCATCCATGAACGCATGCATATCCATGCCACATTACCGTGCGTTACACATCACATTCTGACGATATTGATTGATATCGATTGACATCTATTCACACGAAGCGCATAGTGGCCACTATCGAATCCGTCCACTCGATGAAGAGTTCCTCATGACATATGGTTCAGACTCCCCGACGGGACAGGCATACCTGACCGATGCCGTCCTGTGGCTCTTGGGAACGCCCCTGGCAATCCTCGACGTGCTCTACCTCGCCTATGGTGCACCGCCCATCACGCCGAACGCACCTGAGACACTTGTCGTCTGGGTTCTCGGTCTCATCGCTCTGGCTCTCCTCGCATGGAATCTCCTCTCCTCCGCCTGCGCGCACCTGGCGACGCTGCGCCATGTCCCCGATCCCCTGCGCCGGGCCGCGCACCTACTCGTCTCTCGTTTCGGCACCCGTCTCTCTCGATCCCTGCTCGCGCGGGCGGGAGCCAGCGCCCTCATTGGATCCGCCCTCGTCACATCCGTTCCACTGGGAGGTGCACTGGCCGCACCGCAGGACACGGGGCCAAGGGGTGTATCCCTGACATGGGCAGACTCCCCCGAAATCGCCGCCCACACATCCCCCGAGGCCTCCCCAACCACGAGCGCCGACGCGGAAAGCAGCACCGCTCAGGACACGGACGCCCCAGGAGCCTCACTCACCTGGGCGGACACTCCCACCTCGACGCTCGCGACGTCGCCAGGAAGCACGGAGGCAACCCCCGCCTCAGCCCCAGGACTCACGGGGACGCGCGACCCAGGCGATGCCCCGTCGCCTCCCGAGGTACCCGACCCAGCACTCGCATCCCGGATCACCACCGACATGCCCGAGACGGTGACGGTCGCCCCCGGCGACTCGCTCTGGTCCATCGCCGCTTCCTTGCAGCCAGGCTCCGACGACGCACACATCACCCGCATGTGGCGGGCCATCCACGCAGCCAACTCGCACGCCATCCCCAACCCCTCACTCATCTACCCCGGACAAACCCTCACCATTCCCCAGGACATGCCATGAGCACACACATTGCACCCAGGCCTCGTTCACTCCCCCAGCCCGCCTCCCGCGCCCGCTCGGGACCAACCCACTCTCGGCCCACCTCGTCCGCGCCGTTTCGATGGACATCACAACGCTCACTGTCGCAGGCATACCGGCCTCGCGTCGCCTGCCTGCCCGACATTGCCCCCACCCAGGCGGAGCTTCCCGATCCCGGCGCCTGGGCTGCCACGCTCGCACGCGCCATCGTTGAGGTCGTCACGGGTGCCCGCCAGGCACCCCAGCTGCGCCGGTGGCTCCTGCCCGACCTCTACACAGCCCTCACAGACATCCACCTCTCACCCTGCGCCCGAGGCGCAAGCGCGATCCACGTGCGCGTATGCTCCATCGATGCCCGGCACACCGAGGCCGCCGTCATCGTCGCCACCGCCTCGCGCATCTACGCCCTGGCCCTGCGCCTCGAGGAATACCGTGGGCGCTGGATGGCCACCGCCCTCGAACTCGCCTGAGCATCGCCGCGCAGACGATAAACGGGTGAGGGGACTCCCGCAGGAATCCCCCCACCCGTCTTCAATGCTCAGCGGCGGCGGCGCTTCTTGACGGCCGCACGGCGCTCCGCGCGATTACCGCTCGCCGACGACGAGGCCGACTCCCCCTCAGCAGAGGTGTAGCTCACGCGGCTCGGAGCCTTCTCGCGACCCACGTTACCCATGACGGAGCGGGCATGCGCCACGGCCTCGCGCGCCGCCTCAGAAGCGGCGGATTCGGCGGCGGCCACTTCCTCGACGCTGGGTTCTGCATCCTCCACAGAAGCGGACCTGGCGCTCTGCGCCGAGGCCACGGACGCGCGAGTGATCGAGCCGCCTGCCTCTTCCTCAGCGGCAGCCAGGGCGCGCTCGAACTGCTTGGCGTAGGAGAACACCTGCTGGACGGACTCCTCGCGGATACGCTCAACCATCGCCTGGAACATCTGAGCGCCCTCGTCCTTGTACTCGACGAGCGGGTCACGCTGACCCATCGCACGCAGGCCGATGCCCTCCTTCAGGTAATCCATCTCGTAGAGGTGCTCGCGCCACAGGCGGTCCACCACAGAGATGACGACGCGGCGCTCGAGCGTACGCATGGGTTCCTCACCCAACTGCGCCTGCGCCAGCGGGTTGGCGTTCATGCGGTCCTCGGTGTCCGCGTAGACGGCGTGGATGTCGCCAACCAGCTCATTGACGAGGTCGTCGCGGATCAGGGAGTGCTTACCACCGTGTTCCTCCTCGACCTCCTCGATGGTGACCGACGGCGGATAGTAGCCGCGCAGGTTCTCCCACAGGGCACGAAGATCCCATTCACTGACCGGCTTGTCGGCCACGGCCTCGTCCACCAGGCCCGTGACGAGGGACTCCATGAAGGAGCGCAGCTGCGGCTCCATGTTCTCGCCCTCCAGGACCCTGCGGCGCTCGCCGTAGATGGTCTCGCGCTGACCCGTCATGACGTCGTCGTACTTCAGGACGTTCTTACGGATCTCGAAGTTGCGGGCCTCCACCTGGTGCTGAGCCGACTGGATAGAACGCGACACGATGCGGTTCTCCAAGGGCAGGTCCTCCGGGTAGGCACCCGACGCCATGATGCGCTGGGCCATGCCCGAGTTGAACAGGCGCATCAAGTCGTCTTCCATCGACAGGTAGAAGCGGGACTCACCCGGGTCGCCCTGACGGCCAGAGCGGCCGCGCAGCTGGTTGTCGATACGACGCGACTCGTGGCGCTCCGAACCGAGCACGTACAGGCCGCCCAGCTCACGCACCTCCTCGCGCTCAGCCTTCACGGCCTCCTCCGCGTCCTTAAGGGCCACGGGCCACGCCTCGCGGTACTCCTCCGGGTCTACCTTCGGATCCAGGCCCTCGGCGGCCAAGTTCTTCTGCGCGATGACCTCCGAGTTACCGCCCAGCATGATATCGGTACCACGACCGGCCATGTTCGTGGCCACCGTGACCGCGCCCTTGCGACCCGCCATCGCGACGACCTCGGCCTCGCGGGCGTGCTGCTTGGCGTTAAGCACCTCGTGCGGGATGTGCTTCTTCTTGAGCATCTGCGAGAGCAGCTCGGACTTTTCGACCGAGGCCGTACCGATGAGGACGGGCTGGCCGGCCTCGTGACGCTTGACAACGTCCTTGATGATCGCGTTGAGCTTGCCCTTCTCCGTCGGGTAGACGAGGTCGGGCTGGTCCTTGCGGGCCATCGGCTTGTTCGTGGGGATCGGGACGACGTCGATCTTGTAGGTCGAGGCAAACTCGGCGGCCTCGGTCTCGGCCGTACCGGTCATGCCCGAGCGCGAACCCTCGGGGTAGAGGCGGAAGTAGTTCTGCAGCGTGATCGTGGCGAGCGTCTGGTTCTCGGACTTAATCTCCACGCCTTCCTTGGCCTCGATCGCCTGGTGCATGCCGTCGTTGTAGCGGCGGCCCGGCAGGACGCGACCCGTGTGCTCGTCGACGATAAGGACCTCACCGGCGTCCACGATGTAGTCGCGATCCCTGAAGAACAGCTCCTTCGCACGGATCGCGTTGTTGAGGAAGCCGATGAGCGGGGTGTTCGCAGCCTCGTACAGGTTCTCCACGCCCAGCTGGTCCTCGACCTTGTCGATGCCCGGCTCCAGGATGC
>ERZ773001.815-NODE-815-length-11459-cov-31.5543_pt1 | contig 11459 bp, 5 predicted proteins | sample MGYA00511673_ERZ773001 | MGnify/ENA primary metagenome ERZ773001 (study PRJEB29015, sample SAMEA2738091) | human oral metagenome | biome: human oral; feature: human-associated habitat; material: saliva | place: China | collected 2162 ... | reverse complement strand
GATCATAGCTACCAGTAGCATTGTTGAGACCAGTGATGGCAAGGTCGGCTTTAGGTTCTGACAAAGTAACTTTTGTTTGTATCCCTCCCACACCGATTTGTGAACCGTCGTTTTGAACATAGTAAAGATGAATATTGTAAATACCAGTTACGTTTTTGTGGTTAGCTACTTGAACAGTAACCTTGTAATTGCCATCTGTTTGACGTGTCGCTTCATACCAACGAATATCATCTGGACCATCAGCCTCAGACCAGATAGGCACTTGGACCGTTCGAACCCCCTTAAGGCTATAAACATCGCTGATGAGCACATCAAAACTTCCAGCGCCATTGTTATTTAAGATAGAAATACTACCACTTGGCTTAGTTTCATTGACATCAACCACGGTCTCAGTCAAATACTGACGATTGTCATCCTTATCGACGAGATAAACATCTGCTCTGTATTTACCAGTTGAATGTTTATGGTCTGAAGCCTTAATCGTCACACGATAGCTACCGTCAGCTTGCTTACTTGCCTTATGCCAAACCAAATCATCTTGACCATTAACAAGACTCCATGATGGGACCAAGATTTCCTTCAAGCCATTTGGTGCAACAATATTTCGAACCACAGCATCAAAAGTGCCTGTAGCTGCATTATTATTTTCAATCGTTAGGCTTGCGCTTGGACGAGATTGGCTAACTTCCACCACTTTTTCAGTCAAGTAGAAACGCTTGTTGAAATTATCTACGATATAGGCATCTGCACGGTACTTACCAGTTGAATTTTTGTGGTCACTTGCCTTAATAGTAGCACGGTAAGAGCCATCCGCTTGTTTCGTCGCCTTATGCCAAATCAAATCATCTTGACCACCAACGAGACTCCATGACGGTACTAAGATTTCTTTCACACCTGTAGGAGCAATGATATTTTTCACCACAGCATCAAACGTGCCTGTAGCTGTATTATTATTTTCAATCGTTAGACTTGCACTTGGACGAGCGTAATTAACAGATACTACTTTCTCAGAAATATAATGTCTCTTATTTGTTCGGTCAACAACATAGGCATCTGCACGGTAATTGCCAGCCTCCCCCTTGTGATCTACCGCCTTAATGGTTACACGATAAGAGCCGTCCATTTGCTTGGCTGCCTTATGCCAAATCAAGTCATCTTGACCATTGGCTAGACTCCAAGATGGGACAAGAACCTCTTTAACACCCAAGGGTGCCACAATATCTCGAACCACAGCATCAAAGGTACCAGTGACCTTGTTGTTGTTCTCAATTGAGAAGCTAGCCTTAGGTTTTAGAACATCAGTATCATGAGAATGAGTCAACTTAGCAGGTTCAGCCACGGTATTGTTTGAAACCTCAGAAGCAGTCGATACCGTCACATTTTCTGAACTCGCTACTGTGTTCGCCTGAACTACAGATTCAGAGGCAACGACTCTTGATTCAGATGCTACAATCGTTGTTGAGCTTACTTGACTAACTTGTGGAGCACTTGAGTTTGCTACTTCACTTGTGGCTGTAGGTGTTTCCGCAACAGTTGAACTTGGTCTTGCTGATGGTGACTCTTGTGCAAGGACTGCTCCACCACCAAAAATATCTGCTGCAGTCGCAGGTTGATACTGGTTCCCTTCAGTAACCGTAGGCATTTGCGTAGCTACCTCATCAGCACTGGCTACCTGAGTAGTCACCACCATGAGAACAGCTGCACTGGCATAGTAGATAAAATCTTTTGTTCGCATTTAACTTTCCTTTGACACTTTTTAATACGTCACCCATTTTACCATAGAAAATATCTTACGAATAGAGCAAAAGTGATAATTCTCTAAAAAAACTATAAAAATGATAAAAAAATAAGTAATTTCTATGCTGAAAGCATCAATGTCATCCAAATAAAGAACCTAAAAGCCCATAAATATGAGATTTCAAACATGTATATAATATTCTGAAAATAGATAAATAAAAAATATGACTATCAAAAATGAACACCAAAAAAGCCCTTAGAAGTTTCCTTCTAAAGACCTTTCATTAATAGATTAAGCAAAGATTGAGAAGAATGGTGCACCAAGCTTAGTATCCATTGCATCTCGACTCTGAACACCATGAATGTAGTCCAATGAATACCAACCATTGTTATTGGGGTTAAATGGATCACGAACATAAGTTTTACCATTATCATAGCCATGAAGCACGATTTCATGCGTGTAAGGATAATTGATAAATTGGCTTGCTCCTACTGCTGCCAGAACGTGTTGGCCTGACATCAAAGCTGAAGCAATGTTAGCAATGCTTGAAAGCATGTTGCTCTTGAGACCCCAATTTTTACTTGCTAATACAATACCATCCGCGTCTGTACCAGCAACTGATGTTTTATTGAATGAATTTGTATTGTAGTACAAATAATCCGCAACTGTCGTTGGTGCAATTACTGTTCCCAAAATATCTGTAAAAGTCATGGCAAGTGATGTTGGAACACAACCTGACTGGTCCATATTGCTGACACCATACCACTTAGAAGCCCAACGAGGATCACGTTGAGAATAATAAGTCGTCTGAGGCTCAACACGACGATTACGTGGAGCAAGAGCTGTCTCACCAAGGTTGAATCCGTCTACAGTATTGTCTACATAGTCTACATAAACATGAGTCGTATAGTTACCAATGAGATTCTTATGATTAACAGTCGATACATTGATTTCAGTATGTGTTCCAGTAGGTGCCGTATTGTACCAAGAAAGGTTTCCTTGGTTGCTTTCTGACCATACAGCTACACGGATATTCTTAATTTGACGTCCTTGTGGTGCCTGATCAACCACTACTGTGTAACTACCAGCTTCTGAATTAACATTAGTGATATAGGTTTGCGTTTTAGTCTTAGCATTACGGAATTCAACTGTCGTTGTTGTGCCACCGACACCAACTTGTGAACCATCATTTAAAATGTAGTACAAATGAATATTGTACAAGCCTGTTGAGTTTTTATGGTTAGTAGCTTGAACATTTACCGTATAAGTGCCATTTGCTTGGCGTGTCGCTTCATACCAACGAATGTCATCTTGTCCATCTTTTTCAGACCAAATAGGCACTTGAACAGTACGAACACCTTTAGGACTATAAACATCACTGATAATGACATCAAAAGTACCAGTATCTTTATTGTTATTAACTACTGAAATAGTACCGACTGGTTTATTATGTTTCACATCCACAATTGTTTCAGTGACATAATGACGTTGGTTGGCATTATCTACGATATAAAGGTCAGCACGGTAATTTCCTAGAGAATTCTTATGCTCACTAGCCTTAATAGTAACACGGTAGCTACCATCAGATTGACGACTAGCCTTATGCCAAACCAGATCATCTTGTCCGTTAACTAGACTCCATGAAGGAACTAAGACTTCCTTAACCCCATTTGGTGCTACGATATTGCGAATAACAGCATCAAAAGTACCTAAATCAGCATTATTATTTTCAATAACGAGACTTGCGCTAGGGCGAGTTTGAGTAACTTCTACCACTTTTTCAGTGAGATAGAAACGTTTGTTAGAGTCATCTACAATGTAGGCATCAGCACGGTATTTACCTGTTGAATTCTTATGATCCGTTGCTTTGATAGTCACTCGGTAAGAACCGTCGGCTTGACGAGTTGCCTTATGCCAGATAAGGTCATCCTGACCACCAGCCAAACTCCATGATGGAACAATAACCTCTTTTAAACCTGTAGGTGCAACAATATTACGAACAACGGCATCAAAAGTACCTGCTGCAGTATTGTTGTTTTCAATCGTAAGAACACCGCTTGGTCGAGCATAATCAACAGACACTACTTTTTCGGCAATATAATGACGATTGTTAGCGTTGTCCACGATGTAGGCATCAGCACGGTAATTCCCTTTATTGCCCTTATGCTCACTTGCCTTAATGGTGACACGATAGCTACCATCATTTTGCTTGGTTGCCTTATGCCAAATAAGGTCGTCTTGACCATTTTCAAGACTCCATGATGGGACTAAAACCTCTTTAACACCTAGTGGTGCTGAGATATTAGTGATAACGGCATCAAAAGTTCCTGCCTTAGCATTATTGTTTTCAATAGCAAAACTTGCTTTAGGTTTCAACTGCTCCGGTGTCTTACCAATGAAGACTTGCGTAGTTGTTCCACCAACACCCGTCATTTGACCATCTTTTTGAATATAGTAAAGATGGATGTTATAAAGGCCTGTTGAGTTTTTATGAGCTGAAGCCTTAACGTTTACTGTATAAGTTCCATTATTTTGACGGTTAGCCGTATACCAGATAATGTCATCTTGGCCATTAATTTCTGACCAAATTGGAACAGAGACAGTTTCAACACCATTTGGTGCCTTAACATTAGAGATGACAACATCAAAGCTACCAAGAGTTGGATTATTATTGACAATAGAAATGGTTCCACTCAAATCGCCTTGAGTGTTATCAACCTCAGCACTGGCATTTGCTGTGAAACGTCCTGTATAGTCCACGCTGTGGTCAAAGACATGTTTACCTGGCAAGAGATTATCCGTAGCTGAAAACTGCCATGCACCAGTTTTGGCATTATAGCGCATGTTCTTAGCACTTGTTGCTGTAAGAGTTGTTGATGGGTACTGGGCAACCCAGAAATTCTCAATCCCAAATTGAGAGGTTGAGACAGGTCCACGGTAGCCTAGATTGTTCTCATCCAACCAGCTAGCACTTGTGTAGAACATCAAGTTGTTGTATCCATGCTTACGCATTTCGTTAACCCAAGCTTGAGTGTTACGGTTGATATTTGGAAGCATCTTAGAGTCTTCGAAATCATTAACCATAACAGTACTCTTTGGAAGGTTTAGTTTTTGTGCAGCTTGGATGTAGAAACGAGCTTCTGCACGTGCTTCTTCCTCAGTTGTGTATCGAGAAAAATGATAGGTTGATACTTGAAGACCAGCAATTTGAGCATTGCGAACTTGTGAGGGTGCTTTAGGGTTGTTGTACCAAGTGTCCTCAGTCAACTTGACAACGACACCACCCACACCCTGGCGTGCAAGAGCACGATAGTCATCTACACTGATATCACCATTATGGCTGCTGACATCGATAAAAGTCTTTGGTTGTACCTTAAGCGTTGGCGAAGGAACATCCGTAGAATTCGTCAATTTAGCAGGTGTTGCTACAGCGCTGTTTGACGTTTCCGAACTTGTCGCACTTGTAGAAGCTGTTGCACTTTCTGAACTAACAACTGAAGATGTTACTGAAGTTGACGCTACAGCAACAGTAGAGTTAGCTACTGAAGTTGATGCCGCAGTTGTTACAGCCTCTGAACTTTCTGGTGCAAGTGACGTAGATACCGCAGGAGCACTAGGTTTTGCCACCTCACTCGTAGCTACGGGTGCTGAAACAGTTGAACTAGGAGTTGCAGGCAAGGCTGCTTCTCCACCAAAAATCTCAGCCGCTGTCGCAGGTTGATACTTATTTCCTTCAGTAACAGAAGGTGTTTGTGTCGCCACTTCATCTGCATGAGCAACCTGAGTTGTCACAGCCAAGAGAACAGCCGCACTAGCATAGTAGATAAAATCTTTCGTTCGCATTTAACTTTCCTTTTGCATTTTTAATACGTCAACCATTTTACCATAGAAAAACTCTAATGGAAAGGTCATTATTAAAAGTTTTCTAAATAAGGCAGAAATATTATAAAATTCTAAACGCTACAAAATTGCGATTTATCTTATTTGAAAACCCTTTAACTACCTATTCGTATTTAACACTAAAAATCCAAAGAAATTTGCAAGATATAGCTAAAGATGAAAATGTGTGACAAAAGAAAAATCCCCGAACATCTGTCCGAGAATTTTATCAACTTTATTTACGTTTTGGTGGGTTATGGATAGCTTCTCCAAGTACGTCAGCAAAGGCTTCATACATGTTTTCAGAGAAGGTTGGGTGACCGTGGATAGATTGCAAGAGTTCATCTACAGTCAATTCATTTTCCATAATTGTTGATGCTTCGTTAATCAATTCAGCTGCGGCTGGACCGATAATGTGAACACCAAGGATTTCATGGTACTTCGCATCCGCAACAACTTTAACAAAACCGTGAGCTTCGTTTGAAGCGATGGCACGTCCGTTACCAGCGAAGCTTGATTTACCAACGAGGACATCACCGTATTTAGCGCGTGCATCCTCTTCAGTAAGACCACACATAGCGACTTCTGGGTGAGTGTAGACAGCTGCTGGTGTGTAGTCAAGGTGAGCCTTACGGACATTGCCACGCATAGCATTTTCAGCGGCAACTTCACCCATACGGTAAGCCGCGTGAGCAAGCATCTTAGTTCCGTTAACATCACCTGGTGCGTAGATTCCTGGGATTGATGTTTCTTGATAAGCATTAACTTTGATACGACCACGGTCAAGTTCAAGGTTAAGATTTTCAAGACCATCCAATTGAGGGACACGACCGATTGAAAGAAGGGCACGATCCGCTACAATTTCTTCACCATTATTAAGTTTAAGGGTCAATTGGTTGTTAGCTTCTACAATCTCAGAAACCCCAACAGATGTCATAATCTTCATACCCTTCTTAGCAAGGATTTTTTGAAGTTCAAGTGATACTTCTTTATCCATAGCAGGAATAATGCGGTCAGCCATCTCAACAACAGTCACTTCTACACCGTATGAGGCATAAACAAGACCAAGCTCGATACCAACGACACCACCACCCATAACAGCAAGTGATTTAGGCAATTCACGCAAATCAAGGATATCATCTGATGTCATCACAAGTTGTGACTCAATACCAGGAATATTGATACGAGATACTTTTGATCCAGTCGCAAGGATGATATTACGTCCCTTGATTGTTTCTGAGCCAATAGTAACTGTCTTATCTGGATTAACTTGACCAAGACCGTTGAAAATAGTGACCTTGTTAGCCTTCAAAAGACCTTGAACACCACCAGTAAGGGTCTTAACGACAGAGTTCTTAAAGTCAACTGTCTTATCCATATCGATAGTGTAGTTTGTTGACGCTAGGTTGATACCACGACCTGCAGCAATCTTAAGTCCATCAAGGATTTCTGCATTTTTAAGGTAGGTCTTAGTTGGGATACATCCTTTATTCAAACATGTTCCACCAAATTCAGATTTTTCAACGATGGCAACCTTACCACCAAGTTGTGCACCACGAATGGCAGAATAGTAACCAGCAGGACCACCACCGACAACGATAATATCGTACTCATTGTCAGCAAGTGGTGCTTTTTCTGCAGCGGCTGCTGGAGCAGCTTGGGCAGGAGCTTTAGGAACTTCAAGACCAGCTGATTCCAACTGAGCAGTTGCTTCTGCAACAGGTGCGCTAGCTGCCTTATCAGCCACAACTTCACCTTCTGCTCCAATATAACCAATAACCTCAGTAACTGGTACAGTTTCACCAGCCTGACGGGTAATCTTCAAAAGAACACCAGAATCTTCTGCTTCAAGTTCCATGTTCGTTTTATCTGACATGATTTCAAGAAGGATATCTCCCTCATTAACCACATCACCCTCTTGTTTTTTCCACTCGATGATTTCGCCTTCCTGCATGTCCACACCAAGCTTAGGCATAATAATCTCAAAAGCCATTTATAAGATACCAAGAGCGACCAGAAAGCGACTGAAAATTAGGCGTCTGACATGTCAGCCTGCTGACGTAGACAGACGGTCTATTTTCCAAGCTTTCCGCTCGGGTTCAGTTATACCCTCTGGTTCGCCCTCTCCTTTCTATTAAAACTTCAGTTTTCAGATACTTTTTTCTTAAATCAACAATTCCATAGGATTTTCAATCAAATGTTTCAAATCAACCATGAATTTGGCACCATTCATACCATCTACGATACGGTGGTCAATTGTTAAGCATAGACCCATGATTGGTCGTACGACAACTTCTCCATCAACAACAACTGGAGTTTGAATAGTTGCTGAAACACCAAGGATAGCTGAGTTTGGTTGGTTGATGATTGGGTTAAATGACTTAGTTCCAAACATTCCCAAGTTAGTAATAGAGAAGGTTGAACCTGACATTTCTGCAGCCTTCAATTTACCAGCTTGAGCTTTCTTGATGACATCCTTAGAAGCCACAACAAACTCAGACAAACTCATCTTATCTGCACCGTGAACGACAGGTACAATCAAGCCATCATCGAGACCAACGGCAATACCGAGATTAACAAATTTATGTAATTCGATATTTTGTGCATCATCAATCAATGACGCATTGAGGTAACGGTGTTCCTCTTTCATAAGAGTACGCACAACTGCCAAACCAATCAAATCCGTGAAGGTTACCTTCATACCAGTCTTATTCATGATTGGATCAAGGACTTGCTTACGAAGAGCCATAAGGTTAGTCATGTCCACGTCATAGTTAAGAGTAAAGGTTGGTGCAGTCAAGTATGAGTGCGTCATTCCCTTAGAAATTGCCTTACGCATAGCAGACATTGGGATAACTTCCACGCCTTCTGGCAAGACTTTTTCAGGTTTAGCTTCAACTACAGGTGCAGCAGCCGCTTCCTTAACTTGCGCTGGGGCACTGATTGCAAGAATGTCTTCCTTAGTAATCTTACCACCAAAGCCTGTTCCAGATACGCTAGCTAAGTCAATACCAAGGTCCGCTGCAATCTTACGTGCCAATGGAGTCGCCTTAGGTTGAGCACCCTTAAAGTTTTCAACGTCATCAGCATGAACACGACCTTTTGCTCCAGTTCCTGGAACTTGAGCGAGGTCAATCCCCAACTCACGCGCCACCTTTCGAGCCTTAGGTGTTGCACGTACTTTGCCGCCTTCGTGAACGATAGGTGCTTGCGTTTGCGCTGCTACTACAGGCTCTGCTACAGCGGCAACTTCTTCAACTTTTGGCGCAGGTTCAGTAACAGGTGCGCTAGCTGCGTTGTCAGCTACAACTTCACCTTCTGCTCCAATATAACCAATAACCTCAGTAACTGGTACAGTTTCACCAGCCTGACGGGTAATCTTCAAAAGAACACCAGAATCTTCTGCTTCAAGTTCCATGTTCGTCTTATCTGACATGATTTCAAGAAGAATATCTCCCTCATTAACCACATCACCCTCTTGTTTCTTCCACTCGATGATTTCGCCTTCCTGCATATCAACACCAAGCTTAGGCATAATAATCTCAAAAGCCATATTTTATGATACTAAGAACGCTAAAATGCGACAGAATGTTAGGAGTTTTACTTGTGTGCAAGCACACTAACGTAAAACTATCTAAATTCCGAAGCATTTCGTTCGAGTTCAAATCGACTCAAACGCTTTAACGCCCTCTCCTTTCTACTTTAAATTATATTTTCCGATACTCCCACAGTTAAAACAAGAAACACATTTTACTAGCGAGAAATATCACTTAACCGTCGCTAGAAAGTTAGTTTCCTTTATTGGCCATCTTGATAATAGCAGCCTTAATCTTTTCAACATCTGGAAGAACCGCTTGTTCCAAGACACGCGCATAAGGTACAGGCACATCTTCACTTGCCAAACGTACAATTGGATGGTCAAGGTAATCAAACGCTTCACTTTCTGTAACCATAGCAGCAATCTCACCGATGAATCCACCAGTCTTATAAGCATCATTGACCAACATAAGTTTACCAGTCTTCTTAACTGACTCGAAAATCAATTCCTTATCAAGTGGGATAAGCGTACGTGGGTCAACAACCTCAACATTGATACCTTGTTCAGCCACCTCTTCAGCAGCCTTAAGAACACGTTCCAACATACGACCATATGTGACAATAGTAAGGTCAGTTCCTTCACGCTTGATTTCACCTTTTCCAAGTGGAATGTAGAAATCAGGGTCTTGTGTCACTTCCTCTTTTTTACCGTAAAGTGCTTTTGGTTCCATGAAGATAACAATGTTATTATCTTGAATAGCAGATTTCAAAAGACCTTTAGCATCGTTAGCATTACCTGGAGCAACCACTTTAATCCCTGGAATGTGAGTCAACCATGACTCAAGAGATTGTGAGTGCTGTGCCGCAGAACCAATCCCTGAACCAGATGCCACACGGAAGGTTACAGGAGTCTTCAAACCACCACCAAACATGTAGTTATTTTTTGCGCCATTATTAACGATAGCGTCAAGGGCAATCGTGATGAAGTCCATGAAAGTCAAGTCAACGATTGGACGAAGACCTGTAATAGCAGACCCAACAGCTGCACCAGCGATAGCAGCCTCTGAAATTGGTGTATCTCTAACACGTTTTTCACCAAACTCTGCCAACATACCAACTGATGTACCGAAGTCACCACCATAGATACCAACATCTTCACCCATAAGGAAGATATTTTCGTCTTTACGCATTTCCTCGCTCATAGCAAGGTTTACTGCCTCACGCAAGGCCATCAATTTTGTTTCACTCATACTTGTATTCCTCAACCTTTCTCTTTAGTCTACCCATACATCTTCAAAGGCAACTGAAAGTTCTGGATCTGGGCTATTTTGGGCGAACTCATAAGCTGCATCAACCTCTGCCTTAACTTGGCTTTGGATAGCATCTAACTCTTCAGCGCTTGCGATATTTTCAGAAACGAGATAGTCACGGTATTTAATAATAGGGTCGTTATTGTTCTTCCACTCGTCAACTTCTTCCTTAGTACGGTAAACACCCGCATCGGCAGTTGAGTGACCAAACCAGCGGTAAGATTCTACCTCAACGATAGCAGGACCGTTGCCACCACGGACATGCTCAACAGCCTTGCCCATTGTTTCGTATACAGCTAAAACATCGTTACCATCTTCACAGTAGAAACCAGGAATACCATAAGCTTCCGCACGTGTATAAAGGTGGGGTGTGTTTGTTGCTTTATGGATATCCATTGAGATACCATAACGGTTATTGATGATAAAGAAGATAACCGGCAATTTCCAAGTAGCTGCCATATTGACTGACTCATGGAATGAGCCTTCATTAGTTGCACCATCTCCTGAAAAGGCCACAACAATGTTTCCTGTTTCTTTGTATTGCTGAGTGAGAGCTGCACCTACGGCAAGAGCATAACCACCACCAACAATACCGTTAGTTCCGTAGTTACCTTTTTCAAAGTCAGCCAAATGCATAGAACCACCACGGCCCTTAGAAACACCTGTCGCCTTACCTGCAAGCTCCGCCATCATTTTATTCAAATCCATGTCTTGGGCAATAGATTGTCCGTGACCACGGTGATTTGAAAAGAAGATATCGTGATAGCTCAAGTGTTGAACAGCCCCAACGTTGGCTGCTTCCTCACCAACTGAAAAGTGAGTCATTCCTTGAACAAAACCACGACGAACCAATTTATTAATACGTGAATCAAATTCACGAATACGTTCCATTTTAGTGAACATCTCAAGATGTGTCTCTTTAGAAAGTTTTACCATATCGATCTCCTCTATCGAAATTTTTCTATACATCTAGGATAGGTTAAAAAAACTTAATG
>ERZ773001.813-NODE-813-length-11463-cov-12.1723_pt1 | contig 11463 bp, 10 predicted proteins | sample MGYA00511673_ERZ773001 | MGnify/ENA primary metagenome ERZ773001 (study PRJEB29015, sample SAMEA2738091) | human oral metagenome | biome: human oral; feature: human-associated habitat; material: saliva | place: China | collected 2162 ... | reverse complement strand
AGATAAGTATATGAAAAAATTTTTTGTTCATGCAGAATCGATATACAAAAAAGCAGATTTGAAACCTGAGAATTATGCAGACTTTATATTTCTGTCAGCAATTGCCAAGCCTAGACATTGATTTGATAATTCCTCTATTTTTTAGTTCTTGGCGATAGTAATTATGAAGACCTTGCCGCGGCCTGTACATAGATATCGATTAGCATTATATTTGATATATCCCTTAGTATCTCTTAAAACAGGGTGATAGATTGTTTTCATTCTGTGTCCATAGCCGACAGTTTCACAACGGCAATATGGACAGGAAAAAAGTTTCCTTTTAAGCTAAACATTTTAAGCTAAACATTGTAGTAAGTTTTAAAATTTTGTGTAGAAATAAAGAAATATTCCAGATCGGAATCTCGGATATTGAGAAAAGTTGTGATGAACTCAGTATTAGGAATCATATTGTTACTCCCTTCGTAATTAGAGTATTGTGGGTTAAATACATTATATGCGAAGGGTTATTTTTTTTACCAACCCGATAATTTAGAGAGTACCAACCCCAACACAATATTTTAGAGCACCAATTCTAATTTGGTCTAAAGAATAGCTATATGGAATGCTTTGATATGAGAGTTATGCCGTCAGTGATTGGATTTGAGTCGTAGAAGAAGCCTGATAGTCTGCCGTGGCTTAGTCCTTCTGCAATCGTAGCTGATGTATCTGGCTCTAGCAGGCTGAGCAGAGGGAATGAAATAAGCATTATGATGCTTACTAGCAAAGCTCCTTTGAGTGCGCCAAAGAACATTCCACAAAGTCTGTTGGAAAGGCCGAGTACTCCGCGTTTTTTTAGCTCAAGGCTGCGAAGTGTAAAGCGTGCTAGCATAAATAAAGCAATAAATAGCAGTATGAAAGAAAGCATGGAGATTAGCGTGTCTGCTAGAGATATTGAAATCTTGGATGTTGCTTCGTTGCGTATATCATCCCAGAAAAGTCTGATTTGACGTGGTAGGCTCATGATAAAATTGTTTGAAGCTATGGATGAATCTAGGGTATCTTTGATGCTCTTTGATATGCTGAGCTGAAGGCCGGTGTGTTTAACTAGGAAGTTTTTGATTGGTAGAGCAAAGACAACTCCACAAACTGCACATAGCGACCAGCGAAAGAAATTGAAAAAGGAGTTCAGTAGGCCTCTGCGATAGCCGCGAACTGCTGATATAACTATGATGGCGATGACTAGAATGTCTGCGATTTTGCTTATCATGGCAATGCTTAAAAGGCTCATGGAATCTCCTCTCTTTTTGATTAATTAATATGTAAATAATAACCTATAAAAGTGCTTTGTGCAACTTGCGTTTGGCAGCATTTTGTATCAAAGTGGGGACTCTCTTTGATTGATAATACCACGTTAGTGTGGATTTTGTATCTTGAATAATACACGTATATGTGATAAGATTGTAAGGTATATGAGTAATTATATGAAAGAGGCCCTTAAGGAGGCTCAGAAGGCTGCTGAGATGGGAGAAATACCTGTTGGAGCAGTTATTGTTAAGGATGGCGAAATCATTTCGAGAGGCCATAATTTGACCGAAACTACAAAGGATCCGACAGCACATGCGGAGATGATAGCAATCAGGGAAGCGTCTAAAGTTTTGGGCGGCTGGAGACTGATAGGCTGCGATATGTATGTGACTATGGAGCCATGCAGCATGTGTGCGGGTGCGCTTGTGTGGTCGAGAATAGAGCATCTATACATAGGTGCGGATGACCCTAAGACGGGGGCGTGTGGATCGGTCTTCAATATCGTGCAGGATGAGAGACTAAATCATCAGATTGCAGTGGATAGAGGTATAATGGCAGAGGAAAGTTCGCAGCTTGTGCGCGAATTCTTTCGCAACCTACGAAATAAAAGGAAAAAACCGGAGGAAGAGTAATGAAGAAAACGAGTATCAGAATTTGCCTAACAGCATTGATTGTGATGATATTTACCTCGTTTGCATTTGCAGAGAGCGGTAAGCTTGAGCTAAAGGAAAGCTACCCTAAGGATGGACAGAAGAATACATCTGTTGAGAATGTCGGCGTTAAGCTAACTTTTAATAACAAGGTGAACAAGAAGGAGAATCAGAAGGCGAATTCTAAGTGCTTTAAGATTCTAGATGCGAAGGGAAATGAACTTCCTATCAAGGTGTATTTTAACCCTGATGTTAAGGGACAGGTTCTCGTGCTTTACGATACAGTAAATGCTAAGAAGAACGCAATTAAGGGTGACAGCAAGTACACACTGGTTATTTCTAAGAAATTCGTTGATAATGACGGAAATACGCTCGGTAAGGATCTTAAGATTTCATTTAGTACATTGAACCAGAGTCTTAATAATAAGATTTATATGGGTATGATGCTTTTAATGATGGTCGGAATGTTCTTCTTTGCAAGCAGGCAGGCTAAGAAGCATCAAGAAGAGGACGAAGATACAGATACGAGCAATGCTCCGTTTAATCCATACAAGGAAGCTAAGAGAACAGGTAGACCTGTTAGCGAAATAATCGCTCAGCATGAGAAGGAAGAGGCTAAGGCTGCTAAGAAGGCTGCAAGAAAGGCCGCTAAGGAAGCTGACGAGGACGATTACGAGGAGTATGAGGAAGAGGATAACGGCAACTTCAAGGTAAAGGGACCAAGACCTATATCTGAAGCTGGTGGAAAATATATAACTGGCCGTAAGGCTCTTGCAGAAGCTCAGGCGGCTGAAGAAGAGCGACTCGCTAAGAGAAGAGCTAAGAACAAGAAGAAGTAAGCTTTTTGATTTTGCACATAGCGTAATTGGAGGCAAAAGTGGAAAAGACCATAATGCTTTTCTCCTATGCGAAGATTAACCTTTCCATTGATGTTGGCGATGTAATGCCAAGTGGTATGCACCCGGTAGATATGGTGATGCAGCAGATATCACTTAGAGATGAGATAAGTATCAGATTTACAGATGAGATGCCACCTGAGCCAATTAATAGCTTTGGGGCGAATCTAAAGGGTTTTGAAATTTATCTAAGAACAAATCTCAGGTATTTGCCAAACAATAGGTATAACCTCGCGTGGCGAGCTGCGGAGCTTATGATAGATGAATATGGAGACAGGGTGAATCCAAAGGGGCTCATCGAGATATTCATAAAGAAGAGAATCCCGGTTGCTGCGGGCATGGCTGGTGGAAGTGGCAATGCTGCGGCAATAATGCATGGGCTCAATGCTATGTGGGAGCTAGGGCTTTCACTAGAGGAGCTTTGTGAGCAAGGGGCAAAGCTAGGGTCTGATATCCCATTTTGTTTGATGGCGCAGGCAAAGAGCAACAAGGACTTGCCTGAGAATATCAGATATTCTAATATTGCTTCAACTTGTGCGAGAGCAAGGGGAACGGGTACGAAGCTTAGCAAAGTTAGACCACTTAAGTCGAGCATACTTGTCGTAACGCCAAGGCTTAGTGTTTCAACAAGGACGGTATTTACTGGGATTGATGAATGCACGATAAGCGATAGACCTAATAATGATAAGCTTTGTAGAGCTTTGAGATATGGTGATAAGGCTGCGGGGTATTCTGAGATGATAAATGTCCTCGAGGAGTTTACGCTCAAAGCGTATCCAGAGGTTGCGGACCTCAAGCGCTATATGATTGAGACCTGTGAAGGTGCGAGGAAGGTGCTGATGAGCGGTAGCGGGCCTACGGTATTTGCTATCTTTGATAGTGAAAGCCAGGCCAAGAAGTACGCGGCAGTTTTTAAACAAAAGTCCTGCTTTGCCTTTTGGGCAAGGACGATGATATAGAACTTATTGAAGCAGAATGGAGATTTTTATGGACCTACAGGATGTGAAAATGGATATTGGTAGCCACAGACCTCTTAGAGAGGTTGTCTATGAGGAGCTGAAGAGGAATATTATGACTGGCCGCATTGTTCCTGGAACTCGCCTTATGGAGGTTGATCTCTCAAATCAGATGGGCGTTAGCCGTACCCCTATTAGGGAGGCGATTCGTAAGCTAGAGAAGGAAGGGCTTGTTACAATTCAGCCAAGACACGGCGCTTACGCATCTGATGTTTCCGTAGATGATATGGTGGATTTGCTAGATGTCAGAGAGGAGCTTGAGGGTTTTTCTGCTGAGCTTGCAGCAAAGCGCATAACACCTGAAGAAATCGACCGTTTGGAAAATATCACAGATGACTATGAGCTTGCGGTTAAGCATAACGATACAGAACAGATGATTTTTTGTGACGAGCAGTTCCATAAGGAAATCGTTGAGATTACAGGGAATAACACTCTTGTAAAATTCAGCACCATGGCTCAAGAGTTAGCTTTGAGATTTAGATACATCTACTACGATGATTTCTCACGCTATGAGAATATGCCTAGTGAGCATAGGGGAATCATTTCAGCTCTCAAGAGCGGAGATAGTGTCGAGGCTAGACGTGTTGTTTCAGAGCACATTCAGGCACTAAGAGCTTTTGTTATCGAGGGAGGGAAAACAGGCTTTCGCGATAAGAGAGAGCTTTAATCTCTGGGAGCTATAATCAAAGGCAGGTAAATGCTGCTAGATGATAAGAATTTGATATAAACTATAAAATAGAGAAAATCCTCAAGAAATAAATCTTGAGGATTTTTCAATACAGCTATATTAATCTATATTAACCTTCTGATAGGACTACTGTAATCTCTAAGGATTTCTCGTTGCGTAAAACGGTTATCTTTATTTTATCACCTGGTTTGTACTTGTCTAGCTCTGTTCTTAGGTCTACAGCTGACTCTATTTTTGTCTTACCGATGGATTGAATTTTGTCACCAGATTGTAATCCGGATTTCTTCGCCTCATCTGAAACAACATCATCAATATATACTCCTGGCGCACTTACGCCATATTTTTGTACATCTTCTTCATTTGATAGATCAACAATCTTGACACCTATTATTGCACGTCCGGTAACTTTGCCGTTCTGAATTAGATCTTTTGCAATCTTTGATGCTGTGTTGATAGGAATTGCAAATCCAAGTCCTTCAACATTAGAACCAGACGATTTAGCAACCACAATTCCAATTAGGTTTCCTTGTCCATCAAAAAGGCCGCCGCCCGAGTTTCCTGGGTTGATTGATGTATCTGTTTGGATTAGCTTCATAGCTCTTCCGTCGACGCTAATCTGTCTGTCACGAGCGCTAATGATACCTGCTGAAACACTTCCACCGAGCTCGCCAAGTGGATTACCGATTGCAACGGCCTGATCACCTACGGAGATAGAATCGCTGTCACCGTATCTTGCAGCAGTATATCCTGAGCCGTCTATCTTTAGAACCGCTATGTCGTTTTGACTATCAGCACCTATAAGACGTGCTTTTTTAGTAGTTCCGTCTTTGAGCTTTACGATTATATTTGAGGCACCGTCGATCACATGATTACAGGTCATGATGTAGCCGTCGCTATCGATAATTACACCTGAGCCTGCACCCTTGGTTACATAGTTCTTAATCCAAGAGTCTCCGCTGACCTTTTCGGTTTGTATCTCAACGACAGCGTTTTCGTTCATAGAAACGATTTCTTTAATTGGTCTAGTTGTGCCATTGGATTTAGTCAACTTATAGTTCGTAGCAGAGATGTTGTTTCCACCATATGAGCCATCAAGTGCTCCCGCTAGCTTAAGGCCTCCAATGGTTATACCTGAAGTTCCTAGCATTGCGCATATTAGACAGATGATAAAAGCCTTCTTGGTGATATAAACAGGTGACTTAGATGTTTTGGTTTTAGGCATGCCGCCATTTCCGTCAGAGGATTTTCTATCAAAGCTTCTAAGCTGAGAAGTATCATATGAATAGTTTTCGAATCCCCTTGAAGTGTTAAACTGTCTTTCCTGCTCAAATGGATTGCTCGATGACTGAAACGAAGTATTGCCAAACGAGGTTCTCTCATAGCCAGGGAATTTTGGTACAGATTCCTGCTTGGTATTTGTAGATGTCGAGTCATAGTTTGAACCGAAGCTAGGCTCAGAGCTTGAATCAAAGCTTGAACTTGAATTAGAATCATTTCTTGGTGTGAAACTTTGAATTGTGTCTGACTTTGGAGCATCGTAGCTAAAAGGACTTTCTTGACTTGCTGGCTCGCTACTAGTTTCTTCAATCACATCCGAGGGATTTTCATTTTGGGGGTTTATCTCATCATTGTTGCCAAATGGGGGTTTGTAATCATTATTGTGATCCATAAGCTTACCTCCTTGTTAGTTTATATATTTATGGTATGATTATAGTTAAGATATATGACTTTTTTGTGATAAAAGGGTTAATCCTGTGCAATGGTTTTATATATTTTGATACTATCAGAGTTTCAGGTTTTGATAAAGTAAAATATGTAATTAATATATAAGTTTTTTGCTTGCTGAATAACAAAAAAATATCTATTTGTGGTATAATAGCGAATTGAGTTTGTGAAAGGACAGTAATGATATGAAAAATGTCACGATAAAGATAACTGGCAAGCGTTTTGTCGGCGACAATGTCGAAGAAGAGCTCGAATTTGTGAGTGACGGCATGATGTTCGAGAAGGGCGGAGCCAAGTATTTTATATATGAAGAGAGTGAGTTTTCGGGATTTCCAGGATGTAAGACCAGCCTTAAGCTGACAGATACTAGCCTGAGAATGAAGAGAATTGGAGATTCAAGCGAGTACGGATCAGTACTAGAGTTTGAGACCGGAAAGCGTTTTAAGAGCGATTATAGCACGCCTTATGGACCTATGTCGCTTGAGGTTTTGACTAATAGCATCAAGAGAGAGCTTTCGCCAGAGGGATACGGAAAGATAACTCTTGAATATGATATCAGTCTCAGAGGAATGATAGAAGGTCGCAATGAACTTGCGATTGAGATAATGCAGTAGGTGTAAGTATGAACAGATTTCACAGATGGGTTGCAAGAATAGTAGTAGCGGTTATTATCCTCTCTATGGTTGGAACCACCTTATTTCTTTCTTTTCAGATGTTAGTGTAGACGGGAGGCGTCTCTATGTACAAATTAGGTTTTGATTCAGAAAAATATCTAGAAGAGCAGTCGCATTATATAATGCAGAGAATCAACGAAAAGCAGGGTGAAAGGCTTTACCTTGAGTTCGGGGGGAAGCTAGTTCACGATAAGCATGCGATGAGAGTGCTTCCGGGCTTTGATGAGAATGCGAAGATTAAGCTTTTGCAGAAGATGAAGGATTCAGCAGAGGTGATTATTTGCATCTACTCTGGAGACATAACGACTAATAAGACAAGACACGACTTCGGTATCACCTATGACCTCGAAGTTCTAAGGCTCATAGATACATTTAGAAAGTATGATTTAGATATAAACAGCGTAGTCATAACAAGATACGAGGATGCTCCAGCGGTGGACATGTTTATCAAAAAGCTCGAAAGACGCGGAATCAAGACATACAAGCACTGCTTTACAAAAGGATATCCTACAGATGTAGAGACAATTGTAAGTGAAGAAGGCTACGGTGCAAACCCTTACATTGAGGTTACTAAGCCGCTTGTCGTTGTAACTGGACCTGGCGGAGGATCAGGAAAGCTTGCGACATGTCTATCCCAGCTATACCACGATTTTATGCGTGGATGCAAGGTAAGATACGCGAAGTTTGAGACCTTCCCAGTTTGGAATCTTCCACTAAAGCATCCAGTGAACCTTGCATATGAGTCTGCAACGGTTGACCTAAAGGATGTGAACATGATTGACCCTTTCCACCTAGAGGCTTATGGCGAGAAGGCAATCAACTACAATAGAGATATTGAGGTATTTCCAGTAGTTAAACGAATAATTGAGAAGATCACAGGAGAGGAATCTGAATACCAGTCACCAACGGACATGGGCGTAAACCGTGTAGGCTTTTGTATCACTGATGATGAGGCCTGTCAGGAGGCATCTTGCCAGGAGATAATCAGGAGATTTTTGATAGCAGCAGTCGATTTTAAGAAGGGTAAAATTGAGAGCGATTCCCTTGATAGGGCGGAACTTTTGATGAAGGAAGTTGGCAAGGCCGTTGGCGATAGAGTTGTAGTTCAAAAAGCTAGAGATTATGCGGAATTCAAGAGAGAACTCTGTGATAAATACGAAAATGCAGTAGCTATGGCCATGGAGATGCCAGATGGTCACGTTATAACGGGACGTAGCTCAAGGCGCATGGTTGCAGCAGCTGCAGTGGTTTTGAACTCTATCAAATATCTAGCTGATATGCCAGATGAACTCCTTTTGATAGAGCCAAAGGTTCTTGAGACAACACAGCAGCTAAAGACAGATGTGCTTGGATACGATAGGAGCAGCTTGAACTGCGAGGAAATTCTTATGGCTCTTACGGTTTCAGGGGTTACGGACGAAAAGGCAAGACTTGCAGCTAGTAAGCTTTCATTGCTTCATGGATGCAGGGCGCATTGCACGGCAATTCTCTCAGACCGAGACGAGCAGACGCTTTCATCACTTGGAATCGATGTAACTTGTGACCCAGAGTATGTAACAACAAATCTATACAGTAACTAAATAATATAAGGAGCGGTCTTGAAACAAAATCAGCGATATACCCAGACTGAATACGTTAAGCAATATGTAAAGCTCATCATTAGATGGAGCCTTATTGCGGTTGTAATCGGAATTGTTTGCGGCGTTATCGGGGCTTTGTTTTACAACGGTGTATTCTATGCGAATGTATTTCGTAAGAAGCACGAGTGGCTGCTCTTTTTGCTTCCATTTGCAGGAATAATCATAGTCTATATGTACCAAAAGCTAGGACTTGAGGGCAAGGGAACCGATGATATAATCGATTCTGTGCACGACAGCGCACCTGTCAGGTTCAGACTTGTTCCTGCTATTTTTGTGGGTACGGTTTTGACACACTTTTGCGGTGGATCTGCAGGCAAGGAGGGTGCAGCTCTTCAGCTAGGTGGAGGAATAGGTAACTACATAGGCAGAAAGTCGAGACTCCACGCGGAGAACCTCAGAATAGCGACCATGGCCGGTATGGCAGCCTTCTTTGCCGCTATCTTCGGCACACCGCTTACAGCAACGGTCTTCGTCGTCATGTTCATCAAAGTCGGACACCTCTACCAAATGGCCGTATTCCCATGCTTTGTGTCCTCCTACACGGCTTACTGGATTGCAACAAAGCTTGGCGTAGTCGCCTTTGGCTTCAACATAAGCATACCGACGACAACGCCAGTACTGATGCTCAAAATCCTCGTACTCGCATCTCTTTGTGGACTAGTATCCACACTTATGTGCAATAGCTATAGATTGATACACGCAATTTACGATGAGTTATTTAATAACTCATATATACGGGTAATTTCAGGAGCAATAATTATAATCATTTTAAGCCTTTTAGTGGGAAAAGATACCTACAACGGAGCAGGCAGTGAAACAATAGCAGAGGCGCTCTCAGGTGGCAATGAAGACTATCTCGCGTTTCTACTCAAGATACTGTTCACCGCAATAACGCTCGGCGCAGGATTCAAGGGAGGAGAAATCCTGCCGCTCTTCTTCATAGGAAGCACCTTCGGCGCCGTATTCGCGCCGCTACTAGGCATCCCATCATCCTTCGGCGCGGCGCTCGCCATGGTAGCGCTGTTCGGCGGAGCAACAAATACGATGATAGCGCCTATTTGCCTCGCCATAGAGTGCTTTGGAGGTGGGGGCGTGCACATGTTTGCAATAGCTAGCTTCATGGGCTACCTTTGTTCTGGATATAATGGGCTTTATTCAAGTCAAAAGATACTTGACTCCAAGCTTCAGGCAAGGCCTGTAGAGATGCGAACAAACCAAAACCACATGGTAAGAAGGCATGAGCCAGAGGCGATAGGAAGACTTGTGAGTCAGAAGAGCAAAAGGGCATACCGCAAGATGCTAAGTGCAGCAAAGAAGACAAGACCAGTAAAAAGACGTAAAAAATAGTGCAACATCAGTTGCACTATTTTTGTTCAAATTATGTTTTCTTATCTGGTACTAAGCGTTAGCTGTTCCTTTATCCTTCTTCAATGCGTAGAAGATTAGTCCTACTACGAAGCCTAGCACTGAAGGAACAACCCAGTCCATTCCGATATCTGAAAGTGGAAGGATTTCGCCGACCTTTGCAACAACACCATCTAGGTGTAGAGCTGCAACTGTCTCAGCTGGAAGGCTCTTAACTCCGTCAAATAGAGCTGGAAGCATAGTGAATGCGATTGTCCATCTGTAAACAGTTGTGTGATAATTGAACAGTCCGCCAACGATACTAACTAGGATGATAGCTATTGTTAGTGGATATAGGAACATCAATACTGGTATTGAGTATGCGATGATCTTAAGTAGTCCAAAGTTAGCAAATACAAATGAAACTGATGTGAATAGTATTGCCCAAGCCTTGTATGAAAGCAGACCAGGAAACATCTTTCCGAAAGTCTCTGCACCTGCAGTTATAAGACCGATTGCAGTCTTTAGGCAAGCAAGTGTGATTGTGATAGCTAGGAATGTTGCGCCTATACCTCCCATGTAGTGGTCAGCCATCTTGTTAAGTAGTGTACCACCATCTGGCTGAACTTCAAAGATTCCTCTTGACTGTGCACCAGCAAATACGAGTGCAAAGTAGATTACTGCCATGAGAACCGCACATCCTACACCTGCGATAGCAGTTGATTTAGCTATGTTCTTAGGCTCATTAACGCCAAGATTTCTAACAGCGTTGATGATGATGATTCCGAATGCTAGCGAAGCTAGTGCGTCCATGGTGTTGTAACCCTCAACGAATCCTCTGAAGAATGGGTGTGTTACATATTCACCAGTTGCCTTTGTGCTTGAAACTGAACCCATTGGATTAACGAAGCACATAACTAGTAGAACTGCTAGGAATGCAAGGAATATTGGATTTATATACTTACCAACGCTATCTAGGATATTCGATGGTCTTAGTGAGAACCAAAGAACTACCGCAAAGAAGCAGAGTGAGAATAGTCCAAGCACTATAGGTGAATCCTTGTGTAGTGCTGGTACTACACCTACTGTGTAAGGAACTGTCGCAGTTCTAGGAATTGCGAAGAATGGTCCTATAGTTAGATATAGTAGGCAAGTAAAAAATATACCGTACGGTCTAGATACTTTGCAACCTAGGTCGTAAAGACCCTCACTTCGAGACAGTGAAATTGCGATAATACCGAGTAGCGGTAGACCTACGCCTGTAATAACGAAGCCAATAGTCGCTGCTGGTGTGTGTTCGCCTGCCATCTGCCCCATAAGCGCCGGGAATATTAGATTTCCCGCTCCAAAGAACAGTCCGAATAGGAGGGAGGCAAGTAGTACATAATTTTTTGTGGAAAGTTTCTTATCCATATGTTTTTGTCCCCTTTTCTTTTTAAATTTTTGTTTGGAAATAATAAGGATTGTAACATAATTTGTTTATGTACACAAGATATTTTTTCATGTTTTTTTCATTTTGTTCACTCAGATATCAAAATATACTAAT
>ERZ773001.808-NODE-808-length-11517-cov-27.3422_pt1 | contig 11517 bp, 8 predicted proteins | sample MGYA00511673_ERZ773001 | MGnify/ENA primary metagenome ERZ773001 (study PRJEB29015, sample SAMEA2738091) | human oral metagenome | biome: human oral; feature: human-associated habitat; material: saliva | place: China | collected 2162 ... | reverse complement strand
TATGTTCAATCGTATTGATTGATTACCTATCATTGTTCAGTTTTCAAAGATCTGTTACGTTAGTTCTAAGCCCTAACGACTTGTATAGTATATCAATCTAATCCCAAATCGTCAACCTCTTTTTCAAAGATTTTTTCGATTTATTTTTCATAGATTTTATACTTACAATCATAACCAAATACTCTATGAATAGAGATAGAAAACTCACAAACCGAAGTTTGTGAGTTTTAATTTGGTGACTCACCCGCGACTCGAACGCGGGACACCCTGATTAAAAGTCAGGTGCTCTGCCAACTGAGCTAGTGAGTCATGTTGGCAGGGGTGGCTGGGATCGAACCAGCGCATAACGGAGTCAAAGTCCGTTGCCTTACCACTTGGCGACACCCCTACAGTGATTATGATGTGTAGGTTATGGGGTGAGTAGTGGGGATCGAACCCACGCGTAACGGAGCCACAATCCGCCGTGTTAACCGCTTCACCATACCCACCACCTTGTAGGTATCGAAGACGTTGTCTTCGTAACAAAGAGAATTATATCTTCTCTAGAGGTTTGTGTCAATACCTTTTTCTCAATTTCATTTAAGTTTTACAATTGAAATTAAAAGACGTATTTCCTCTAATATAAACTCTTTTTCCTCATATAAATAAGGAAGCAATTCGGAAGCTAATGCCTCACGAATGGTGCTTCCCTATTATACATATTATTTACTTACTTGGCAAATAGTTTTTTACAAAATTTGGCAATGCAAAGGCAGCCTTTTGAATATCCTTATTATAGTACTTAGTTTCAAAGGTTTGTTCACGGTTAGGAGTCCACTCTAATGGGTCAAATGTTTTAGAGCCCAACGTGAAGCAATGCATACCAGCTGGGTAAATTGGAATAAATGCAGTATACAAACGTGCAATTGGGAAGTGATTATTTACATACCCAAATACTTTCTCTACTAATGGTTGATGTAACATAGGAGATTCTGTTTGTTGTACAAATAAACCATCTTTTTTAAGAGCTTTCAATGTATTTTTATAGAATTCTTCTGTAAATAGACCTTCACCAGGGCCAATTGGATCAGAGCAATCTACGATAATTACATCATAATAATCTTCTGCTTCTGCCATAAAGCCAATACCATCACCAATTTTTACAGTTAATTTTGGATGGTTTTCAATCATAGCTTTTGCAATAGTTGGTAAATATTGTTTTGCTAACTCTACAACTTTGCCATCGATTTCAACCATGGTTACTTCTTTTACACAGTCATGACGTACACATTCTCTGGCTACGCCACCATCACCACCACCGATGATTAATACTCGTTCAGGATTTGGGTGCAAGAATAAAGGAATATGACTCATCATTTCATGATAAATAAACTCTTCTCGTTCAGATGTTTGGAATACACCATCTAAAGCGAGCATCATACCATACTCTTTAGACTTGAATACTTCAATTTTTTGAAACTCAGACTCTCCAGAATATAATACTTCTTCCGCTTCAGCACTGAGACGTAAATGAGGAGTTTGCTCCTCAGTAATCCATTGACTCATGTAGTACCTCCTACTTTTATACTACAATACGCACCGTAGAATCCTACGATGCGTATGTATATTACGTTAATTGCTCTATTATTTAACCTTTACGGCTAATATAACAGAAGCCACCACCTAAAATGGTATCTTTCATCCAATTCGCCAAAGAGAAATCACGGATTTCACCTTCATCAAAGATGCCACAGCGAATATCATCGCCATCCATAAATATTTTGTGAATTGGAACCCAATGCCATGTGTAGAGAGCCTTTTCTTTCCCTTTATGACGATTCAAAAATGCAACGGGCACATCTTGTACTATCGCATCATTAATAAACTGAGCTGCTGCTTCCACCTCTACACGAGATGCACAGAAAGGAGATACATTCAGCATATGTACATCATAAGGTAAGTTTTGATCCTCTAATAATCGGATAAGGCCACGTTCCATCCATTGTGTTTTATATACGCCACCACCAAAGCGTGGTTTTACATATTTCCAAACTAAGTTCATCCGTTCTAAAGCAAGTGTTTGATCGGATGTGGTTTCCAAATCTAATAAGCCATCCCTAAATAGCGAATAACTCAATACTTGTGATGCCGATGTAGGCCCACAACCAGATAAGCGTTGCCACTCGTCTTTGAACCACTCTTGGTCGTAACCATGTGATGTTTCACCGTTTACATCGATATATAGCCACTCCGGATGTTTAATAGATACATCGTTCATGAGATTAACCTTCGATTACTTCAACAGTTTCCATGATAGCACCTTGGTGGATACCATCAACTACGTCCATACCTTCGATTACTTTACCAAATACTGTATGCACACCATCCAAATGAGGTTGTGGTTCGTATACGATAAAGAATTGGCTACCGCCTGTATTAGGGCCACGGTGAGCCATAGACAATGCACCGCGTTCGTGTTTGTGAGGGTTACCAATTAATTCGTCTTTAATTGTATAACCAGGGCCACCTGTACCATTGCCATTAGGGCACCCGCCTTGAGCTACGAAGCCAGGGATTACACGGTGGAAACGAAGACCGTTATAGAAACCTTTATTAATTAAATCTACAAAGTTTTGAACTGTGCCAGGAGCTTCTTTATCAAATAACTCGATTACGATATCGCCGCCGTCAGCCATATGGATTTTTGCTTTTTTCATTGTTCAGGTACCTCCAAAATTGTACGCAACACATGTGCTGCTAATATAAAACCTGCCACTGGGGGCACAAAACTACATGTTCCAGGACTTGTTGCTTCGCCTCGGAACTGCGGTTTTGTCGGTTTTTCTGTAGAAAATAAAACTAATTGTTTTTTAATACCCCGCTTTTTTAACTCCCGACGCATAACGCGCGCCAAAGGACATGTATGAGACTTATTGATATCAGCAATCATAAGTTTTTCAGGGTAAAAGCGATTACCGCCGCCCATACAAGAAATAACAGGGATACTTTCACGTTGACAAATCTCAATAATATTAAGTTTAGCCGTTACCATATCGATGGCATCGATTACATAATCAACATGTAAGCTTTGAATAAACCCAGGATAAGATTCCTCAGTATACATAATATCATGAGTTTCTATGATCACATCAGGATTAATAGAAAGAGCTCTCGCCTTTGCTACCTCTACCTTCCGCTCACCAATTGTGTCATGAGTCGTAATCATTTGGCGGTTCAAATTACTAGGAGCAATGGAGTCACCATCAATAATGACGATACGCCCCACACCGGCACGAACCAGCGCCTCTAAGGCCCCGCCACCTACGCCACCGACACCAAAGAGTGCGATAGATGTATTCTTTAATGTTTGAATCTTATCTGGTCCAACCAACCACTCTAAACGGGTTAACATATATTCCATTAATATTTACCCGCCGGAATAATTTCTGTCCAATACCCATCTGGGTCGGCGATGAAATAAATACCCATATCAGCATTTTCGTAGGCTACAACGCCCATTTCTTTATGTTTTTTAAGAGCTGCTTCGTAGTCATCTACATAAAACGCCAAATGGAATTCATTGTCCCCTAAATTATAAGGGCGATCCCAGTCACGTAACCATGTAAGCTCTAATTCATGCGCTGTATATGGACTTTTTAAATAAACGAGAGTAAAAGCACCACTTGGGTCTTCCAAACGGCGAGATTCCTCGAGCAATAAAGCCTCTTTATAGAACGCTAAACTTTTATCAAGATCCTTAACATTTATATTATTATGAGCAAATGAAAACTTCATAGGACCTCCTTTTATAAATACAGTATGTTTTTGTAGGAATTATCCTCTTTTAATAGTATCACATTTTGTAATTCTATAGCTAGTTAATCACAAATTTTGCCGTACTGCCATCATCACCACGCGTGACCTCTAAATGCGCAGGTATACGAGTTTTCAGTTCCGGTACATGTGAAATCATACCGATGAGGCGTCCAGAAGATTGTAATTGTACCAATGTTTCCATAGCAAGTTCTAATGTATCTGGATCTAACGTACCAAAACCTTCGTCGATGAACATCGTATCCATATGGATGCCACCTGCATAACTTTGAATGACATCAGCTAGACCCAAGGCCAGTGCCATCGATGCTAAAAAGGTTTCCCCGCCAGACAATGTGTTCGCTGGTCTTGATTGGCCTGTGAAAGCATCCATTACGGCTAAATCAAGGCCTTGCTTGCCTCGTCCGCCACCAGTATAGTCAGACCGCTCCAAGGAATAACGGCTACGACTCATCTTTTGAAGACGTAAATTGGCTGCATACACAACTTCATCTAAAATAGCACCTAGCACATATCGTTCAAAGGTTACATTTTTAAAGCCTTGTTCCCCACCATTAGCGAGGTCATTTAGACGACTCAAGAACTCTACTTCATTACGAGCTTCACCCATAGCTACGTCAAGCTCTTCTAATGATGCTAGTGTAGTCTCAATATGCTTCGTCTCTTTATCCCATGCCGCTAGATTGCCTACTAGCGTATCTCTACGCTCTACCGCCGCATCATACACCTCATCACTTACTGTATCACGAGGCTCAACTATAGATTTTGCTACCTTAAACGCCGCATCATATACAGCTTGAGCTTTATTGAAAGCCTCGTCTAATGCATGTAGTTCAGTTCTAAAGGTATCTAAAGCCTTATAATCATCTAATACCTCTAGGAAATCATCTTCACATAAAGAAATCGATTGCAATGATTTTGTATATTCCTTATAGATTACATGAAGGTTGTTAGTTTCTTCTTGCACTTGTGCAGATAAGGTTTCTAGGCGCCCCCGCTTAGCATTGAGCTGTTCTCGAGCAGCCTCTAAATTCGTTTTACAAACCTCTACCTGCTCATCGTATACGTTAATGTCAGTCTCTAACGATTCTATCTGTTTATGCCATGCATCAAGATCTGTAGTTGGTAAGCTTTTAGATAAAGCATCAATCTTAGCTTGTACAGAACTAATCTCAATCTCTAAGTTATGCAAGCTTTCCAGTAATTCCTTATGACCGATCTCTAATTGCTCTAATTTTTCTTTAGCCCCAGTCAATTCATCTTCATTGGTAGCTATAGTTTTACTCAACTGTTCAGTATCGGTACGCAAACCTGTGAGCTGTTCCATTTGGGCTAGCAAGTCTTGTTGAATAGAATCAAATGTGTCTTCCGAAAAACCATCAATGGATGATGTAAGTTTAGAAACTTGGTCGTTAACTGCCTCATCTAACTCATGTAGACGAATCACTAACGTTTCTTTCTGACCAATTTCGCTAGCTTGCTTTTGTAGCGCCTCATCCCGCACTGCACGAGCCGCGTCTATTTCCTCTTTTGTAGGATACAACTCAGGCTTAGATGCTAACTGTGGATGTTCTGTAGAACCACATACAGGGCATGGCTCATTATCTACTACTAAATGGACAAGTTCAAACGCTCGCCCCTCTGCCATCAGATGTTCTAAACGCTCAAGATTTACCTTCGAGTTCTTTACAGATTCATCTATACCGGCTAAAGACCTGTCTTTAGCATCAATATCATTTTGAATCTTCTGTTTTTGCGCTAATAACTCAGAATATCGTTGCAACTGACTCAACTGTTCGTGGATACGAGGAATAGACTCTAACGCTTTACTATTAGCTTGGAACTGTTTCCTCCCATCAACTAACGCAACCTCTAAATCAGCTACTAGCTTGTGCTGTGCCTGTAACTCAGCTTCGCTTTTCTCGCGATTCTGTGCTTCTAAGTTACTCTTTAATGTAGACAATTCCTGATTTAACAGTGCTAACTCATCAAATTTCTCTGACTGTTGTCGGAGTTGAGCCAATGTAGTCCTCTTAGCTTGTATAGTTTCACCTTGAGATGCTAACACGTCATGAGCCGCTGTACATTTAGACTCATATTGAGATGCAATTTCTACACCTTTTTTCGCATCTGAAAGTGCGGTTTCCAAGGTTTTTAATACACCCTGTTTATCACTAAACTGTTTATACAGCTCATAGCTAGGCGTTAAAGAAGTAAGGAACTGAACCCTTTCACTTAAACTAGAACGCTCCTCTTCTCTTGCTTTTACCAAGTCTAAAGTTGAAGCAGCCTCTGTAAGAGACTGTTGTGCTTGATTATATACGGCCCACTCCTTACGCAATGCATTAAACTGCTCCACCTCGGCAACAGCTTCGTCTCGCTTTACAACAAGTCCATCACGATAGGGCCCTCGATTCGCTAACAATTCACGTACATGTTGGGCCGTTAGCACTGGAGTATCTTCATCATGAGAAATCGATTGTATCAATGCCGCTTGTTTTGTCAGATTTTCCTCAATACCTGCTTTTGCGTCATCATAAGCGGCTTTGAGAGCCTCTTGTAATTTTCGGTATAGCTCCGTTCTAAAGAGAGTGTGTAGTAACTCTTCCCTTTCACTAGTGGAAGCAACGAGTAATTTTCGGAACTCCCCTTGAGGCAATAATACGACTTGTAAAAACTGATCTTTACGAAAGCCTATAATGCGATGCACTGTATCACGAATGGCTGCGGCAGAGGTGGCGATAACCTTCCACTCACCATCTTTCATTTCATATACAGTGGCACTAGCATTCTGTTCACGCATACCAGTGCCGCGTTTTTTAGCTACCAATTGTTTTGGCAATCTTTCAACACGATACTGAGCCTCACCGATCGCAAAGGAAAAGTCAACCCGCGTCATACGTTCAGGTTCTGCAAAATCACTGCGGATAGCATCTGTTTTTCGCACTTCCCCACTAGGTTCGCCATATAAGGCATACACCATAGCGTCTAATATAGATGTTTTCCCTGCTCCCGTAGGACCAGAGATAAGAAACATAGAGTGATCTTGGAGCGCACTAAAGTCCAATATAACCGAATCGCGGTATGGACCAAAGGCTTCTATAGTTAAAGATATAGGCTTCATTTAGCCCTCCTTTAGAATTCGATCCCATACAGAGTTGATGTATTGTTGCTCACGCTCTGTTAATGGTTCTTTCCACACGGTTTCGGCAAATTGATTAAATAATTCACGCTCGTTTAATTCTTTAAAAACTGCATCCCCCATGTCAGCCATAGGCGCTGCCACACGACCTACTAGGTCAATTGTCATACAGCGATGATAGACTTGGCGTAACTTAGCCATCCCATCCATAATAGGCATTGTATCGAGCAATTGGGCCTGCACATAATCGTCTTTATGCTTAGCCTGCAATTCCTTATTGTTTAGCAAGTCTTCAAAATAGCCTTCCAATATTACAACGTCGCGCTTCGCCTCTACAGGAATGGTGCTAATGTCTACATTACCTTTTGTATCCATATCAATGATGGTAAAAGACTTCTTCTGCGTATGCTCATCAAAGGAATATTTTAAAGGCGATCCGCTATAGCGGATATAGTCTGCCCCCATTCGTTGTGGGCTATGTAAATGTCCAAGGGCTGTATAGTGAAAGTCCTTAAAAACTTGAGGATTAACCTGTTCACTACCACCTACAGACAAGGTACGCTCTGAGCCACCTATATCGCCGCCCATGACAAAGGCATGACTAATAGCGATGCTACGCATCCCCTTTGGTACTTGATTTCGTAAATGGTTGCTCCAAGCCTGATACATTTGGTCGTAATTATGTAGATTTAAAGAAGCCTCATTATTTCGGTCTATGTTTTGTTCTAATGTGTCAAAGTTTTCTATTTCACCAGACTTTGCATCGGCCATATCAACACTAGCAAACAAAGAGTTCTCAACAATATCCATAGATGCTTTTTTAGATTTAGACCGCTTAGATTTCGCTTTAGTCTTAGATTCTACATCTCCCACATTCTCTATATATTGAGCCATTTCCAAAGAAGGGGTATCCGAACTTAATCCTAATGCATCCCCAATGCGACGAGGCTCGCTAAAAGGCATAGGACAAATGGCCACTTTGCCATCAGGGCCTTCAAATTCAAAGGGTTGTAATGCGTGATGAGGAGAGCCCCAAATATGGATTCCAGATTGACTCAACATTGAACGCCCCACTTCGAGCCGTTCTGCCCCATCGTGATTACCACTTACCACGAAGAGTGGCACCTTATAATCCATAGCGAGACGTGTAATGATGGAGTCCCACAACTCAACGGCTTCAATAGGTGGCACTGCTCTATCAAAAATATCCCCTGCTAGCAATATGCCATCAATTTTTTCATCTTTCAAAATAGTAAAGAACTGATTCTCCAACACATGAGCTTGGTCATCTGTTAAGTACTGACCATAAAAAATACGTCCTAAATGCCAATCGGCAGTATGTAACAAACGCATTTTGTCCCCCCTTTCCAGTTCTCCTATTCCTTATACTTATACTATTTAGATGGTTATATCGTGCTCGTAACACGAGTAGTTATATAAACTATTATATAACTAAATTCTTAATCACTTAATTATTGATTCTCCACGATAGAACGAAGCATAGCAATTTCTTTTGCATATCCATCGAGTTCATTTGGCGTTTCCAAATAGAACGGCAAGTTCGTCAATTTAGGATGTGTCACAATGCGAGCAATAGCATCGATACCGATATGGCCTTCCCCGATTTTTTCGTGCCGATCCTTATGAGCGCCCATAGGATTTTTAGAGTCATTCAAGTGAATAGCTTTCAAACGGTCAAGGCCAACGATGCGGTCAAATTCATCGATAACACCATCAAGGTTATTGACGATATCATAACCACCTTCGTGGATATGGCAAGTATCAACACACACTCCCATGTATTCTTTTAATTTCACACCGTCGATGATGCGAGCAATCTCTTCAAAGCGAGAGCCGATTTCTGTACCCTTACCAGCCATAACTTCTAAGAGAACGGTTGTCTTCATGCCAGGGAATAAGATTTCATTCAAGCACTCCACGATGTATTCGATGCCTTGGTCTACACCTTGCTTTACATGGCTGCCTGGGTGAAAGTTATACATTTGGCCTGGTAAATATTCCATACGCTCTAAGTCTTCTGCCATAGCTTGTTTTGCAAAGGCGCGCAAATCTTCTTTTGCTGCACATGGATTATACGTGTAAGGCGCGTGAGCTAATAAGGTGCCAAAGTTATGTTCTTTCATATACGCACTTAAGCTATTCATATCCTCTACATCGAGGGCACGCATACTACCTCCACGAGGATTACGCGTAAAGTATTGGAATGTATTGCCCCCAATTTTTGTAGCTTCCTTCCCCATGTTTAAATAACCTTTGCTAATTGATAAGTGACTGCCGATGACAAACATAATACTCCTTTATATGATTCTAATAATCTTATTGATAAATACAAATGAAATAGTAATTAATACGAACTAATTACTACTTAAATACTAACTAATTACTAATTACTAATTACTAATTAAATACTAACTAAAACGATGCCCCATAGAAACAACTAATAAAACCCCTACCGTGAAGGAGCCCTTCATCGACAGGGGTTATCTATTAATGGCTTTCTTTTTTTGCACACTCAGGGCATACACCTTCAAAGGTAATATGTTGACCTGTAATTTGGTACTCGCTACCTTGATCCGCAATCGTTTTAATCGCTTGCAAATCAATGCCCATCATATCTTCTACCTTATTGCAACGAACGCAACGGATATGAGAGTGAGCTGCTGTGTCCCAATCGTAATGAGCGCGCTCATCACCAACTTCTAAAATTTTTACAAGGCCGATTTTTTCAAAAATCTCCATCGTCTTGTACACTGTAGCCAAGCTCATGCTTGGATGCTCAGGGCGCAACGTATGATACAACATCTCTGCTGTTGGATGATCATGATGTCCACGCAATGCATCATAAATCGCAATACGTTGTGGGGTTACTTTAAACCCTTGGCTACGCAAAATTTGTGCGATATCCATAATAATCTACCTTTCTCCACTTGGAAATCTATAAGGCATAGGCCATTATCGACCATTTACAAGAAATAATTATTATTTATTATATCAAAATCCTTAATACTTATCAAGATAGATAGTATTAACTATTAAGTAATAAAAAATGTGGATTGCTCGTAAGCAATCCACATTTTATTAGTCTTTAAAGTAAGGTTTGAAACCTTCACCTTGATGACGAGGTTTTCTATCACCACGTGGACGATCAGATCTACGATCATCTCTGCGACGGTCATCACGACGTTCACCTCTGCGGTCATCACGGCTGCGACGAGGGCGGTCATCGCGACGACGATCTCCGTCACGGCGGCGATCACCATCTCTACGACGGTCACCATCACGACGGCGGCGGTCACTACGTCCACCTTCACGACGACGGCGTACGCATAATGGTTTTTCTTCTGTAATATTTACAGGAGTCGTATCTGGTTCTTTTGTTAACAATTTAAGAGCAGCTGCCAACAATGTTACGGAATCTGTATCATTCAACAATTCCTCTGCACTTGTTTTGAATGGTGCTAATGCTTCTAAATTATCTGTCATTTCAACGAGGCTTTCAATTGCCAAACGTTGTTGACCTTCAAGAACTTCACCTAAGGAAGGTGCACGACGGCGTGCAATTTTACGTTTTGTTAAACGCTCGATAGCATGTAAATGCTCCATTTCACGAGGGATAACGAACGTGAAAGCTTGACCAGCTTTACCGGCACGGCCTGTACGACCTACGCGGTGCGTGTAGCTTTCAGGATCTTGAGGCATATCGTAGTTATATACGTGAGATACGCCAGAAATATCAAGACCACGAGCTGCCACATCAGTAGCCACGAGAATATCGATGGTACCTTCGCGGAATTGACGAATTACGCTGTCCCGTTTTTGTTGAGACAAATCGCCATGGATGCCTTCCGCCATGTAACCACGTTTTTTAAGACCTTCAGTTACTTCATCAACACGACGTTTTGTACGTGTGAAGATAATAGCAAGTTCAGGTGTTTGGATATCGAACAAGCGGCAAAGAACATCGAATTTTTGACGGTCTTGCACTTCGATATAATATTGTTCAATTAAGTCCATCGTAACTTGAGTCGGTTTCATACGAATCAATGTTGGCTCTTTCAAATATGTTTCAGCTAATTGTTGGATAGCTTTAGGCATAGTTGCGGAGAACAACAATGTTTGATGGTCTTCTGGGATAGCACCCAAGATTTTATTGATATCATCAACAAAGCCCATGTTTAACATTTCGTCGGCTTCGTCCAATACCACAACTTTCACATGGTCAAAGTGGATAGAACCACGATCCATATGGTCCATCAATCGGCCTGGAGTGGCAACGATGATTTGTGGGTTCTTTTTCAAGGCACGGAACTGACGATTAATATCTTGACCACCGTAAATAGGTAGTGCTGTGATATTTGTGTATTGAGCCATTTTATTAAGCTCTTCAGCTACTTGGATAGCTAATTCTCGTGTAGGGGATAAAATAACTACTTGAACGTGACGCTCATTCCCGTCTACGCGTTCCAATACAGGCAAGCCAAATGCTGCTGTCTTACCAGTACCTGTTTGAGCTTGACCGATCATGTCTTTACCGCTCATGG
>ERZ773001.797-NODE-797-length-11596-cov-59.0397_pt1 | contig 11596 bp, 7 predicted proteins | sample MGYA00511673_ERZ773001 | MGnify/ENA primary metagenome ERZ773001 (study PRJEB29015, sample SAMEA2738091) | human oral metagenome | biome: human oral; feature: human-associated habitat; material: saliva | place: China | collected 2162 ... | reverse complement strand
GTCGGCTCACACACGAGCTTCGGCATGGGCGTCATAGACGCTGTGGCCGCATAAGACAACCACATTTGAGGAACAGAACCATTATGAAACAAAAACACTGGCTGATTAACGCAAGCATCTTCTCCGTCGCATTGCTTATCGTTCTGTGGGCATTTAATTGCGTAAACATTTCTGACGACAGACGCTGGACGGACCTAACACAGACTTTTCTATATCCTCTTAGCTGCACCTTAATTGGTTCAGTAATTTTGAGCTGTGCGGCAATAGCAATATCTAACAATATTCTCGATAGATACAACGATCGAATCGGATACGGATTAACCAATAGAAAGATATATTTTGAGGGGGACTCAGATTCTATTAAGACAATCAGAGATGCCCTCCAGATTTCCAACCTCATCAAGTCCGAAAACTACATGGACTCAACTATCGCCGCCTACGAGGCCGACATAGCAATTCTCTGCATTGAAAAAGAGCCAACAAAGCAGAGCGAAGAAGAACCCACAAAGAAAAGTGAGCAAAATTCAAACAGCCCTAATCAAACGAGCGATTCGAAGGAAATGTCGAAGTGGGAGAAAGAAACGCACGATCAAGTCACCGCCTTGAAAGCCACACTAACTCCACAACAAGCGCTCATCGTCTACACGGATGGCTGGTTACACGATGACACTAAGGCTGAGATTAATAATCGCCCGTTTTCAGTTCTTGTTAATTTCAGCGGTCGAATCGTGAGCGACATTCATTCACTCCTGACAACACTTCCCCCACGCAATGGCGAGTAGGGAGGAACCGACCATGACAAGTTACCTCGTTATGCTGCAGACGAACAGTAATCAACCCTTCATCTTTTCGTCGCCTCGCCTGCGCGAGCAGATCGGCGCTTCCTTTGAGATCACGCTGCTGTCCCATTGGGTGAAGGAAGAAGCGCAAGAGATCCTCAAGCAGAAGCCCCTCACCGTTCCGAACTCCTTCTGGGTCTCCGACTCGTCCGGCAAGGTGATCGTCCGATTCACTGGACACGGAGACGAGCCAAAGAAGAAGGCCAAGGAGCTGATCAGGAAGGTCACCCTCCGAGCCCTCACCGACGCCCCGGGCCTCGACGTCACGGGTGTCTTCGTCAAGGCGTCATCCAACACGGTAGATGCGGACGACCTACAAGAGCTTGATCGCGTGTTCTTGGACTACTCGCTGAACCGCCGTCCGGCGGCGGCGCGCTTCCCGCAGTTCCCGTTCCTGGAACGGGCCGACGAATCCGCACTCCCAGCTGTCGTACCCTTAACAGAGCCAGAGACGAATAGGATCTACAAGACGGCGCGTGCAGTCGGAGTTAAGGAATCATACGAGGGTCGCGCAAAGCTCAAGGAACAGAAGAAGGTAGAAAACACCGAAGGCTCGCAGCCTACTGTTTCCTTTGATTTCAACTCGATCCTGTACACGGCTACGGAGGAAGACGCAAAACCCGAGCACAAGCTGTCGCTTCCCGCTCGCGTCAAGCGCGCGTGGGCGTTGCCTGCGCGTTTCAAGCAGCTCGACGACATCGCTGGTCATTTGAAGACTTCCATGGCCAATCTTTATCGCGATCCAACCCGTTTGGAAGCAGCCTTTCAGGAGACAGCACTCGGCGAGCAGGAAATAATCCAAGAAGGCGACGCGTCCCAGGGATCAGATCTAGACCAGGACCCCACTCCTCCTCTTCTGTCCTCAGTTGGTGTAGTCCATGTTGACGGTAATGGCGTGGGCGCGATCATGCGTGATCTTGGTAAGGCATTCAAGAAGACGAAAAACACGCTCGACAAGCTCGCTGAACCACCGTATCCGAGAAAACTAAACCCGTGCGGCGAGAAACCTCCTCGTGTCCGCCCCGATGACAGTACACCCTCTGGTCTCCAGTGGTTCGTCATGGAAGTGAACTACCGCCTCGACGGGGTCGTCAAAGCGGCGGTGGCCTCGGCTTGGAAGGACCTGGAGGATTACGCGCATGGACGATCAGCTCCTCCAGTGGTCCCCGTACTTGTCGGAGGCGACGACCTCACTGTCTATGTGGAAGGACAGTTCGCGATCCCGTTCGCGGAATCATACGTTCGTCACTATGAGCAGCTGACCGGCGAGGACGAACTCCTTAGCAAGCTCGCAGTTATCGCCAACGCGCCGAAACAGGGCCCTCTCACGGCCTCGGCAGGCGTGGCCATTGTGGGTCGTAACTTCCCGTTCCACATCGCCTACGACTTGGCGGAGGGCTTGGTCTCGCGCGGGAAGAAGCTCGGCAAGAAGAAGGATGAGGCTCCCTGTTCAACGATCGACTTCCACGTCCTGCGCGACGCGACGGTGCTCGACCCGGAGGAGACGTTGGCCGAGTACAAGGGCCGCACGCAGCGTCCCTTCCTGGTCGGCCACTACGCGCCGGAGCGAATCGGGGAAGCCACCACGACCTCGTCCACTGCGAAGAGTCTGCAGACACGGGATCAGTGGAAAGAAATTCTCCGCACGGTCGCAGTCTTCGATGGCAAGAAACCAGACAACCCCACGCAGACCACCGGCGACCCGTTCCCGCGTGCCCGCGCGAACCGCATCGTGAAGCTCCTCGCGGAAGGAGAGGGAGAGAAGGCTGCAACAGAGTGGGACTACGCGCTACAGAATGCCCCCAGTGCTGGACGCCTCGCCAAACAGTTGAAGCTACTCCCGCCTCATTCGTCGAGTTCCGATGAGGCTGGCAAGGCCCTCGAGCAGATCAAGTGGCTCCTGGACCTCATCGACCTGTCTGAGAACTTGCCCGAGGGGTACCTCGCTTCCCGGATTGGGAGCAAAGGCGCCGACGGCACCAACTCCCAGAGAACAGCGACTGATTCCACCGAAGGAGGTGCCCAGTGACCACCAATTCACCTACCGCAAGCGGCCACGTGACCATCGTGTTCACGTCTGACTGGGGCGTATCCACGGGCGTGGGCCAGGCGGGACGCACGCACTCAACACTTGAGCGTTGCGGCGACGACCCGGTCGTGCGCGGCACGGTCATCACGGGTGTCCTGCGAGAGCAGGCGATGCTGGCGGCGAAGGCCCTCGACGGGCCAGACGAGGAGTCCCCGAAGAAGTGGACCAAGTTCGCCCTGTGGCTCTTCGGCCAGGACCCCGATGGCAAGCAAGGCTCAACTCCCCACCCGCGTCACATTCTCTTCACGGACGCCACCCCGGCCTCGCCGATCCCAGTCCACGACACGGTGTCCCTCTCCATCGACCCAACCACGGGGACGGCGCGCGATCAGTTCCTGCGCTTCACGGAGCGTGCGGCGGCCGGCATCCTCACGGGTACGTTCACGCTCATCGACGAGGCCGAGGATGAGCGCTCCCTTCAGCAGACTATTGAGGCGGCACACTTCCTCCTGGGGGTCGCGGGCCTCATGGTCCGAGGCATCGGCTCGGGTCGCAGCGGAGGCGACGGCGAGTGCACGGTGGCAGTCAGCGACAAGGACTACACGAAGACTGACCTGCAGGATGAGAAAGCCGCCGACGCGCTGACACGGATCCTGGCGAACCGAGATAACGACGACAGCCCCACATATTCGTCGGCAGACGTGAAGACCGTCGCAGATCACCTGCGGGGGCGCGTTCAGGAGAGCTTGCGGGAGATCCCAGCCCTGCCAAAGGATCTCCCGAAAGACAGCCCCCAAGACATCAAGATTCGCAATTCTCAGCAATCAGAATCCGAGCACACGACCTGGTACGAAACGTCCCTCGACATCGTTCTTGAATCTCCTGTTGTTTCCTACGAGGTCCCTTTCTCGAACGAGGTCCGTTCGTTGGACTTCCTGCGCGGAACTGTGTTGGTCCCGTGGCTGCACGGGCTGCTGCGCAAGAACTACCCGGGCAATGCCCTCGTGAACTCCGCTATCGTCAGCGGCGACCTGCGTATCAGCGATGCGCTACCGGTTTACAGGGAAACCCCCGGGCTGCCCATTCCTTTCGTTTTGGAGAATGAGAAGGTTCCCGAGGACAAACAAGACGATAAACAACCCTGCACACTCTTCAACAGGCATATCCCAATCAACGATCAGGTATGTGGAGACCACACGATCCCCACTCGTGGCCGCTATCTATTCGTTAAGTCGAGCGGTGCTCCCGTCGCGGGTTGGATCGGGAAGCCCTCGCTGATTGGTCGACAGTCGACGGCGATCAATTCGGAGACGGGCGCAGCGAAAGATGGACAGCTGTTCCTGGTGCGTGCTCTGCCTGCCGGGTTGAGGCTGCGCGCCTCGGTTGTCGTGTCGAAACAGCTACTGAGCGCACTTCGCGGCGCCGATGCCACATCCGCAGCTTCACCTCTTACGCTCGACCTCGGTATTGCTGAGCAGCTAGCCTTCCTCGGATCTCGCAAGCTCACGGGGACCTTCGGTCGCGCCCGCTGCACCGTTGGCACTACCTTCACCCGCGTGGGAAGCACCCCGCCACCGGTAGAAGGTCCTGTCACCGATGAGGGAACCCAGGCCTCGTCCTGCGAACACACCGAGGTTGTGTCTCTGTGGTTCACATCCGACCTGCTCGCACGGTCGAGCACTCTGGGACCGGGCGGGAGCGTCGAGGATCTGGAGCTTGCCTTCAGGCGGGCCAACGTTCCGGTCACGGTCGTTCAGGAGAGCCCCAATCAGGACTCGGACGACAAGAATCGTAAACGGATTCTGACTGCGATCCGACACCGGCGTGTGGACTCGTGGTCGCCGAGGGATAACGCACCTCGCGCCACGCGGCTGGCGATCCAAGCGGGTTCAGTAGTCCAAGTGCGTATCTCCCCGCAGGATCTGGGGGCACTCGAGACACTCGGGCATATCGGCGTCGGTGAGCTCACGCCCCAGGGATACGGCCGCTTCCTCGTGGACTCCCCCGTGCTGGCGGAAGCGACGCTGCCCTTATTCAAGACCGAGAGTAAGAGCTTTACAGCACCAACGGAGGCTGTCTCATGACCATCTACCGCTACGACATGACGATCCCCGTGCGCGTCGTCTCCGCACTGCACTCCGGCGGCGTCGATGAAGCACCTGAGCGCCCCATAACCGACGAGGACGGCCGGACTGTGCAGCCGAACGCTTTCGTGCGCAATGGGCTGGGCGAGGCAATCCTGCCGGGGCGCTCCATCAAGGGAGCCATTCGTGCCGCGTTTGAAGAACACATGAATGAGCTTCGCTTCAGCATGGAAGAGCTCAAGAGCCTGTGGGGCGGTGAGATGCGTCGGGAGGTCGGTACTCGCAAAGAGCAACGTGGCATCGGAACCGACAAATCCCTCCCACTGCGGGCAAGCGCCCTCACCTTCCACCACGCCGTGGTATGGGACCGCGCTAGTGGTGACCTCCCCCACCGCATGAGCACGGCCATTGACCGCGCCACCGGCGGGGCCGCAGACGGTGCACTTTTCGCGTACGAGTACCTGCCCGTGGACACGACTTTCAAGATCCGAATCAGTGCCGAGGCTCGGGAAAAGAAACAGGAACCGCGCAATGAAGGAGAAACTCAAGCGCCAGCACCAACGAGTGATGCCACGGCGGGAAGCTCACCCGCAGACTCAAAGCTGGTTGAGAAAGCCCTTAAGGAGATTGTAACTCTGATCGACAGCGAGCTCATTAGCCTCGGCGGTAGGACAGGATCAGGGTGGGGCCGTATCAAGTTGAACGGCACTGCGACGTACCGCGTTCAGTCTGTAGTGCAATCGAAGAAGGGCGGGCTAAAGAACACACTCGATCAGTTACTCGACCTATCCGAACCGAAAAAACTGACACCAGATAAACACTCAAGTTATCGCCCCTCACGTTCAACCATCGAAATTCAGTGGCAGGCTCCGTCGGGGTTGTTCGTCGGAATGAACAAACCCGACGGCATCAAACCCTCGAAAGAGGATACGGTACCCGCAGCGCCACTGCGCAACTGGCACCTGGATGACAAGCATCGCGCCGATCACGGGGATGTTACTTATCCGAAAGTCGCACATGAGGATAAGGCCTCGCTGTTGCTCCCGGGTACGTCGATCCGCGGTGCGTTGCGGTCTCACTGTTCTCGCATTGCTCGCAGCATCGTCAGCGACAGCGATCGCTGCGGCGAACTCACGATGGCAGAGGATGTACACAAGCAGCTCGCCGCAGATCCGCTCCTTGTGCGTTACTTGTTCGGGACAACCGAGTACCGGGGAGCGGTCCGCGTCCACGACTGCGAAGGGCAGATCCCAACACAAGAGGAAAAGGATAAGCCTCTTAAGCTCACACGCAACGCGATCGACAGAGTTACCGGGAGCGCTGCCCACGGAGCGTTGTATTCGGAGCTGCTGTATCCGCATGCTGCATGGGATTCGATTCAGATCGACGTTGACCACGCCCAACTCTGCCGAAATATTCGCCAGGACCCTGGTGGTTTCGTGCTTCCAGCCCCCTCGTCATCGGACAAGGATTATGAGCTTCCAGACTTCAAGATCCGCCTGCGAGCAGCTATCCTTCTGCTGACCATGGCAGTCACCGACCTCTGCGAGGGAGTCCTCCCTCTTGGTGGAGGGACAGGCGGAGGCCTCGGCTTCATCGAGGTCTTCCGAGTATCTTTCATCGGATTGCCAGACGCTACGTCACCAGTTGAGATTCCCTTCGAGGTGCCCGATCACCCCGAAGATTCTCACGAGGTGCACGAGGCTCTTTCGGACTTTGCACGAAATATTCTGACGAGTGTAATCTCTGCTTTCGACGAGAAGTGCCCGGAGGTGACATCGGCAGAGCACACTGCAATCAATCTGATTCGAAAGTGGGTGGGCTCAGAATCCGATGGCGATCAAGAGAGCTCTGCAGCTCAACGTATTCGACCGACGCAGGTGCGGATCAACTGGAACTCGCCAAGCGGTGTGTTCGTACACGACCCTCAGTCAGATGACGGAAATACCCAACATCCCCTGAGGGTTAAGACTGCTGGCAAAAGCACGGCGGACAGTACAGCTCCCCTGTTGATCCCCGGTACCTCAATTCGCGGTGCGCTGCGCTCCAGGTGTTCGCGGATCGCTCGAACGGTACTGTATGCCGATAATCCCCCATCACAGGTCGAGAGCTTCACTCAGGCGGATAGCGATAACAACCAAGTACCCATCGATATTCACGAGCAACTGGCCAAAGAACCACGGCTCGTGCGTTACATGTTCGGTACCACCGAATATCGTGGGGCAGTTCGAGTCCGAGACTGTACGACAAAGGACACTGGACCATCCGTCACGGTCACTCATAATGCAATCGACCGGTGGACAGGCGGAGTCGTTGAGGGGCTGCTGTTCAACGAGGTGACGTATCCGCACGCCACGTGGAATGACATCGTGATCGAGGTTGACACCGCACGTCTTCTTCAGAATGTGAAGACAGACTCGGGTATCGGCGGCCTATCACTCGATGAGTGTATACCCTTCGCCCGAGCGTCCTGGTGTCTCCTGTGTATTGCCCTAGCGGAACTCAGCGCGGGCACACTTCCGCTCGGAGGCAGGACAACCCGAGGCCACGGCCAGATTCAGGTAAATCGTATCGAAATCCTGAGTGCCGACGGTCACGTTGTGAATACTCCTATAGGGCCAATCTTGTGGGAACATGCCGACGCAAATACAGACGATGTACGCGGAGGGACCATAACTCTTCTGGCTTATCTGAGAGACGAGCCGGAGAAGCAAAACGCATATGACGGCTGGAGCAAGTGTTTGCAAAGACTTGAAGAGCCAACATACGAGGCCTCCACTCCTAATGAGAGCGACAAGCAATGAACGAGACAGATATCGGTAACCACGGTCGCGCAGCAAACCTACTCCCCTGCCACCTAACGACCACCAATCACATAATCGATAACGCGACTGCGCTCGCTGCGCATATCAATGCAAAATTTGCTGCCCACGAGTTCGTCGGCATTGTGTGGACAACCAACGGTACGCACCGAGTGCCGGATGTAAAGTCCACAAGCTTCGATGACTCACGCACTTACGAGATACGTTTCTGGCGGGTCATTGACAGCGACAACACGGACTCAACGCTTGCTCACGAGTTCCGTTGGGTAAACGGCGTGGGTGCCGTTGAACTGACACTCACCAGGGATGCGCCCGACGCAGCTTCCGAAGGCTCGGAGCCAAAATCCGTCAGCGGATGGTTCCACAAGGTGAGCTATCTGCAGCACGAGGCTGCTGCGAGCAGCTTAGATGCGCATGCCTCCAACACTGGCACTGGTCAGTCAGACCAAGGCCAAGAAAACGCCGCCACAAATCCGATGACGGCAGTCGAGTTCATCCAAGCAGACGATAACTACGGAAACATGGTCGTGGCCGACCAGCTATTCACAGGGAAGTGGGCATAATGAGAACCTTCCATCACGCATACAACGGAATTCCGACGCGAAGGGGCGGCGCCCCCTTCTTTAAGGACGGGGAACCCGCTACGCTAGACCACCTTGCCCGAGACACTTACTCCGGTACACTCAAACTAACGATAGAGGTCGAAACCCCGCTGATCACCGCCTGGCGCGACCCCAACGGAAGGCTCGTCGTACCCTCCGCAAGCGGGGAAAAGAAAGGCGCACTCACTGACGACGACGCCATTATTCCCGCATCTTCCCTCAAGGGCGTTCTTTCATCTGCATACGAAGAGGTAACACAATCACGGTTTAGAGTATTTGACAACGATGAACGACGACCTCAATTTCGCTACACAACCGATCACCCTCAAAGGTGGCAAAATAATGATATTCCACCCTGGAAACATGGATTTCTACGAGTAAAAGACGGAGATGAGGGTCCCGAGTGGAGCATCCACCTACAACAATGCGCACTCCTTCCAGATTCAAGCGATGCAGAAGTAGATTTCACTGGCACACGAGAAGGTGAAAGTGTGGATGATCTACTCACACGTCTTCGATTGCGCACACCACACCTCAGCCAAGTAGCTTCATTCGAAGCATTTAAACCGGAACGCCCAAAGAGAGAAAAACGGTGGCCAAAACAGAAACCAGAACAGGGAACAAAACTGGTCGTTTCCAAAATTGAAGATATCAACATATGTACCTCAAAGTCACCCGAAGAGGCAGGACTACAGTACATCCAGTGCAGAGGCTATGTCGTTCGTCTAACAAATGTTCCCGAGTCTGGAATTCTCACCGATGACGATAGACTCATTAAGACAAAGCACAACGAGTACATCTTCTACACAAACACAGCTGCGCCCAAACCAAGGCGAATTCACCCTGATGAGATTAACCCATTTGTGGCCACTATCTTAGAAGCAGCACGCATTGCTATCCCCTACTATCTCAAAAACAAGAAAGCACGCCACACTCTAATCGATAGCGCAATTCGACACATTGAGAATGAATTTGGCGACATTCAGAACAAGAGTGCGCTGACCACTGAAAGCATCTACAAATTCCTACTCTCTGCGGCTGGACACGAACCCGGAGTGCCTGTCTTTGTAAGAAGACGCTCGAATGACCAGTGGGAAATGGCGTTCTCCCAGCTGGGCCGCTCAACCACCCCAGGAAGCCTCTCCCCGTCACAACTGGCAGAAAGAGGCAACATCTATCCAGCACGGTCAGTTGCTGAGGCGTCTGCCGCTGACCGCCTCTGGGGTTTCGTTACCCAAGATCCCAGCGACGACGTTTCAGCAGCTCTCAAAGGAAGAATCTACTTGACAAACGCACACTTGCAGTCGCAAGAAGATAAAACATATCTGCAGCGTGCAGAGACAGGTAAGGGTTGGATACCTCCAATTCTAGCTGGACCAAAACCATGGACAGCACAGCCGTACCTTCGAAGCACAGACGGATTAGGAATCTTCGATACAGAACGATCTGAATGTTTCACCGATCAGCATTCACTCATCAGAAAGACTTACCCAACGCATCGCTTTCTTCTAAGCCATGGGAGACAGCCCTTCTTTAGTGGAAGAGGCACATCCCGCAAGCCAACTAGCTCTGAAGTCCTTATCGGTTCATATGTCAATTCCGGTGCCGTATTTGAATCAACATTACGTTTTGAAGGACTCACCGCAAAGGAGATTTCAACTATCCTCTGGCTGCTCACACCAGAGAACCTTGTCCCCAAGAGCGTGCAAAAGACTGATGAAAAAGGATACTTCCATCTTGGGTTAGGCAAACCCCTCGGCCTAGGAACAGCATCTATTTCCGCGGAAATTCTTTTTCTTCAGGATTCTCAATCACTGGCTGACGGCTACAAAGATCTCAATACGGTTCTATGCCAGAACATATGCGAAGATAGCAATGACGACGGGAAGACCACGAACGAGATTCCCGAATCTATTTCACGTGCACTTCCTGACGCCATCAAAGAACATTCTTCACCGGCTGTACGCGCTTTCGTGCGCTCCGCTTACGGCTGGAAGGAGGACCAAGACAAAAACCTAAAGAGGGACCCTGTTTCATACACGCCTTACCCAGATTCTGAAAAGAAGTCGCCAATCATCGACTACTTCAAGGATTATGAGCAGAAGCGAATCAAGGGCGAGACTCAGGACTTCAGCTTCAGGATGAGAACACTCGAAGAAACAGACAACGAGTATACGAGTGCGAGCTACCCAACCGCAACAGTGTCTAGTACACAAGTACAACAGACCCCCAGGAGCAACGCTACACACAATACGTCTTCAACCCCCAAGGGGAAGGGGTCCGTACCCCCGCCAGGACCCGGCCCCTATCAGGTTCCACGCCACTAGCTCCCCCTCACCACACTCCCCTACACAACCCCACATCGTCCAGCGCTATGGCCGCGCCGAGTATGTCGGCGTGGTCGGCGCAGGATGAGCAGATGGGGTAGATGTGGATGACGTCGTCGGTCTCTGAAATGAGGGCGGCGAGCCGAGCACGCACGCGAGCCAGCGTGGCAGTGTCGAGGCGAAGCTGGAATACGGATTCTTGGATGCGGTAGCCCCAGGATTCCAGTGTTTTGGCGACGCGGAGCCGCCGTTTGTTGTCGGCGATGTCGTAGGCGATGATGTAGATCATCGCCAGGCGACCCCACTCCACTGGTAGTCGGGGTCGGCGATGGCGCGCGCCAGCATCTGCGCGGAGTGGGCGATGTGTCTGCGCCACGATCCTGAGTACCCAGGGAGGGCACCGGTCACGGATCGCTGCACCCCCGCCTCGTACGCGTCGACGAGAATTTTCTTGCCGTCGCCGCCCAACCAGACTCCCCCGGCCTCGGCCTCGACGACGCCGTGTTCGGGCCGGAGTTTGTGTGTGCGCAGGAGTGCCATGACGGTTTGGTCGACCAGGAGTGGGCGGAACTGTTCCATGAGGTCCAGCGCCAGGCTGGGGCGTTTGTCGGTAGGCGCGTGCGCGACGCCGAGGGACGGTTCGAGCCCGGCGGCGTGGAGCGCGCCGACGCATTCGGACAGTAGGATCGCGTACCCGTAGGACAGGGCGGCGTTGGGTAGGTCGCGGGGTGGGCGTCGGCTGCGCCCGTCGAAGGTGACGTCGGCGGGCACGCACGCGGAGAGCGCGTCGAAGTAGGCGTTGGAGCACGCACCCTCAATGCCCATGACTTCGTCAAGCGTGCGCGCGCCCGCGAGGGAGCGCCGCCACGCGTGCATGTGCGCGGTCGTGTCGG
>ERZ773001.795-NODE-795-length-11603-cov-24.9141_pt1 | contig 11603 bp, 14 predicted proteins | sample MGYA00511673_ERZ773001 | MGnify/ENA primary metagenome ERZ773001 (study PRJEB29015, sample SAMEA2738091) | human oral metagenome | biome: human oral; feature: human-associated habitat; material: saliva | place: China | collected 2162 ... | reverse complement strand
GTTTTATTGTTTTTTGAATTTGAATTATCTGTATAGTTAAATTTAATATAAACAGCTATAACTATAACTACGATTGCAACGAATAAAAAAATAGGATTTAAAATAAGTTTGAAAATAGGTTTAAATTTTTCAGCAAATTTCTTTACTTTTTTATTATTTTTTTTCATATAACACCATAATGATTGATGAATTTGATAATATTTTTACACCATCTAGAATGCGGATAAAAATATCCGCACTCCAATACACAATTTTAATGCGCCGCCCATTCAATCGAGTTCAAATCAATCCCGTCTTTGAACATCTCCCACAGCGGCGACAGTTCGCGCAGTTTGCCGATTTTGGATTTAATCAGTTCTGCCGCGAATTGCACTTCTTCTTCGGTGGTCATGCGGCCGAAGGTGATGCGCAGGGAAGAGTGCGCTAATTCGTCGTTGCGGCCGAGTGCGCGTAAAACGTAGCTTGGTTCAAGGCTTGCGGAAGTACAGGCGGAGCCGCTGGATACGGCGAGTTCTTTCACTGCCATAATTAGGCTTTCGCCTTCGACGAAGTTGAAGCTGACGTTCAGGTTGTTTGGAGCACGGTGTTCGAGGTCGCCGTTGATGTAGACTTCTTCGATGCCTTCGATACCTTTGAGGAAGATATCGCGCAGTTTCAAGTAGTGCGCAGTGTCTTGTGCCAATTCTTCTTTGGCAATGCGGAAGGCTTCGCCCATGCCGACGATTTGATGGGTCGGCAATGTGCCGGAACGGAAACCGCGTTCGTGGCCACCGCCGTGCATTTGGGCTTCGAGGCGGACACGTGGTTTACGGCGTACATACAGGGCGCCGATGCCTTTAGGGCCGTATACTTTGTGACCGGACATGGACAGCAAATCAACTTTGGCGGCTTCAACATCGACAGGCACTTTGCCGCATGCTTGTGCTGCGTCAACGTGGAAAATGATTTTGCGTTCGCGGCAGATTTCGCCGATGGCAGGAATATCTTGAACCACGCCGATTTCGTTGTTTACCCACATGACGGAAACGAGGATGGTGTCTTCGCGGATGGCGGCTTTCAGTACGTCTAAATCAACCAAACCGTTTTCTTGTACGTCCAGATAAGTTACTTCGTAACCTTGGCGTTCGAGTTCGCGCATGGTGTCGAGCACGGCTTTATGCTCGGTTTTTACGGTGATGAGGTGGTTGCCTTTAGATTTGTAGAAGTGAGCCGCGCCTTTGATGGCGAGGTTATTGGACTCGGTTGCGCCGCTGGTAAAAACGATTTCTTTAGAGTCGGCGTTAATCAGGGCTGCAATGTCTGCACGTGCTTTTTCTACGGCTTCTTCTGCTTCCCAGCCGAAGCTATGGCTGTTGGAGGCTGGATTGCCGAAAATATCGGACAGGTAGGGAATCATTTTTTCGGCAACGCGGCGGTCAACGGGAGTGGTGGCGGCGTAGTCGAGGTATACGGGGGTTTTGACGGTCATGGTTTGCTCTTTCGTTTGGTCATCTGCCTGCGGTCTTTGCCGCAAGTCGGTTTAATGAATGTGTGTAAAGGTAACGACATGACTGCTGTCGCTGCAGTTTTTTTGTTCAATGATGCTTTGCAGCGTAACGCCGCTGAGGTAATCATTGATGGTTTTGTTTAAGTTTTCCCAAAGGTCATGGGTCAGGCAGGGGGCGCCGTGGTTGCAGTTTGCTTTGCTGCCACACTGCGTGGCATCCAGCCGGTCTTCGGCTGCGGAGATGATTTGTGCAATATTGATTTGCTCGGCGGGAGCGGCAAGGATGTAGCCTCCGCCGGGGCCGCGTAGGCTTTCAACCAATCCGGCACGGCGCAGCTTGCTGAATAATTGTTCGAGGTAGGAAAGCGATATGCTTTGTCGTTCGCTGATGGCACTGAGTTTGACAGCGCCGGTTTGCGCGTTCATCGCCAAATCTATCATGGCGGTTACTGCAAATCGCCCTTTGGTAGTCAGTCTCATGGTGTGGTTGCCTGTGTGGGGCGTTTTTATTAGTGGGGGAATTGTCTAATATCTGAGTGTTTCAGTCAAGTATGTGGCGGCTCGGTTTGATTGTTTGTTTAAATGGTGGCATTGGCTGATTTTAAAATCGGAAAATATTTTCTTTATTTTTCTGTAATTTGGATTTAAGGCCGTCTGAAAAAAGGCTATCAACCCTACAAATATCAGGGTTAAAATGTTTTGATTTAATATTGATACTGATATAGATTATCAAAATTATTCTTAAAATTTAGTTGTTTTGATGGAGTAAAATAATGAGGTGTTTGAAATGTTCAGACGGCCTTGATCGTCCATCTTTACCTTAACAGAGGCAATCGACCATGAAATCTGATTTAAGCAAAATAACCTGTATCGAAGACTTGCGCCTTGTTGCCAAACGTAAAATGCCGCGTATGTTTTATGACTATATTGACTCAGGCTCTTGGACGGAAACCACTTATCGTGAAAATACTTCGGATTTTAAAGACATCCGTTTCCGTCAAAAAGTATTGGTTGATATGGAAGGACGCAGCCTTGAGACTAAAATGATCGGACAGGATGTGAAAATGCCGGTAGCGATTGCACCTACCGGTTTCACAGGCATGGCGCACGCCGACGGCGAAATCTTGGCAGCACGGGCGGCAGAAAAATTCGGTATCCCGTTTACGCTGTCGACCATGTCCATTTGTTCGATTGAAGATGTGGCTGAAAACACCAGCTCGCCGTTTTGGTTTCAGCTTTATGTGATGCGCGACCGCGAGTTTATGGAAAACCTGATTAAGCGTGCGAAGGATGCCAAATGTTCGGCTTTGGTATTGACAGCCGATTTGCAGGTTTTGGGTCAACGCCACAAAGACATTAAAAACGGCCTGTCTGCGCCGCCGAAACCGACCATCGCCAATTTAATCAATCTGGCAACCAAGCCCGAATGGTGCATGAAAATGCTGAATACGGAACGCCGTACCTTCCGCAATATCGTCGGTCATGCGAAAAATGTGGGCGATTTGTCTTCGTTGTCTTCATGGACTTCCGAACAATTCGACCCACGCCTGAGCTGGGACGATGTGGCGCGCATTAAAGATTTATGGGGTGGCAAGCTGATTATCAAAGGCATTATGGAACCTGAAGACGCGGAAAAAGCAGCAAAAAGCGGAGCGGACGCATTGGTTGTTTCCAATCATGGCGGCCGTCAGCTTGACGATACCGTGTCTGCCATTAAGGCTTTGCCTGATGTGGTCAGCGCGGTGGGCAGCGACATCGAGGTTTGGATGGACAGCGGTATCCGCAGCGGTCAGGATATTTTGAAGGCTTGGGCTTTGGGTGCGAAAGGTACGATGATTGGCCGGGCGTTCCTGTATGGTTTGGGTGCGTATGGTGAAGAAGGCGTAACCCGTGCGCTGGAAATCCTGTATAAAGAAATGGATATTTCCATGGCGTTTACCGGTCACCGCAATATTCAAGATGTGGATTCCAGCATTTTGCGTTCCACGCGTTGGCATCAAGATGAATTTTAATTTTTGAACATAAGAAAAGATGCTACTTTAATCGTCCAGCCCTATTTTGAGTGATTTTCATAGGATATTGATTTTTATTGATATTTATTTTATGTAATTACGCAGGGCGCAAGCGTTTTAAGCTGTTTTTGCTTGACATTCAGGCAAAAACAGCTTTGTTATTTTGTGCAAACTCTAGGTAGGTTTGTAGCGTTCAGGATTGTAAGTTTTTTGTGTTTTGTAAACGTAGTAGGCCACGACAAGCAGCTTACGCATAAGCGCACCTAATATCAGCATCTTTGGTTTATTCTTGGCTTTCAAACGTTTAACAAAATCGGGAAAGTAATTCCTGTTGAGCGCAACCATAGCAGGCATGAACAGGGCTGATTTTAGCCGTCTGTTTCCGTAGCGCGTCATGCTTGAACGACCTTTTACGCTAGTTCCTGATTCTTTTTGTTGCGGATTCAAGCCGGCAAAGGCGGTAAATTGATTGGCGGTTTTAAAGTCGCCGCTAAGTAAATAGTTTGTAAGTATGGCAGCTGTTAGTTTGCCAATGGCTGGAATGGTTTGCAGACGATCTGAAACAGCTTTCAAGTCTTGATTGCTATTTGTGATTGCCTGTATTTCTGCTTCGACTTGCTGAATGTGTTGATCCAATTCTTGGATTTGAGCTTGATGAATTTTTCGAACAAAACCGTCTTTAGCGACTTTCAGCCTGTTCTTTTGGGCGGTCTTTTGGGTTTTGAGCTGTTCGTACAGAGCCAATAGGCGTTTCAAGCGGTAATGACCTATGCTTATTTTTTGCCGAGAGGGTAAGTCTTTGGGCATGGCCGTATGACAATATTCGGCAATAAGCCTTGCATCTTGTTTGTCTGTTTTTGTGCGGTGAAAGCGGCTTTTGCCGTATTCGCTGATTTTGTATGGGTTGATAACGGATACGGTGTAAAACTGGCCGATATAGTCGGCAACGTCTTCAAAGTAATTGCCGGTTGCTTCCATGCAGATATGCAATTCACATTCAAAACCGTCAAGCCAGGCTTTGAAGCTTTCAAAGCCATTGATGCTGTTGTCAAACAGGGCTTGCTTACATTGACCGTTGACAATAGCGGCAGCGTCAAAGGTGTTTTGCGATATATCTAAACCGACAGCGTTTCTCATAATTTCCCTTACTATGCAGATTCACACTTTTATGTGTTCTTTGATGCTACTCAATTTTCAGACAACAAAAAAACGCCCTCTTCATCTTTTCTACAGTCTGATGACTTAGGCCGTTTCAAGATGGGCGTTTTTCGGTTCGGGTAGCTAATCCGAACCTGTAAACCGTCTGAATAAAAGGGCTTACAGCTTCGGATAGTTATCCTAGTATTCAAGTAGCGGGCGTTCCCGCACCCCGTGCTACTTTTTACCATATTGATTCCGCCTTTAGGGCTACATCAACACAGTAAAAAGCAGCTTAATTAATTAGATCCGACAGTCCCTCCACGTTGCTGGAATTGTTCCCCTGCCTCTACATAGCCGTCATACATGAGATTTTGCGGAGATTTTCCGCCAAGTGCTAAAACTTGACTATTGTCATTGGATTTGGCTTGGTTTTGGGGCTGTGTTGCCTGGGTAGTTTGTGTTTTATCTTTGTACGGGTTAAATGGCAAACCGTTGCGTACGTAGTCTTTGCACATTGTTTTTGTGATTTCTTTTAGCGGCGTTCCTTGGTCACTGTAACATGTACAACCACTATTACCACCTTCAACGCAACCGGCGATGTATTCAAACGTTTTAACTTGTCTTACATTGTCATAAATTGGTTTACTTTCAGGTTTTTCGGCTAGAGTAGGTACAAAATCTTCAGGCTTAAGATTTGAATTTATATCTTGCGGACTTTTAGATTGGTCAGTTTCAGGAATTGACTGTGGTTCACTTGCAGAGGAATCAGAAACAGATTGAACTACTTCAGATTGGCCGCTACCTTGTTTATAAATCTGATAGACGTTGAAACCTTTCCAGGCCATAAAACCCAAAATAGCTACTAAAGCCCAAACAGCAAGCGGAATGTTCTTTTTAAACTTCTGATGCTGGCTGGATGATTTGTAATATTTAAACGCTTCTTTTGGCGGCTTCCAGCTTGATGATTCAACGCCTGTTACTGCGGCAGGATTATCTAGGCTGGTAACGCATTTGTACCAGGTATATTGCTTCATACCCACTGCCTTACGTTCAAGGTGTGTATGTTTTGACACAAGATTGCGTACAAATACGTCAAGCTGACTTGGGTGCTGGGTCATCAAGATAACTGTATGGCCGTAATGGCGGAGTTCGGTTAATTCTTGGATATAAGGCGGAACAGGACGACCGGCAGCGCGAACAGGATAGGTATAGTGCGCCTCATCGACAATTAAGACGGCGCCTTGCGGAATAATATCTCGCAACGGCGCAGACATGATTTCTTCTTCAGTGAGTTCATGCGCGTTAAATTTACGTTTATCCAATCCGTCGATATGGCAGAAATAGAGCGGGCGATCTACTTCCGTACCATCTTCAAGCTTCATCTTAAACAAACCGTCTTCATTGTTCAGAATCATGGACACGACACGCGAGGTTTTACCTGTGCCCATATTTCCGGTAAACAAATAAATCATAACGCTACCTTGGCATAATAAAAGTTAATTTATTTAATGTATTCATTCCAATATAAAAGCTGAATGCGCCGAATAAATAACCAAGACCTTGGCCAAAACCACCGATTAAAAGTAAATTAAGAATATCAGACGGCATAGAATTTATGGCATTCAATGTGTAATCTTTAAATTTATTTAGCGCAATAATATAGCCTGCATATGTTACAAACGTCATGCCAGTAGCAATAATTATTCTGACAATTAGCATTTTGAGCAAAATTGCCAATAAAGGTATAAGACCTGCAAGTAATGGCATAAGTACCTCTTATTTCCTCAAAGACCCAAAAACAATAAAAGCGGACATGATGATGAATCCGAGCAGAACAGCAAAACGGACTTTTTCCATGAAAACACAAAGCGGTTCATAGCTGATTTGTACCGGCTTCCTCCAAATGTTGAAACTTTTTGGCTGAGGACAAACGCCATTTGGCGGTAGGAAATCGTCTGACGACCATGTCCTATCATCGGTAGTTTGAGGAATACTTATAGCGTCAAACATTCCCTCTTCAGGCTTGCCCATTTTGTCACAAGCTAAAATGTCTGGAAAAAAATCACAAAGTAAGCCTTTTGATTCTTCTTTCTTGTCATCTTTTTTGTCATCTTTTTTGTCATCTTTTTTGTCATCTTTTTTGTCATCTTTTTTGTCATCTTTTTTGTCATCTTTTTTATCTTCTTTCCTTTTATCAGATGGATCATCATCCGGATCAGGCTTATCATCCGGACGTTTATCAGGCTTATCATCTGAATCGGGTTTATCATCAGGTTTTTTATCGGGCTTTCCATCGGGATTACCGTCAGGTTTTCCATCAGGATTACCATCAGGTTTAGATTTAGGTGCTTCTGGACTACCTGGATCAAGATCAGGACGCTGCGTTGTTTCAACTTTTGCAGTTGAGTTGCCATTTGAATCTTGGCCGAAAGTAATGGTAATTTGCACCGGCTTGCCATTTTCGGGAGTGACAGGGCCAATGGTTACGACTGTTCCGGCAGGAACTTTAATGTTTTCTTGATATTCAGGTTTACCCGTACCTTCTACAAAGGGCGTAGGGTTTGCGTCAATTGATGGGGTAGAAATTTGTAGGAATTTTTCATTTGTCAAAACTTCTGTATCTCTCATGCTTAAAGTAAAGTTAATTACACTTCTTCCGTCACTACCTCTTTTAACTGAACAACCACCTCCATTTAAATTAAATTGACATCCGTCTAAATGATAATATTCCCAAAATTTAGAATTTGAATCTTTATCTAATTCCTTTTTGCGTTTTTCCCAAAAAGGGCCAGCCAGTTTTTCCATTTGGCCTTTCATAAGTTCTTCTGCTTCGCTTTTGCTTTTACCGCCTTTTTTGTAAGCACTTAAAACAGAACTATCTACACCATAACATGAAACTTTTTGTACTCTGTCGCTACTATCTCTAACCCAAATACAATTTCGCGCCGGCCATTCTTTTAGGAATTCTTCGCTAGCTTCATTCCATTTGTAGCCTTCAAATTCAAGATCAGATTTAACAACTTGATAAGCATCATATGCATATGATGCAGCACCAACATAAGGAACAGCTTTTAGACCAAGTTTTGCGCCTGCTTTTACCAGGCCAAATGCGCCTGAAAGGACTGCTTTTCGGGATACTCGTGCTTCTAACGTTACAGGTACAGTTGAGGCAGAGCGGAAACCGGTGGAGGCTTCACGGACGTGAAGTGATTTATCAAATCTTGAAACATATTCATGATGAAACTTAGGTCCATTATTATCAAGATACATCCAAGGTCGTATCCCATTCTGATTAAATCCGCCAGCCGGTACACGCATACGACCATTTTTTTCAACGTGTATATCGACATCAGCGAACGAAAAATTAAACCCTAAAAGTATAACGACCGTAATAAAAAGCCGTTGTAATATCTTCATCATAATGTTCAGACCACTCAAACCCATCTTTTGTGAAATTCACTTTCAGAATTGAACAATCTTCAAAAAATACAATTACTTCATCTAAGTAACTTCTGTTCAAATAATATTGCATTGCGTTTTTTGCAATCTCAATAAAATTATGGAACGGATACAAATTTTTCAAATTGAATAATTCAGTCATAAACACATGACACAATTTTTCATTTGAATAATTAGGATTCGTATCTTTTTTAAATCTCAATTCTTCTTCTGAAATATAAAACATAATGCTAACTTTCGTAATGGTTGCTGAAAGTTAGATTTTGCCATTACCCGAATAGGGTATCAATCCTTAAATAAAATCGCCCCTATCAAAACAGGTACCGCCAGCTCCAAGTAAAAATAGTAATCCATCATCTAAGAACCCTTTTTAAAATGGATACAAAATACACAGAGGCCATCACGCCGAACAAAAGCCATCCTGTATCCAAACCGCTTTTCAGATTGTCACTTGGATCGCATTTGGGCAAATCGGCTTTAATCGTCTGTCCGTTCAGTTTCCATACTGTGCCGTTGTACTCAGGTTTGATAATTTTGCCGTCTTGGGTGATTTGAGGTACTACCAAGCTGAAATAGACGTTTTCAGCTTGGCTTTGCTCAAGACATTTATTCCCGACTTGGTAGTACATCTTAATTACCTATTAGCGCAACAAGCGTTTCACGATGGCAATCACGAACAGAGCGGCAAATACGCCGACTACCAACCAGCCTGCTTCAAGGCCGTCGGCTTTAGCAGATTCAATACCTGATTTTGCGGCTTCAGGCAAAGCGGCATAGGCTTGTGTAGCCAAAGCCAGAGGAGCAGCGGCAACAACGGCCAGTTTTGCGCCGTATTTACGGCAAGTGTTCATCAATTTCATGATGTTTTTCCTTTTAAAAGTGTTTGGCGGAAATGATGATATTTTTTCCAGCGACCGCCGAACGCTGAAAATCAGTCTTTCAAAAATCCGAATACGACAAATTCATATTGATTGCCGATTTCTTCCAAGCCTGCGTTAATCGCTTCTTCGAAGTCGTAGAAATAATCTGCATTCGTGATTAATTTAGTATGTCCAATATCGCCCGTATCAGGGGAGAGATACAGAAAGTCCCCTGTTGATACGGACTGAACAACATAGACTTTCTGCATTCAATCAGCCTTTCTTAATGGGTTGAAAACCAATGACTTTCAGTTTTTGGGTTTTGCCCGTAGTGACGATTTCTACGTTGAGGTTTGCTTCAATCGGAAATTGGGCGTTTCGGAACTGCTCGAAATTGGCAGAACCGCCGAAATCGTATTCAGTGGTAGAGCTGCCCAATGCGTTGCCTTGAGAGCTGTCTAAGGGAGTCGCGACAATCAGGCGGCAATAGTCGAAGTTCTTGCCTTCGATTTGTCCGTTGAATTTTTTAACGCCAACGATGTGGCCTTGAAGTTGGATGTTCATTTTTTGGTTTCCTTGTGTGATTAAACGTCTTTATGGGCAGACGCTTTAAGCCCATGAAATCGGTAGTCTTGAAAATTTGTCGTATATGAAGTTGTTATAGCTTTCTTCATCATTGACTTGTTTTTGCTGTTCAAGCTGCTTTTCCAAACTTACGTAATATTCGTACATGTCGTAAGGGTCTTTATACGGCTTGAATGCTGGCTGATTATGAATGGCTTGTGCTTTCAAAAACGCGCAGTCATATGCTTCGGGAGCTAAAGACTTGGGCAACTTGTGATGATTCGGCTCAATCAGTTCAAACAGTTTGGCTTTGTCCAATTCGGGGAAAATGAACTTCAGACCGTTGGCCGCACGTCCGAATTGTTTCTTAACCCATTCAAGATAACGGTCAGCTGAAATGACTTTGTCTTCTTTAACCGCATGTATGCGTGTTGCTTTTTGGGTGAATCGTTCGCAAATAGGATATGCACCGCCAAAATATTCGCCTGGATTCTGTAAAACTTCGAAAGGGATAACGATGTCTTTTGCTTTGAATTCAATTTCAAAGCGCGTCCATGTACTTGTTTTATCGCCCAACTGCTTGCCTTTTTCATAGACGCGGACGTATTTGGACGATTCACGGGAGCCGATACCGTAGGTCTTGCCTTTGGTCATTTTGGCTTCGTCGTCTTCTTCCCAGTCGGAGCCTAAACATTCGCCTTTGGGTTTGACATGATGGCAAGTAAACAGACCTTTATTGCGGTCTTCACGGGCTTGGTTCGGGCTGTATTCGCCGTTGAAAAAGTCTTTGGCTACGTCAACGCGGGTAATTTTTGGGCGTATTGCATTGGTCAGTAATGCGAAAAGTCGGGATTCCCAGCCTTCTTTTGCGACGCCGCAACCTGTGCCGGTCAGTTCGAAAAGGATAGTATTTTGTTGACCGCCGAAGTGAACGCGACCGTACAGGGCGTCTTCTGAACCCATCAACCAGCAACGCTCATAAAAACGACCGCCCGAACCTTTGGATTCTTTGTAGATGCCGAAACCGAAAACTTCTTCAGCAAGCATGGATGCGGCACGGATGAAATCTTCGTCTTCCAACAGACTGACTCTGACACCGTATTTATCGAAAAAGGTTTTTTCATGAAATGAAAAGCTGATTTGGTCGATAAAGGCGGAATCGGATACACCGCGACGGAGCGGAACACCTAACAGATTGCCTTTGCCATCTAAGATATAAGTTTCGTAACATTCAAAGGCTTCTTGAAATGCACCGGCGTCTTCGATTTCTGTACCCCCCCTGTTAGATGAGGGGGGCACCATCGGCGCGCGTGAATCCGCCTTTGGCGTGTCGCTTGCGCTGCCACCGCCAAAGGCGGCTATACGCGCTTTTGTGTTCAGTTCCTTTTTCATTGGAGATGCTCCTTATTCATGATTCCACTTACATATAAACGGCCATATTCGTTAGCGGCGTTTTGTGCATGAAAAAGGTGATCTGGAGAAGAAATAGGGAAATTGATGGTTTTAAGACATTGTGTGCGGTCTTCATCATCTTTGAAGATGCGCACAATAAAAGATTTTGGGAATGTTGGAGGTTCTGGATTTACTGTGTAGAAGACGATGCACATAAAAAAGCCCCTTTGTTAAAGGGGCTTTAGTTATGTTAAAAATGCCCCTGTGATAGGGCGCAATATATAAGGCCGTCTGAAAATCTGTTTTCAGACGGCCTTTTCTTAGACGGCTATTTCTCGTTTTTGCGATACCATTCAATGAAGGCATCGGGTTTGACAAAGCCTAATAAGGCTTCGCTATGACTGCCGTCAGCGCGGACAACAAACACGCCCGGCGGGCCGAAGAGGCCGTATTCTTTCAGTAAGGCCTGATGGTCAGGAGTGTTGGCGGTCACGTCGATTTGGAAGAAACGCTGCATATCGACTGCTTCGTGTACCTGCGGTTGGTTGAGCGTGTAAGCGGCCATTTCTTTGCAGGATACGCACCAGTCGGCATAGAAATCAATCAGCACGGGCTTGCTTGGATCGGCTTTCAAGGCGGCATCCATAGCGGCTTTGAGTTCGCCGACATCGGTAAACATCTTGCCGTGGT
>ERZ773001.788-NODE-788-length-11701-cov-145.131_pt1 | contig 11701 bp, 11 predicted proteins | sample MGYA00511673_ERZ773001 | MGnify/ENA primary metagenome ERZ773001 (study PRJEB29015, sample SAMEA2738091) | human oral metagenome | biome: human oral; feature: human-associated habitat; material: saliva | place: China | collected 2162 ... | reverse complement strand
GGGTAGCGGCCGGTCACACCGTCGATGGCCTCGACCTCGCCGGCGGCGCGGCGAACGATCCAGTCCAGGACGCGGGAGTTGTCGCCGTAGCCGGGCCACATGAAGTTGCCGTCTTCGTCCTTACGGAACCAGTTGACCTGGTAGACCTTCGGGAAGCCCTCGCCCAGCTTGTCCTGCATCTCCAGCCAGTGGCCCCAGTAGTCGGCCATGTTGTAGCCGCAGAAGGGCAGCATGGCGAAGGGGTCGTGACGCAGCGAGCCGGCCTTGACGTCGGTCGCGGCAGCGGTGACCTCGGAGGCCACGGAGGCGCCGATGAACACGCCGTGGGCGGGCTCGTACTGCTCGGCAACCAGCGGGACGTTGGTGGCGCGGCGGCCACCGAAGAGGATGGCGTCAACGGCGACACCCTCGGGGGCTTCCCAGTCGGGGCAGATGATGGGGCACTGCGAGGCGGGGACGGTGAAGCGGCTGTTCGGGTGAGCAGCCTTCTCGCCGGACTCGGGGGTCCAGTCGTTGCCGTGCCAGTCGATCAGGTGCGCCGGAACGTCGCCGTCGATGCCTTCCCACCACACGTCACCGTCGTCGGTCAGGGCGACGTTCGTGAAGATGGAGTTGGCCTTGCCGGTCTCCATGGCCATGGGGTTGGTCTTGTAGGAGGTGCCGGGGGCGACGCCGAAGAAGCCGGCCTCGGGGTTGATGGCGCGCAGGCGGCCATCCGGGCCCGGGCGCATCCACGCGATGTCGTCGCCGACGGTCTCGACCTTGTAGCCGGGGATCGTGGGCTGGAGCATGGCGAGGTTGGTCTTGCCACAGGCCGACGGGAAGGCGGCGGTGACGTGGAACTGCTGGCCGGTGGACTCGCGGGTCAGGCGCAGGACGAGCATGTGCTCGGCCATCCAGCCGTCGCGGCGGGCCATCGTCGAGGCGATACGCAGGGCGAAGCACTTCTTGCCGAGCAGGGCGTTGCCGCCGTAACCCGAACCGAAGGACCAGATCTCGTTGGTCTCAGGGAAGTGGGTGATGTACTTCTCGTCGTTGCAGGGCCAGTTCGAGTCTTCCTGACCGGGCTCAAGAGGAACGCCGACGGAGTGAACGGCGGGAACCCACACGCGACCCTCGTTGATGAGGTCCATGGCAGCAGCACCCATGCGGGTCATGATGCGCATGTTGACAACAACGTAGGGGGAGTCGGTGATCTCAACACCGAGCTGGGAGATGGGGCCACCCAGGGGACCCATGGAGAAGGGAACCACGTACATGGTGCGGCCCTTCATGGCACCCGTGAACTTCTCGTGCAGGGTGGCCTTCATTTCCTTGGGGTCAGCCCAGTGGTTGGTCGGACCCGCGTCCTCTTCCTTCTCACAGCAGATGAAGGTACGGGACTCAACACGCGCAACGTCGGACGGCTTGGAGCGAGCAAGGAAGGAGTTGGGGCGCTTCTCCTCGTTGAGCTTGATGAACATGCCGCTCTCGACCATCTGCGAGGTCAGGCGATCCCACTCTTCCTGGGAACCGTCGCAGAACTCAACGACGTCAGGGGTGGTCAGCGCAGCAATTTCAGCAACCCACTTGATGACATCTTCGGGAGCGTTGGCCGGAGCCGCCGCACGAACGTCCTGTTCGGTCACGGACATTTTGCCTCCTGAGGCATTTTGAATTGTCGAGGCCGCATCTGCGTCCCCGATTGACAGAATCAATCATGCCGGACCCCACACCCGCGCTTGCGGGCGCTTGGTCCCGGTCACACCTCAATCGTAGTCGAACGAGTCACACGACGCCCGGTCGGCAGGGACCTTCAGCCCACCCACAAGGGCTTACGAGGCGCACCAAGCGCGCTCAGGCCTCGTTGTTGGGACTGAAGCACACCTCACAGGTCAGCCCGTGAGATAGAACACGATCATTGGGGTAACAAAAACGCATCTGAACTTGAAGTCTGGCCACCCCATGACCGACGATTACTCGTAGCACAACAGTGCCGTTCACCATTGGAAGGACCGAACACACCATGGGATTCCGAAACAAGACCCAAGGCCCTGACTTTTTTGAAGACTTTACCTCGCAGGCTCGCCAGCTTGAGCAGGCCGTCGAGATCCTGACGCACATCTATGCTGCCTCTCCTGAGGAACGCATCGCCCTGCGCGATCAGCTCCACGAGGTTGAGCACCGCGGTGACGAACTGAACCACGACATCGTCCAGCGCATCAACTCTTCGTTCATCACGCCCTTCGACCGCGAAGACCTGCAGTCGCTGGCCTCCCACCTGGACGACTGCCTCGACTTCATCGACGAGGCCGGCGACCTCCTGGTCGTCTACGGCATTGCCGACATCCCCTCCTCCCTCGTCTCCCTGCTCAACACGCAGATCGAGGTCATCAAGAACTGCGCCGAGCTGACCGCACAGAACATGCCCAAGCTCAAGTCCCCCGTGGACCTGCGCGACTACTGGATCGAGATCAACCGTCTCGAGAACGAGGGCGACCTGGCCTACCGCCGCACTCTGACCGCCCTGTTCGACTCGGGCCTTGACCCCATCACCATCATCAAGCTCAAGGACATCGTCCAGGGCCTCGAATCCTGCGCCGACGCGTTCGAGGAGCTGGCCAACGTCATCGAGTCCCTCGCACTGAAGGAATCCTGAGCCGTGGATCTCAATCTGATCCTCGTCTGCGTCGTCATTGTCGTCGCGCTGTTCTTCAGCTACACGAACGGCTTCCACGACGCAGCGAACGCGATCGCGACCTCGGTGTCGACGCGCGCGTGGACTCCTCGCGCGGCGCTCCTGATGGCCGCGACGATGAACGTCATCGGCGCCATGATGGGCACGGCCGTCGCCAAAACGGTCGGCAAAGGCATCATCTCGATCAGCGACTACGCGGAATCACCGCTGCCAGAGATGCAACAAAAGGGCCTGGTCATCATTCTGGCCGCCCTGCTGGGTGCCTGTATCTGGAACCTGATCACCTGGTGGTTCGGCCTCCCCTCGTCCTCCTCGCACGCCCTCATCGGCGGCATGGTGGGCGCTGGCCTCATGAGCGGCACGGTCGTGCACTGGTGGGGCATCATGAGCCACGTCGTGATCCCGATGTTCGCCTCCCCCATCATCGGCTTCGTCATCGGCTACATCGCCATGAAGATCGTGCTGTGGGCGCTGCGCAAGGCGCAGTATCACCGCACGATGCGCCGCTTCCGCGCCGGGCAGCGCTTCTCCTCGGCGGCCATGGCCCTGGGCCACGGCATCCAGGACGCGCAGAAGACGATGGGCATCATCGTCATGGCCCTGCTGGCCGGTGGCTACGGCGAAACACACAACATCCTCGATCCGGTCACGGGCGAGATGAATGTGCCCCTGTGGGTGAAGATCTCGGGTGCTCTGGCGATTTCGCTCGGCACGATGGCCGGCGGCGGGCGCATCATGCGCACGATCGGCCGTAAGATCATCGACCTGGATCCGGCTCGTGGCTTCACGGCCGAGGCCGTGTCCTCCTCGATCCTGTACCTGTGCTCCTACGTCATTCACGCCCCCATCTCGACGACGCAGGTCGTGTCGACGGCGATCATGGGTGTGGGTTGCACGAAGCGCTTCTCGGCAGTTCGATGGGGCGTCGCGGGCAACATCGTCATCGCATGGTTCCTGACGCTACCCGCCGCAGCCCTGGTGTCGGGCGTCGTGTACCTGCTCGTGGCGCTGCCGCTGGGGGTCCACTAGTGAAGCACTCTCGTCTGATCGGTCTGGTCGCGGCTCTGGCACTCGCTGCCCCGCTCACCGCTTGTTCGGATACCTCCGTCATGCACATGCGGGTCGGCCAGTGCATCCTCCGGCCGGAGGGACAGACCGCGACCACGATCGAGACGACCAGCTGCACGAGCGAGCATGACGGCGAGGTATTCTTCGTAACCTCCGCTGAGGACGGAGAGTTCCCCGGCGAGTCAGCCCTGAACAAATTCGCCGAAAAGCAGTGCATCTCCAACTTCGAGGCCTACGTCGGCAAGCGCTTCGTGTCCTCAACCCTCGATGCCACCTGGATGATTCCGACCAAGGACTCGTGGGCACAAAATGATCGATCGATCGTTTGCCTGGTGTTCGCGATGGACCATTCCAAGTTGAAGCAATCGGTGAAAGACTCGGGCCTGTAGGGCCCGTTGAACCTCCGAACATCATCGGGTGGTGCCCGGCACGTGAGCCAGGCACCACCCGATTCGTTCTACCGGGTGAGTGTTGGATTGTTATAGTGTGCGAGGCGCGCGTTCGATGCCGAGCGGCTTTCCGTCCGCGCCCCAGCGCGGCCGCGCCCATCCAGCCGGTCGTTGGTCCCATCGCTCCAAGGAGAATCATGTCCCACGCACGTCGCCGTTCGATCGCCTTCGGTGCCTCCGCCCTCCTCATGGGTCTGTCCCTGTCCGCCTGTTCCTACCTGCCTTTCGGTAACACCACGCACAGCACCGACCTCAAGGTCGGCCAGTGCATCCAGGTGCCGGATAGCGCTCAGGTCGGCAACGTCGTGACCACCGACTGCACCGAAGAGCACACCGGCGAGGTCTACTACATCTCCAAGATCACCCAGGACTCCCTGCCCTCCAGCTCCGAGATGGACGAACTCATCTCCTCAGCTTGCTTTGACGCCTTCGAGGACTACGTCGGCACCTCCCCCGAGGAGACCACGCTGGACGCCACCGCGATGTACCCGACCAGCCAGACCTGGACCAAGGGCGACCGTGACATCGTTTGCATCGCCGTCCCCACGGGCGACGAGAAGCTGACCGAGTCCGTGCGAGGCTCCGGCAAGTAATCCTGCACAACGCCGAGGCATAATAACCTCGCGCCCCAGTGGCGGTTTGGCTCAGGCCGGACCGCCACTGGCATGTAGCGCACGATATCGTTTACCGTCCGGTATCACCTCTGTTATATAGTGGGTAAAGCGCTGCGGACGGTGCCCGCGCGCCTGCCACGGCCTCGTCATCCCACCGCTGGCTGCTCCCGCCACCTCAAGGAGAATCATGTCCCGCGTTCTGCGCCCCACGATTGCCCTCGGCGTCGCCGCCGTCATGGGCCTTGCGCTGTCCGCCTGCTCCACCATGTCGTTCAACAACCGCACGCAAAGCACCGAACTGGCGGTGGGACAGTGCCTCCTCGTTCCTCTCAACAGCCAGGTCAACTCGGTGGCCACCACCGAATGTACCGAGGCACACACGGGCGAGGTCTACTCCGTTACCACGCTCAAGAATGACACGATGCCCTCACGCGATGAGATGGACGAACTCGTACACAACACCTGCTACGAGACCTTCGAGGCCTACGTCGGCACCTCCCCCGAGGAAACCACGCTGGACTACACCGCAATGTCCCCGACCAAGCAAACCTGGGCTAAGGGCGACCGCGAGATCGTCTGCATCGCCGTGCGCACCGACGACGAGCAGCTGACCGAGTCGGTGCGAGACTCCGGCCTGTAACCTCACCTGTCACGCGAGCAACCAGCACGATTGGGTCAATATACCGGGAGCTGACCAGCCGGTATACTCTCTCTTGCGTAGTGTCCGGAGCACCGCTGACAGTGCTCACGCGCCCGCCACAGCCTCGCGCCCTGCCCACGGGCCACACTCCCCTATCTCAAGGAGCATCATGTCCCGCGCTCTGCGCCCCGCACTTGCCCTCAGCGTCTGCGCCACCCTGACTCTTTCCGCCTGCTCCGCCCTGCCGGGCGACGCTTCGGGCACCGAGGCCTCAGACGCGCGCGACTCCTCGAACACCCAGAGCACATCCCCCGCCACGCAGCCCGCCGCCGCCTCCGACGGACCGTACGCAGCCGGATACCTACACATCGGCGACTGCCTGGCACAGGCCCCCCAGGACAGCACAGCCCTAGAATCCGTAGACTGCACGCAGGAACACGCGGCCGAGGTCATCCATGTTTTCGACCTGACCGGCACCGCCCGCCCCTCCGAGGACGACATCGACAACACGAGCGACGAGGCGTGCGCACAAGCCTTCCGTGCCTACGTGGGCCGTCCCTTCGAAAACTCCGCACTGGACTTCACCTGGCGAGTCCCCAGTGACGAAACGTGGGCTGACGGCGACCGCCGCGTTGAATGTATCGCCTTCACCCGCGACGAGAGCCAGCTCACCACGACCATGAAAGACACCAACATGTGAGCCATGCTTCCCGTGCTCCTCTCGGGAAGACCCCGACCACACCGCCGTCATTGACCGTTTTCTCCGCTGCCCACACCTGTTGCTATAGTGGGCGCGGCTTACCGGCGGGTACCCACGCGCGCCCGCCACGACCTCGTGGCCCATCACGCCGCCACAATCCCACCATCCCGAGGAGAACCATGTCCCACGCCCTGCGCCCCGCTGTCACATTCGCCGCCTGCGCGGCCATCCTGAGCCTGTCCGCCTGCTCGTCCGCCACCACGGCTGACTCCACCGCCTCGCCCGAATCCACCTCCTCCGAGGCCACCACCGGTGCCGACATCGCAGGCTCCCCCGCCGACCAGGACGCCTCCATCATTCCCGACGAGGCCCGCACTAACGTGAGCAACCTGAGCGTCGGACAGTGCGTCCAGGAGTCGAGCGACCCCTCCGCGTCCCTCACGACCGTCGACTGCTCCTCGCCGCACTGGGGCGAGGTATTCTTCATCGCGCCGATTGAGGACGCGACGCTGCCCGACTACGAGACGCTCAACGACAGGGCTTTCGAGGCCTGCACCCCCGCGTTCGCCGACTACGTGGGAACCCCCTATGACGAGTCGTCACTGGACACGACCTGGTTCTTCCCGAGCTCGGACAGCTGGGACAACGGCGACCACATCATTGCCTGCGTCGCCGTGCCACTGACCGAACAAACCCTGACCCAGTCCGTGAAGAACACCGGCATGTGATCCACGACTTTCTCACTGCGGTGGCGGTCCGGCTAATGCCGGGCCGCCACGTCTTTACCGTTCGGTTTTTCTCTTGTTATAGTGGCTAGACGCGCAGCGACGGAGCCCGCGGGTTCCACGATCGCACCGCTGAGGCAGCTCCCCGGGTTGCCCGCTATCCCAAGGAGAATCATGTCCCGTTTTGCCCGCCCCTCCCTCGCCCTGGCTGCCTGCGCCGCCTTGCTGAGCCTGTCTGCCTGCTCATTCTTGCCCGGCGCTGACAAGTCTGACAATAAGGAGACACCGGCCCCTGCCGCATCCTCGAGCAGTTCGTCGACCAACGACACCCCCACAGCCAGCGCCTCATCCAACCCCAACGCTACTGAGGATCAGCCCTTCGGGAGCCGCGTCTTCCGGGGTGACATGCTGCTCGGGCATTGCTACAGCGATGTGCGTGATGATTACACCCATATGCTGCATGCGAGCTGCGAACAGGCTCACGATATTGAGGTCTTCCATATTTCCGAGTTCACCGACGCAACACGTCCCGCCACCGAGGTGATGGCCGCGACTGCTGATGAACAGTGCGCCGCTGCATTCGAGACCTACGTCGGTATCCCCGCTGATCAAAGCACGTTCTCGATCGGCCCCCTCTATCCCGGCGAGGAAAGCTGGAACAAGGGGTACCACAGCCTCCTGTGTTACTTGTACAACGAAGATGGCCACAAGCTGACCACATCCGCGAAACTCTCCCGCATGTGACACCAGGTCGCGCGCGTGGCGGTCCGGCTGGTGCCGGGCCGCCACATCTTTACCGCCCGGTTTTTCTCTTGTTATAGTTGCTTGCAGCACAGCGATGGAGCCCTTGGGCATCACGATCGCCCCGCCGAGGCAGCTCCCCGGGGTTGCCCACTATCCCAAGGAGAATCATGTCCCGTTTTGCCCGCCCCGCACTCGCTTTCGGCGCCTGCGCCGCTATTCTCAGTCTCTCTGCCTGCTCGTTCCTACCTTTCGACAAGGATGACGACGATGAGGACACCGAGGAGCGCACCTCATCGTCCAGTTCCTCCAGTAGCGGAAGCTCCGGCGGCAACCCCTTCGGCATCCCCACGGGTGCCGCTCCCACCCCCAACACCAATCCGACCGGCGCCGCGAACACGGGTGGCACCACCAACGGCAACAACCGCCCCACTGAAACCCGCACCGACCAGGTTGACCTGTCGGTCGGACAGTGCTTCCAGGACTGGGAGGACGGTGATTACGACGTGGAGACCGTGGCGTGCAACCAGACGCATGACTTCGAGGTCATTCACACCTTCACCCTCACCGATAAGACCCGCCCCTCCGATACCGAACTCGGCGACACCGCTGAGGCGGAGTGTACGGCAGCTTTTCAGCGCTACGTCGGGACGCCCTTAGGCAGCTCATCACTGAGCCTCGGCTGGCTCTATCCCAGCGTGGGCAGCTGGTCCAACGGTGACCGCACCATCGCCTGTTACATTGGCTTTGATGATGGCACCACGCTGAATCAGTCGGTCAAGAACTCCCGCATGTGACACCAGATCACGCGCGTGGCGGCGCGACTCAGTGGCGCTTGGACGCCTTGCGAGTGGTGACGGCGGGGTTCTTGGTGGTGACACCGTGGGTTTCGAGGGCGACAACGATCGGCCCGTCGGCACTGTGTTCGACGTGGGCAACCAGGATCTGGCTGTGGCTCAGGGCGGCGGGCGACGAGCCGACGACGGCGCTCGCCCCGTAGGCGCGCAGCTCTTCGATGATGAGGTCGCGCGCGATCCCCGTGACCGACACGAGGGTTGTACCGGCGCTCTCTCGTAGCCGCTGCGCGGCGAAGGCCCGCACCCGTCCGGCGCGGGCCTCGGCGTCCTTATCTGCCCCGGCCTCGGTCGTGAGTGGCGCGGCGAGCGCGTCGACGAGCGTCACCGATCCGCCGCCGACCGCGGCCCACGGTGCCACGACCTGGCGGGCGCGGGCGCTCGGGGACGCGAACGCGCGGTCCACGCCGAAGGCACTGAACAGGTCGATGAGGTCGAAGGCCTGGCGCACGCCGAAGCGCCCGAGCGGGGGATCGACGGGGCGCGCCGCCGCCTCTGCCTTCAGGGCCGAGGCCTTCTCCACCTGCGCTGCCCTGCGTGCTGCCGCTGAGGCGACCATCGCGGGAGTGGGTGCGGGGCGAGGTGTAGGTGCAGCGGGCGCGGTGCGTGCATCGGCGGCGCGCGGGCCCGGCGTGGGCCGAACGGCGGAGCTCGAGCCGGGCGCGGTTCCGGCCTTGTCGACTGTGGACGGGGAGGCCTCGTCGGCGGGGGCAGCGTCGGCGGCCCCGGGGCGCAGGACGATGATCGCGGAGGTGGCGAGGCGGCCTTCGCGGGCGCGGGCGACGATGTCGGCGAGGAGGCGGCGGTCGCCTCGGCGGGTGAGCATGTCGGCGGCTGCCTCGGGGGTGGCCCACGTGGTTCGGTCGATTTCGGTGCGCGGCGCGCGGGCGGCGGGGGCACGCAGGCGCGCGGAGGGGTCGCCGGCGGGCAGGGGCGTGCCCACCCAGTAGTGGACTTCCTTGGTTTGTCCGCCACCCAGGCGGTAACGCTGGGTCGTCAGGGGTGCGCCCAGGGTGATGACTTGTCCGGTTTCCTCTTCGACTTCGCGTACGGCGGCGGCCACCAGGGACTCACCGTTTTCGGCTTTTCCTTTGGGCCAGGACCAGTCGTGGTAGCGGGGGCGGTGGACCATGAGGACTTCGATGTCCGCGGGGTCGATGGGTTCGCCCGGGATGGCGACGCGCGCGGGGTCAGTGAAGCGCCAGACAAGTGCGCCCGCGGAGCGAACGAGTCGCTGGGGGCGTGGGGCTGGCATCGGACGCATAGGTTCCAGGGTAGCCGCCCCGCGCCGCCCTCGCCCTGATGGGCGCGCCACCTTCACGAGGTCGTGGCCGCTTCGTGTGCCCATCGCATGCTCCGCGGGTGGCGGGCTCGGCCCCGTCCACGCGCGATCGGGCCCTCCGACGCGGGTTCGCGCCCCCGCGAAACCTCGCCTGAGGCGAGTGCTGCCTCGCCGAGCCTTTAGTCGAGCGTGCCGACCGCCGCCTCGCGCGCGGCGACGTCGAGTTCGTCGGCGGTGACCAGCAGCGCGGAGTGGCGCATGGTGACGCGGTGGGCCAGCGGGTCCGAGGGGTCTTCGATCCACAGGGCCCCGGCCTCGCCGGCGGCGAGGACGCGCATGGCACGCGAGGCCTCCCGCAGCACGTACTCGAGGTCGTCGTCGGTCAGGTCGCCGCGCAGCAGGGAGTCGACCTCCTCCATGATGAGGCTCAGGGGCCGCAGATCGACGGGGGCTTCGAGGCCCTGGATGATGGGCGCGCGCGACCCTTCGGCGTAGCGCTCGGCCACCAGGAGAGGGTCGCGGTGGTACCACTCGTGGAGCAGGTAGACGCGCCACAGCGCGCCGGGGAGGGTGAACTCGGGGCTGCGCGACCACACGTGGGCGATAGCGTCGACCCCGCGAGCGCGCACGGTTTCGCGCAGCCGAGCCACGGCCTCGTCGCTGAAGGTCTCGTCGCCAATGCCCATGAGCGCCCACGCGGCGGTGTGGGCGACAGCGGACAGGGAGGCGGGGTCCTCGTCGCCGATGATCGCCTCGGCGCGTGCGGCGTCGAGCATGGCCGGGCGGCGAGGCGTGTTCGATTGGGCCATGGGGACTTCTTCCTTCTACAATGTTGCGTATGGGCCTATAGCTCAATGGTAGAGCAGCGGACTTTTAATCCGTAGGTTGGGGGTTCGAGTCCCCCTGGGCCTACTGGTCGCCTCGGAACGTTCCGGGGCGTTCACGCTATCTGCGGGCGCTCGCCCGCGTTGGAGGTGCATGATGGATCCTCGTTTTTCTCGCGCGTATGGCGCCCTGGCGGGCCTGGCGCTCGGAGACGCGCTGGGCATGCCGACGCAGGCGATGTCCCCGGAGCAGATCCGCGCTGTGTACGGGCGCATTACCGGCCTCGTGGATGGGGACGCCTCGCAGCCCTACGCGCCGGGGATGCCGGCCGGGTCGGTCACGGATGACACGGAGCAGGCGCTGCTGGTTGCTTCCCTCTTGGTACGAGGCCGGGGTTCTTCCTCGGGTCGCGTGGCCCTGGACGCGAGCGAGTTCGCCCATGCGCTGCTGGCCTGGGAAGATTCGATGATCGAGCGCGGGTCGCTCGACCTGCTGGGCCCCTCCACGAAGGCGGCCCTCGAGCGCGTGCGGGCGGGCGAGGACCCGCTGAGCGTGGGCGGGGCGGGGACCACGAACGGCGCGGCGATGCGTGTCACCCCGATCGGTATCGCGATGTCGACGGCCGATCCGGAGGCCTTTGCGGATGCCGTCTGGTCGTCCTGTCAGGTCACGCACGCGACGCGCCAGGGTTTCCAGTCGGCTGCCCTCGTGGCGGCGGCCGTGTCGCTTGCTCTTGACTGGCCGGAGGCGTCCGCCTCGGACATGACGACTCTGTTGTGGAAGGCCGTTTCCTACGTTGATTCCCTGCCCGAGTGCGGCGCGTGGACGCCGGATCCGGACGTCGTTGCGGCCACGCGCAGGGCCATGCAGCTGGTCGCTAACCCCGCGTCCTCGTCCCTGGAATGCCTCGTCGAGCAGGTGGGCACGTCCGTCGCCTCGGCGCAGGCGATCCCCATGGCTTTCGCGCTGCTCGCGCGCGACCCTTCGCCCCGCGCGCTGCTGGACGCCGCCAACATCGGCGGGGACACCGACACGATCGGCGCGATTGCGGGCGCGATCCTGGGCGCTGCTCTCGGCTTTGAGGTCTTTGTCGGCCGCGGCCTCGCCCAGGTCGAACTCGCCTCCC